>Ga0209541_10002133_pt1 | contig 38027 bp, 40 predicted proteins | sample RifCSPlowO2_01_FD_184027 | JGI IMG/M metagenome (GOLD analysis project Ga0209541, IMG submission 184027) | Groundwater microbial communities from Rifle, Colorado - Rifle CSP2_plank lowO2_0.1 (SPAdes) (version 2) | ecosystem: Environmental > Aquatic > Deep subsurface > Groundwater | place...
AAGCTGGCAGCACATCTCTTAGGAGTATCTTATCATACGACCCTTCCAGAACAATCACTTTTAGACCTTGTCTTAAAATTTTTTAATATTAAAGAGTGAAAATTTTATTAGCGGCGGCATCAATCCAAGCAGAATTAAAAATTTACTGAAAGAGATTGATAAGAAACATAATAAATATGTGGGTTTTGCTGTTGGCTCATGATTGCTTTCAAATTCCAAAAACATAAGTGAAAATATTGAAGTCTTAAAGAAAGAGATAATTAAGTAACACCCGCCTCCGCCCGACTTTCTCGCCTTCGGCTCGAACCACGTTGCACTTTCGCTCCGCTCAAGAAACTTCTGTTAATGCCGATGTTAAATGAAATTCACTACGCCCCGCCCTTTCGATGCTTTTATAAATGATTTAAAATATCAATAATTATTATGGTTAAGAAATTTAATATTCAAGTTCCAAAAGAACACTATTTTGAAAAATATGATGATGTAACAAGATTTATTTCTTATTTTTATCAAATTGATATTGTTAGAGAATTAAAGCCCAGTAATGTTTTAGAGATTGGTATTGGAAATAAAACAACTGCTAACTACCTTAAACAAAATGGAATAAATATTGATACTTGCGATATTGATAAAGAGCTCGATCCAGACTATGTTGCAGACATTAGAGATTTACCCTTTGAGGACAAATCTTATGATGCTGTGTTAGCCTGCGAAATCCTTGAGCATATTCCTTGGAAAGATGTAGACAAAGCATTGAATGAACTTCATAGAATTTCAAAAAAATATGTTGTTATTTCCATACCTTACTCATCAGCAGGATTTGAATTACTTTTAAAATTTCCATTAATTGGCAGGATTATTAAAAGACCTTTTTTAAATTTGTTTTTTAGAATACCTTATTTCTTCATAGGAATTAAATTTTCAGGAGAACATTATTGGGAAATGGGAAGAAAAAATTATCCAAGAAAAAAAATTAAATCTGCTTTTGGAAAATACTTTAAGATATTAAAAGAAGTTAGACCTATTTTAAATCATTATCATCATTTTTTTATTCTTGAAAAGAAATAGGGCTGGGCTCCGTGAACTCTGCGGAAAATCTTTGATTTTCCTTGCCATGCTGCGCTCTCCTCCCTTTGGTCGTCGGGGCGTATAACAAGGCAGACTGTCCCATAATTCATAAAATATAAATACTTCTTCTTCCGTCGGTAAAATAAAATTTTATCGTCTATAAACAGAGGTGCAAAATGTCGTACATCAATTCTTACAAAAACCAGAATTGGTTAATGCCACGGTCAATAAAAGACATGATTCCGGAGGGGCATATCTGCTTCTTCGTCGAGGAATTCATTGAATCATTGGATTATTCCGGCTTCGACCTGATTTACGCTGGTGCCGGTCATCCTGCTTACCACCCCAGAATCCTGTTCAAAACAATTATTATGGGCATGCTTTCCCGAATACGCAGCTCACGAAAATTGGCCTCAGCAACCAGAGAAAGCTTTATTTTCATGTATCTGGCGGAGAAAGTCAACCCTGACTTTCGCGCCATTACCAGATTCAGGAAAGATAATGAATCATTTATCAAAGAAACTTTCAAACAGACAGTTAAACTTGCTTCTGATTACAAAATCATTGACTTGAGCTTTATTGGCATTGACGGCTCGAAAATAAAAGCGTACGCCAGCAAAAAACAGTATTTTGACAAAGAAATGCTCGATAAGCTGGACAAAGCTGTTGACAAAATGCTCGAAGAAGATATTGCTTTTGACGAGATAGAAGAACAGATTTTTGGTGACAAGGAAGAAGGACTGACAGGCATTGATGAGAAAGATTTAAGAAAAATTGTCAGAGAAAATTACAAGAAAAAAGACAAAGCAAAAATTAAGCATAAGATAACGAGAGCAAAAGAAGAATTAGAGCAGAATAATTTGGAGAAAGTTTCTTTGTCTGATCCGGAAAGCAGAGTCATACAGCATGCCAAACGATACTCTGAACCGGCGTAACACGCAGTTCAGCGTGACCAAGAACCAGATTATCGTCGCTAATGACGTCTGCCAGGATGGGCATGATGCCCATCAGTTTATTCCTCAGATGAACAATGTGAAAGAAAACGTAAAATGGAGAAAAGAGACAAAAGTAGGAGTTGATTGTGGGTACAGCGATGGAATAAATATCAAGTTTGCAGAAGATGAAAAGATAGATTTGTATGTGCCATCACGTGCGCAGGCGCAAGAGTTTGATGGAAAAGAATAAAGCTTGAATCATGACAAATATGAGTATGACTGGAAGAAAGATGAGCTGATTGTTGGTAAGATGAGGTTTCGCTTTAAAGGATTGTATACGGGGAAGGACGGGAAGAAGATTTTCCAATATTGGAATAACGAGCTCAGGAAGAAAAAGGACGTGCCGTTCTACTTTCGTGAACGGCTAAGGATGAGGGACAAAATGAAAGAACCAGAATCAAAAGATGTTTATCGTCTGAGAAAATGCACGGTTGAGCCTGTAATTGGAAACATCAAGCAGAATCTTGGATTCAGGGAATTTCTGCTCAGAGGATTGCAAGGAACAAAAATTGAGATGAATTTAGTGAGTATAGCACATAATTTAGGGAAAATGTGGAGGATGAGAGAGGGGATTACTGCTTAAGGCAGGGGGTTTATTGTTTAGTTGTGGATTCCAAGGGTTTAGGAAAGAATTGTGGGACGGCTTGAAGGGATATACGGTTCGGGGCTCGGCTCGCCCCTCACCCAAATTTTTCTTCCACTTCGTTCCAGAAAAACTTCGTTAAATTCCGACGTTATACCAGACGCTAACTTTACAGCTCAATAACTAGTTAGCTTTAAATACAAAACAAAATTTCTAAGACCTATGGCGGCCATAGTTTAGTGGTAGAACATGGGACAAGAATGAAAAAATTCTCCCGAATGTGGATTCTACCATGGAAACAGCAATCCCAGAACGCGAGTTCGATAGTAATTAAATTACCGATAGTCTCGCTGGCCGCTTTTCTCGCTCTTTTCAATTATCCGTGCTCTACACTTAAACATTCAACATTCATTTCCTTAATCTTAAACCTCACAGGAAGAAACCTCTCAATAAGAGAAGCGTTTGTTCTCAGATGATCTGTAACATGGTCTGTAACAAAGCAGCCACCACCAGCCAAAGCTAAATACATCAACAACTGATCAGCAGTAAAGCGATCCGCTGTCGCATCAGAATTTACTATCTCCAAAAAACCCTTTGCGCACTCCCTTCCAACATCCTCAGCCTTCTTTCCTCTCTCACCAAGAACCGTAAATCCAAGCTTCGTGTTTTCAAACTCCCCGTTCACATGGACATAACAACCAGGGCTTAACGTTTTTTTATAGATCTCTTCAGTCAACACGTTTTTTTCCATTAAGACATTCGCCCTCACTCCTTCAGTAATCCTCGAAGCAACATCGGCTTTCTCCAACTCTTCAGAAGCAAGCGCAATTATCTCTGTTTTAAGATAACTCCCTCTCTCCAACAAGCTCAACTCTCTCAATTTTTTAACAGGATTCACTTTAAATTTAATCCTTCCACCTCCCTTCGGATAAAAACCCTCCTCAAGGATCTCAAACTCAACCTCTATTCCAGCTTTTTTTAAAAAATACAAAAACACCTCTTTGATCTCCAGCGCGGGAGGAGCTAACGGGTTCGCTGTTCCTCCCCTGACCTCAACTTCAGACTCTTTCTCAGCAAACAATAACACGGGCAGCAACGCTTGAAAAATCAACGTCGCAGAGCCAGCGCTTTGAATGTCAAACTTATACTTGCCACCCTTTACTTCCCCAGGAGTAAACTCTAACTCATTCGAACGCAAATTATTTCCTTCAACGTGAGCATCACAAATCTCCCCCATCGCGTTCACCGCAGTCAAATGCTGCAATTGCAGTCCAGGATTTTCCCTCTTTCCACGAATGTTCGTCATCTTGAAAGGAATCTTCGTGATCGCAGACAAACTCAACGCAGTACGCAACGTCTGCCCTCCAGAATATTTTCCATCAATTTCTATCATCACCCTCCCAGCCACGATATCTTTATAAATCATATTAAAAATGATATTCTGATGCACCTCGAACGACCAAAAGGAACAAGAGACTTTCCTCCAGAAGAAGAACTCCTCAAAAACACCCTCCTCGAAACCCTTACAAAAGTCTTTCAACTGTACGGCTACAACCCTATGCAAACACCAGTCTTTGAGCGCTTAGAAACTTTTACTTTAAAATACGCGGGAGGAGAAGAAATCCTCAAAGAAGTCTTCAAACTCCAGGATCAGGGAGGCAGGGATTTAGCACTCCGCTTTGACCTGACAGTTCCGCTCAGCCGCTACGTCGGCATGAACCCACAGATTAAGATGCCTTTCAAACGCTTCCAAATAGGAGAAGTCTTCAGGGACGGACCCATCAAACTCGGAAGATACAGACAGTTCATCCAATGCGACGCGGACGTCGTCGGAAGCAAGAGCCTCCTCTCAGAGGTAGAATTACTCAACTTGGGCAACGAAGTTTTTAAGAGACTCAACGTTCCAGTCGTTTTCAAAATCAACAACATCAAGGTTCTCAATGGGCTCACGCACGCAGCAGGCGTTCCAGAGGAACAAACAAGCACAATCCTCCTGACCCTTGACAAACTCGAAAAGTTCGGCACAGAATCTGTTAAACAAGAACTCGCAGCGAAGGGGCTGAACGTGGAAACAATCGAAAAGCTTCTTAGATTTTTTTTAAAAGGCGGCGACAAAACACAATTAAACTCTCTTAAGAAGATTTTACCAAATAATGAAGGTGTCACAGAACTAGCATACATCTTGAAACACGCCAAGAACACCACCTTCGAACCGAGCCTCTGCCGCGGCCTCAACTATTACACAGGAACAATCTTCGAAGGCTACTTCAAAAACTCCCAGATCAAGAGCTCCTGCTGCTCAGGGGGGCGATACGACAATCTCATCAGCAACATGCTCAACACGCCAAGAGCATATCCAGCTGTTGGCATCTCTTTTGGTTTAGATGTCATCCTTGAAGAACTGAAGACAAAAAAACACCTCAGCAAGAAAACCCTCACTCACGTTTTTATTATCCCCATCAACGCCCAAACCCACAGCCTCAGACTCGCACAACACCTCAGAAGGCAAGGCGTCAACACCGACATCGACCTCATGGGAAGGGGACCAAGCAAAAACTTAGAATATATCAACGCGCTCTCCATTCCCTACGCTCTCTTCGTCGGTTCAGACGAGATAAAAAAGAAGAAATACAAATTAAAGGACATGAAAACTGGAAAAGAACAATTACTTGGCTTTCCTTCTCTCCTTAAAAAACTCAAAAACTAGTATATTTTCCGAAAATCTTACCACAAAACATTTATACTACTTTTACTACTAAGTAGAATGGGTGTATTATGACTCTTAAAACTATAAAAATAAGCGAAGAGAATTACCGCTGGCTTGTACAACTTTCCGGAGAATTACAAAAACTCTTAGGAAAACCAGTTTCTCTAGACAAAACCCTCTACCTTCTCCATCATGGTAACCTCAAAGACCTCGCTGGAAGCTGGAAAATATCCGATAAAGAAGCAGAAACCTTTTTAAAAACACTTTCAAAAGAGTGGAAACAATGGAAAATATCTGCTTAGACACTGATATTTTAGTAGATTTTCTTCGAAACAAAAAAGAGGCCGTTGCCTTTATAGAGAGCCTTGGACCAGAAAACACGCTTTCAACAACTTACATCAATCTTTTCGAACTCTACTACGGCGCAATGCGTTCTTCATTCCGACAGCACAACCTAGAATCACTCGAAAAACTCCAACATAGACTAACTCTCCTTAATCTTTCCTCTTCCTCAGTCAAAGAAGCTGGGAGAATCTTAGCAGAACTAGAAAAAAGTGGAAATCCCATAGACTTTAGAGACCTCCTTATCGGCACCATCGCACTTGTCCACAATTTTTCACTCAAAACAAACAATACTAAACATTTCAGCAGAATCAAAGGCTTGCAGCTTATTTAATTTCACAATGAAAAAGACAATCCTCCACAAGTGGAGATGCACCGTCTGCAAAGGCGTCGAAGAATCATTTGAAAAACCAGAAAAATGCTCCTACTGCAACGCTCAATCCCATAAAATCAAACGGCTCTCTTACAGCGTCAAAACAAGACACCACGCGGACGAACCAGAAGCTTATGATTAAGAATACTTTGTGCGGTAACACCTTAAAACCTCCAAAGAAAAGCTTATAAGACTGTTACCGCACAACTTTCTTGAAAAAGTTGGTGTACCAAAAATACATAAAACGAGGCGGAAAACTCCACGGGCCTTACTATTACAAAAGCGTTCGTGACGCTGACGGAAAAATCAGACACGTCTATCTTGGAACAAACACCTCTCACCAATCGCCCTTCCAATCCTTAAAAAAATATTCGTTTTCCAACAAAACAACACTCTTCTTTATTCTTCTCACGCTCAGCCTCACTCTCGGGGCCTACCTCCTCTTCCCCTCAGAAGAAGCAAACACCCTCACAGGAGCAGTTGTTCTCTCAGTCTACAAAAACGTCTCAACAGAAACCCTCCTCATTGTTGACGGCGTTCCCCAAAACCTCTCTCTTTACCTTACTATTGATCCAGAAGAAAACTTCACTCTTGAACAACTAAACCTTTCTCTCCAAGAAGGAACACACACGATCCAACTTCTTGATCAAGGAATTGTTCTTTACGAGACAAATATCACTGTTGAACCAGAAACCCTTAAACCTATAGAAGAAATCCTTACTCCACTTAATCCTCCTGACAACCCACAGCCTTCCTCCAACACTTCAGAAGGCTCTCCTGTTCCAGAAGTCCTATCCCCCGCGCCAGACATTTCACAAAATTCCTCTCTCATCGCCATTCCTCAAGAACCTTCTCTTTCAGAACCTAACCTAACATCTCTACCCTCTTTCTTAATCCTCAAAGAAGAACCAACAGCAGCAGTTATCGCAGGACAACCCGTTACCTGGATGAGAAAAATAAAAATCTTAAACAACGCACCAACACTCGCAATCTCCCTTCCACCACCCGCAACAAATATCCTCCTCACCAGAAAAGGAACAAACCAACCTATAAACACTACAACAATCCTCCTTTCCAACCTAGAAACCAATGAAGAAATAGACTTCACCTACGAAACAGCAGGACCGAGCATTACAGAAATCAACCTCACAACTACCAACAAACGCGTCACCATTAGCTCAGACACCAATTTTACTAACATCTTAGCCTCAACAAGCATCAACAATCTTCCCCGCTCAGAAATAGGTCTCTACTGGCTTCAAAACAACACCAAAACCCCTCACACAATTAGCAACTTCGAATATTCATCACTTCTTTTCAGAACCGTAAACCGCATCGAATGGATCGTTCCCCATCTTTCAGAACAAACGTTTCTCATTGAACAAACAGGAGGAGACCTCGAAGCACAAGTAGCAGGCATCTGTGGAAACACCACCAGCTGCGACTGCGGAGACCAGCTTGTCGACTCAAGAACATTGACATCCACAGACGGAGTGATTACTACGATTTGTACAGGCATCGGCCTTAACATCTCAGCAAACAACCTCATCCTCGACTGCGCAGGCCTCAACATCACGGGAGACGGCGGGACCACCAACGACAACGCTCTCTTCATCGCCCAAAGAAACAACATCACTGTTAGAAACTGCAGATTCTCTGGATTCGGAGAAAGCAACAATCTTCACGGGCAAATCGGTCTTCTTGCGACAAACAATTCTAACCTTACCAACGTCACTTCAATCGGCTTTTCAGGAAGCAATACAGAAGGCCTCTACCTCTCAGCAAGCCACCACAATACCTTTGAGCAGGTTAACATCACATCACCTTACGAAGTCGTTACCCTCTCATCAAGCTCTTATAACACCTTCTCAAACCTCACCTCAACCCTCAAATCGCCGGGTTTTGCCAGCAGCACTCCCCTTGCCGTATCAGGCGGCACCTACAACATTTTTAAGAACATCACTGTCACCAACGAAGGGGTCACTTTCAGTGGGAGAGGAATCGTCCTCTCTTCAAGCAGCAGTCATAACAGCTTCACCTGCTGCTTGATCAATCCTGATCTTACTGCCAGCCCCACTGCCCTCCTTTTCAGCGGTTCAGGAATCAGCAATAACACCTTCTCAGAACTTCTCATCAATTCTACCGGATCTTCGGCAGTCATCACAAGCGCAGGAACAGGCAACACTTTCATCAACAACACTTTCGTAACAACCAGCGGTTCAGATACTTTCTCCTTTGCAGCAAATGCGGTAAACTATACTTTCAAAAATAACCGCTTCTTTTCAGGATCGAGATCTTCCTTCTCTTTCTCCGGCACAACTTCCGACGAATTCAACCACAGCATTGATGTCTCCAATATTGACATGGACACCAACGCAAGCATCTACTACTTCGGACCAAAAGACAACGGAACAAGAGCAGAAAACAAATTCATCGGAGTTCTTTATGCCTCCTTCTCAAGAAACCTCTACCTCGCCCATCTCAATCTTACCAAAACCGAAGAAGTTGTCTTCCAAAATAGTAACAATCTTACCCTCATCAACAGCACAATCCAATCCAACATCAGCAGAGAAGCCCTCGAACTAACAAACATCAACAACAGCATATTCAAAGATATCGTCTTTACAGGAAACGCCAATGGCCTCTCAGCTCTTTTACTCACCACAGGCATCAACAACACCTTTGCGAACAATACTGGGAATTCTCTCGGCGGAAATAGCCAAGTCGTATATGTAACTACATCCTCAAGCTATAATACCTTCATTAATAACACCTTCACTGCACAGGTTAATGATGAGGGTATTAACCTTGCTGGATCTTCAGACCTCAATCGATTTATTAATAACAGTATCCAGTCAGCAGGTCGAGGAATTTCCTTTGAAGGAGCAGCAAGCCACAATCTCTTCGACGGCGGCTCTGTAACTGCTACCAGCAGCCTACACGCAATATCCATTATCTCCAGTGCAACAAACAGAAATAACACTTTCGAAAATCTGTACCTGAGCACAACCTCGGGGCATAACGTCCAGCACTGGAATGGTATCCCAAGCGATTTTGCCTTCATCAATAACAGTTTTGTCTCCACAACAGGACATTCGGTTGTTCTCGCTGCAACAGCACAAAACTGGACCTTCAAAAACAACAGATTCAATACAGAAACGGGAAGGTCATTTTCCTTCGGCGGAAGCGCCGTTTACGATTTTAATCACAGCATTGACGTTTCAAACATCAACATGAACGCCAACGCAAGCATCTACTACTTCGGACCAAAAGACAACGGAACCATCATTGAAGGAAAACAAATGGGTTCATTATACGCCTTTTTCACAAGAAACCACATTTTCAAGCATAGTTTCCTTACTAACCCTGACGAAGTCATCTTTCAAGACAGCAACAATCTCACTTTCCACAACAATATCGTTCGCCAGAATGTGAGCGGTCTCGAAATCGTAGATGTTCTCAGAGTAAACAACAGCCTTTTCAAACATAACAACCTCAGCGGAGACGGCGGCGCTTCAGGCATTTCAGCAGGGTATCTGTTAACTGGAAGCGTCAACAACACTTTTGACAATGAAACCGTCTTCACCAATGCAAATGTAGCAGGAGCTTTTGAATTTGAATCAAGCTCCCAGTACAATACCCTAACTAACAGTAACCTTACAACTGCAGGTGGAAATGCAGGTCCAATTACACTTTCTTCAAGCAACTACAACCGGTTTCTTGGCCTTATTATCACTGATCGTGTGGGAGGCGTCACGGTGGACCTGAGCTCTGCTAACCACAACTATTTTGAAAACACCACTGTTAATAATCGGCAACAAAGAGCAATTCAATTACAATCCTCCTCTTCAAACAACACCTTCAAAGATGTTTCTATAAATACTTCTAATATGAATGGGGCAGGTTTCTATCTTATCTCAAGTATTGGCAATATCTTTAGAAATATCAGCATCAACACCACTTCAGGAAATGGAATCGATGTCGCTGGGACAAGCATCAACGACACCTTCCTCCATGTCGTAATTAAAACTGAAAGCGGAAGGGGAATCTCATCAGCAACCATGCAGAACGCCACTTTTGACAACCTCATCATTACAGCCCTCTCCGGAAGAGGTCTCTCCCTCGGACAAGGAAATAACACCTTCAAAAACGTCCTTGTCAACTCAACTTCTACAGGCTGCACTGGGGGTTCCGGATGCGACATCTACTCCGATACAGGAGCACCTACCGTCACCAACACCTTCATCAACCTCACCCTCTTCGACCCCCAACTTCTTGTTTTAGGAGCTGGAAACAACTACTCCTTTACCAACTTAAGCTTAGAAAATGGCAACACAAGAATTTTTTATCCAAACCTCAGCTTCGTCGGAAGCCTCGACACCAATGAAAATCTCACTCTCGCTTACAACCGAACAATCGTCAACGCTACAAGAATGCAGGCCTTCAACCAGTCAGCACAGCTTACCTTCAGGGGACTCGCGTTAGGAAGCTACATCGCACTCGTCGATCCTGAAGATGACGGCGTCTACGCGAGCTGCGCAGCAACACGGTGCACGGACGCCGCCACAGATGGCACTACCTTCACCTTCAATGTCACAAGCTGGACAGCATACGCAGCAGGCACACCAACAGCACTTCCCTCACCCCTCTTCATTGCGAACACGGAATCCAATGGAACCTACAGGAATCAAAACTTTGTCCTTTTCAACGTCACAACAGTCAGCCCATACGCAATTACCACCTATCGCTTCACCATCTCAAACAGCAGCACAGTGAACGAAACAACCTCTTCCATTACTAATACCACAGCGACCTTTAACTTCACACATTCTTATCTTGGCAACGACACCTATCTTTACAACGTAACAGCCACTAACGCCGCAGGATCAAATACCAGCACAACAAGAACGCTTTACCTTGACCAACGATTGCCTGTCATCACTTTCATCGCCAACACCGCAACTAACGGGACAGCTCTCGATCAAAACTTCATCCTCTTCAATGTCAGCATCACAAACGAGCAAAATATTGATAATATTACTTTCAGCGTCAGCAATAGCACAACAGTTAACACAACAACCTACACCACAACAAACCTCACTTTCACCTACAACTTCACCGTGCTGGGGTTAGGTAACGACACTTTTTATTACAATGTCACTGTTCGCGACAGGGCGAACAACGTCAACGCCTCAGAACTAAGAACAATCGATCTTAACCAGCCAGTTCCAACAATCTCCCTTATCGCTGCTACAGAAGCGAACGGAACTTACAGAAACCAGAATTATATCCTCATCAACGCGACCGTCGCCAATGGCATTCCTGTCACAACCTGGAATTTCACAATCAGCAATAGCACTACCGTGAACACCACAACGTTAGCCGTTACTAATGGAACAGTCACTTTCAACTTCACTGTCCAAGGCTTAGGAAACGACACCTATTACTACAACGCAACAGCAACTTCCTTAGGTGGACCGGGCGCCTCAACCTTAAGAACAATTTTCCTCGACAATAGATTACCTGTCATCACTTTCATCGCCAACACAGAAGCAAATTACACCAACAAGAGCCAAGGTTTCATTCTTATTAATGTCAGCGTCACCAACGAGCAAAACGTGGACAATTTCACCCTTTCATTCTCAAACAGCACCACCGTGAACACCACGACCTATATTTCCACTAACCAAACCTTCACCTATAATTTTTCCTTCGCTTACCTCGGCAATGACACTTATTATTACAATGTCACAGTTCGCGACAGGGCGAACAACGTCAACACCTCAGAACTAAGAAGCATCGTTCTTGACCAAAGGCTTCCAGTCATCACGCTGATCGCGAATACTGAAGCGAACGGAACCTACAAGAACCAATCTTTCATCTTTATCAATGCCAGCATCACCAACGAGCAAAACATTCGCAACATCACCTTCAGAATAGGAAACAGCAGCACAGTGAACGAAACAACTTACATTCTTAGTAATACCACAGCGACCTTCAACTTCACTTATTCTTATCTTGGCAACGACACCTACCTCTATAACGTAACAGCCAGAGACTTTTCCAACAATGAAAATACATCAGCGACAAGAGTGATCTACATCGACCAGGTTCTTCCCGTTATTCAATTTATTCCTACAACCCTCTCCAACGGGTCAATCATCAACCAGCGATTCATCATTATCAACGTCAGCATCCTCAACGAACAAAACGTGGACAACATCACCATCACTGTTGGAAACAGCACCATGGTCAACAGCACTGTCTACAGCACAACCAACACCACCTTCACCTATAATTTCTCAGGCGTTTCAAATACGACCTATGAATACAATGTCACAGTGAGAGACAGAGCGAACAACGTCAATACCAGCCATACAAGATTTATTACCCTTGACTTTAACATTCCCAGCGTCACCCTTGACAGTCCCACGGACAACTACGCCCTTAGCGTCGCAAGCGTCAACACCACCTGCACAGCAAATGATAACACTCAACTGAGCAATATCACCTTGTTCACAAACCTCACCAACAGCTTCGTCGCAAACCAAACCTCTAACGTCTCAGGAACAAGCAGCAGCACCACCTTCAACCTTACCGGCGTCCCAGACGGACGCTACCTCTGGAACTGTCGCGCCTTTGACAACACCTCACTCTCCGCGTTCGCGCCCTTCAACAACACTTTCATCGTCGACACCGCAGTGCCAAGCGCATCGGTCACCGCAAGCCCGACGAGCATCACCACAACCGGGTCGTCCACCATCACCTGCTCTGGAACAGACAACATCCAAGTCAGCACGGCCACAGCAACCGCGAGCACCGGAAGCATCTGCTCAGCAAGCGGAAGCACCTGCTCGGGAACTTTCTCCACAACCACCGCAGGAAGCTACACCATCACCTGCACTGTCGATGACCTTGTTGCACACACGGCCACAGCAACCACAACAGTTACTGTCACAGCGCCGGGAGGAGGGGGTGGTGGCGGAGGCGGTGGAGGAGGAGGGGGTGGTGGCGGAGGCGGTATCACTCGGCCAATCATTCAACCGACACCTCTCCCGGAAACTAGCCCCCTGCGCATCGCCATCAACAGAGGAAATCTCACCTTCTTCATCGGAGACGACGGCTCTATCAAATTTTCTATCGTTGACGACAAACCAAAGATAGACATCACCCTCGACGCAGGAAAAGCAGTAAGGGACTATAGAGCCTATGACTTGATTTATATTTATCCTTACCTTTATCTTCTCGTCTTAGTCATAATCGCGACCCTCCTCCACGGCACACAAACAGGATTAACCTTCGTCAGAACAGAAATCAGGCCTTACCCAAGACAGACACCAAGGTACCTTCCTCCAACAACACGAGAACGCCCCAAGGAATATCCACTCACAACAGCAGATTTAGAACCGCTCTATCTTCAACTGGAAACCATCGACTACCTTTTAGAATCCCACCAACGACGAGAGGCACAAAAACTCTTCACCCAACTCCAACAGATTTACCAAAAACACGAAACGACAATTCCAGAAGAACACGCACTAGAACTCGCCAGGCGCATCGAAACTCTTAATAAGATTATCAACCCTCTTAAAAAAGCGCGATGATGAAACCACATTTAGCAAACCTCTGAGCGCACTTTAGAAATCTATATAAACTTCTTTTTCAAAAAAAATATCAATGGTAAAAAAAGAAACTCAAAACAACAACACCCTCTACCTCTGCGAGTCCTGCGGCTTCGGCTACGAAAAAGAAAAAACCGCAAAAAAATGCGAAAACTACTGCAAAACCCACAACGCCTGCTCATTAGAAATCATCACCAAGGCAATCAAAACAGGACACTAACCTAACAACATTCTCCTTTCCTTCTTCACGATAACAGTAAACACAACCGTCGCAATAATCGTCACAACAAACGCGCCAACCACAATAGCGGAAAATACTTCGCTTGAAATCAATCCCGCGCTAATCCCCAACGTCGCGATAATCAACTCCGCATCGCCCTTCGGCAATGTTCCCCAGCCAACAACAACACCCTCTCTCACGCTTCCACCACCCGCAACAACACCCGCTATCGCTCCAACCAACGCACTACCTATATTTAACACAATCATCGTCACAATTAACCCAAGGTTCTCAACAACACCTGAGAAGCTCGTATTCACCCCAATCCACACAAAAAACAAGGGAACAAGCAACCCAAACGAAATCACGTGAATAGACTTCGCCAACGCATGCTCCTCCCACGGCTTATGCTCCTTTGGATTCAACAACACCTGACGCACTATCATTCCCGCAATCAACGCACCAATCAACGAGCCAATCCGAAATATTTCAGCCAAATACGCGATCAGCATCACAATAATCAGCGACCCCATGAACATGCCGGTCTGAGAATGCTGCCTCTCGAACTGCCTGATCGCGAACGGGACAATAACAAAACGAAGCACCACCACCAACGCCAAAAAGGCGAGAACACCTCCAATAAGATATAAAATGCTACTCTGCTCGCTCATATGCACAAACACCAATAGAACAGCCAACAACGAAAACTGCACAATATCACCAACAGCACCCGCGCCAATAATCAAGCTCGCAATCCTCGTCTTCAGCAATCTCAATTCTTCCAGAATATCCGCAGACACGCCAACAGCACTCACAGACAACGCTAGCCCCACAATCGCAGCAGCAACCACCGGAAGATCAAACACATACCTCATCACCACAAAACCCAATCCGAGCGGAATCGCAGTCACAAACAACGCAACCAACGAAGATATCTTCCACTCCTTTTTTAACGCATGCAAATTAATCTCTAATCCAATGAAATAAAATAACAAAATCAGCCCCATATCAGCAAAAAAACTAAAAATAGCACTATTCTCAAGAGTAAACAGCCTTTCCTTGATCAGAGGAAGAGACAACGCGAACCCAGCAGCCAAGTGACCAATCACCCTCGGCAACCTCAACCTCTTCGCGCCCTCAGAAAAAATGTACGCTAACACTAACGCTACCAACACTACCAAGAGCGGCTTCACCATCTTTTTCAACAGACTCTATTCGCAGCCCTATATAAATCTTTTTTCATTCCAAAACCTTAAAATAAACGTTTATTTTTAACGTAAACTATGAAACTTATTTCCTGGAACGTCAACGGCCTCAGAGCCTGCATCAAGAACGGATGCCTCGACTTCATTAAAAAAGAACAGCCGGACATCCTCTGCCTTCAAGAAGTAAGAAGCAGCCAACAAGCCATCGAAGGGTTATCGCAAGACTACCATCAATATTGGAATCCCGCAAAAAAAGCAGGCTACGCAGGAACAGCAACTCTCACAAAAATAAAGCCCCTCTCCGTCACTTATGAAGACGAAACAATCAATCCCACCGCCGAAGGAAGAATAATCACCCTCGAATTCAAAGACTTCTTCTTAGTGAACGTTTACACTCCAAACGCGCAACACGGACTCACACGACTAAAACTCAGACAGCAATGGGATAAAGACTTTTTACACTACCTCAAAAAACTCGAAAAGAAAAAACCAATCATCTTCTGCGGAGACTTAAACGTCGCACACAAAGAAATTGACATCGCACGGCCGAAAGATAATAGAGGCAATCCGGGATTCACAGACGAAGAACGCCATGGCTTCGACAATTATATCCACGCAGGATTCGTCGACACCTTCAGAGAATTCCACAAAGAACCAGGACATTACACATGGTGGACCTACAGATTCAACGCGCGCAGCAGAAACATCGGATGGCGCATTGATTATTTTTGTATCTCACCAAGCCTCAAAAAACAACTCAAAGACGCATTTATTTTAAATGATGTTAAAGGATCAGACCACTGCCCGGTCGGAATTGTCTTATGATTGATAATTGCGCATGGAATCTTTGATTCAGTTTTCAAGAACTTACTTACCGATTTACTGCTCTGAAAGTTATCTTTATAAAGCGTTTATCTTTCTTTGTATCTATGCCGCGGTCGCCTAACCTGGTATGGCACCAGCCTGGAATCAAACTTCAGCAACTGCTGAAAAATCGTTTGCCTCGCAGCTGGACCCGAAAGGGTGTCCCGGTTCAAATCCGGGTCGCGGCGTTTTATTTTAAGTTCAACGTCCATTGCGTTGAGATCTTAACTATAGGTGAAGCGCCGCCGCCCAAACTGCTGCTAGCAGTTGTGGTCTTGTTTTGTACGTAATTTAGTACAAGTTTTCATACATTTAGATTAATTCTATTATATTTAAAGTCAACGTGGCTGTTGGCTCAGTAGAAAGTTCAATTATTTTAAAGGGATTGATTTTATTGGAAAAAAGCCTTCAGAGAATTTTTCAGAGCAGAACTACGGTTCTTAACAAAACACCAGGTTGAACTCAAAAGAGGAAGAAGACCTACTTTCTACTGAGCCTTAGTTTTAAGAAAGTATTTAAATTGAAGGTTGTTTTTAATAGTTAAAATGGTAGATGAACCGCAAAAAGGGCTGATTTTCTTTCAAGGAAAGCAGATTAGGCGAACTTGGTTTAATGAGGAATGGTGGTTCTCAGTAGTTGATATAGTTGGTGCTTTAACACAAACAGATAGAGCCAGAAAGTATTGGTCTGATCTAAAAACAAAGCTTCAAGAGGAAGGCTTTGAAGTGTCCGAAAAAATCGGACAGTTGAAATTGATGGCAGAAGATGGTAAATTAAGGCTTACAGACTGCGCCACTACTAAAAATATGTTCCGGATTGTTCAATCTATTCCCTCCCCTAAAGCAGAACCGTTTAAGCAATGGCTGGCTCAAGTTGGCTATGATCGGGTTCAAGAAATTCAAAACCCTGAATTAGCCCAGAAACGCATGAAAGAACTCTACAAAGCCAAAGGTTACTCTGAAGATTGGGTAGAAAAGAGAGTCCGGGGCATTGCCATAAGAGATGAACTGACAGATGAATGGGACAAAAGAGGAGTAAAAACAGAGAAAGAATACGCTATTTTAACCGCAGAAATTTCGAAAGCGACTTTTGGCATGACGCCGAGCGAATACAAGCAATTTAAAGGGCTGAAACGAGAGAACTTGCGAGATCACATGAACGATCTGGAACTCATTTTTTCAATGTTGGGAGAAAGAGTCTCTACCGAAATTACCAGAGAAGAAGACGCACAAGGGTATCCACAAGTTGAAGATGCTGCCAAAAGGGGCGGAAGAGTGGCGGGTAATGCGAGAAAGGAAACTGAAAAAGAGTTAGGTCGCCCAATTGTAACCAGTAAGAACTTTTTATCTGAACCGGAAAAGAGGAAAAAGAAACAGATTGAGGATAAAAATAAACAGGAAAATTAGACATAACGATGTTAGTAGAGTTTTTTCGTAGAAAAAACCGAGCCAGAATGCAATGTCCCGAAGACGAAGTCGTAGTGCTGGCGAAGAGTAAGTTTGTGTGCCGTTTAATTATTCTTGAGAATTTTTGAGAACATCATTTTGTCTTCTTAGTAGCTCATAACAAATTTGCATCCCGCATTCGTAATAAGATCTTGCTTCTTCACTTGGAGCCTTTTGCATTCCAAGACTAAGAATGCGGTAAATTTGAGGATTTTCTTTTTGTATTCTACGAGTTACAGAAGGGTCATTTTCAACAGAACTAATATCATAATTTCTCAAAAATTCCATAAATGTTTCTTCAGTAACTTTCGGCAAACCTTCAAGTGTTCTTGTCATAAAAATAGGTTTGCAGAACTAATTTTTAAAGATTTGTATACTGAAGGCACACAAGGAAGTGAACCCTTATTATTGAACAGGTGGTTAAGTTCTTATTGCTTGTATTAAATTGTTTTGTTCATACTATTCAGGAGGAACATATCCGATTGCTGAATGCAATCGTTTTTTTGTCACAACCTCCTAAAGAGGTTGTTGCTCAGTCTTAGGCAGAGCCCAGAGATGACAAAGATTTAAATATAAGTAATCAAATAAAAAATATAAGCTGAAAAGGACATTTCGGTTGCTCTGAAAAGAGTGTGTCCATACAAGCCTCTGTCAGGTCTCTGCTATTAATATGGTGGCTGGACTATAACTCCCCATACGAAATCTGCACCTGTTAAGCTTCCTTATGGCGCGAAAGAGATAACCTCTAAAGCACATCGATAGGTTAAGTTAGTTCGATTGGTGTTTGAGGCACTTTTTCACCGAGTCCAGATGTCAGTTTTATATTCACAGGCGCAAGAATGGTTAAGAGAAAAAAACAAGTGTCAAAAAAATCTAAAGTAAAGGGCAGAAAGCCCAGCAATAAAAGTAAAGATTCTAAAGTCAAGAAGCTGATTAAACTTGCAAAAAAGAAGAAATCCAAAAAGAAGAAAAGGTAGTCAAAAGCATTTTTATTTGACTAGTTCTAAATTAAAAAAACTCGCAAACTTGCTTTAAATTTTAAGATTGATTTTCGGAGACCAATATTTACCAATCCTGAACAGAAAATACAAAATTTTATAAATTATTTTATTAAGAACTTTCCAACTTGTTTCTTCGCTTTTTCACGCTTCTTCTGATGCTCTTTTAAAGATGAGTCTAAGCCGGAAATTTTACGGGTTTTTTAGGTAATAATTTTTAAATTAAAAGAGTGTTACTTGTAAATGATCCAAAATATAGTAAAACTTCAACTTAGAGACAAAAAAGATCATTATGCCGTTACATTCTACAAAGAAATTAGAAACCGATTAGGAATAACATCAAAAAGTATTTTATTACTTAAAATTCGTGAACAGATACTAATCAGAATACCTAATGTTGATTTTGCAGTCACAATTCCAAAAAAAATTATTGTTGACTCGACTTCGCTTATTGAAATAGAGGTAATTAAAATTTATAATCAAGAAGAGTGCCTTAAAAGAGACAATCTTGATATAGACGGCGAGGATGTTCAACTCAATGCCCTTATTCCTACAAAAACAGTTTATGGTAAGAACATATTCGTTTTAGATTTTAAGGGTAAACAATATGTTTGGTATTCTGTTGGTGGAGGGGTTAAACCAATACTTATAAATAAAAACGTAAATTTGATAGAATTAGCAGAACTTATAGGATTCTTTTTTGGTGATGGCAGCACTTCTCAAAGCATAAGAAGCTTTAGATTAACTAACGCCGAACCCTCTACTTTGATACATTGTTTGAATATTTTAGAAAGGATAGGTATTTCTAGGAATTTATTTAAAGCTCAGATTATTTATAGTTCGAATACTGAAATTAATCAACAGATAAAAGAGAAATGCATAGATTATTGGATTAGAATCCTAAACTTAAATAGAAATCAAATTATATCTGTTAGTAGAAGCAAAGCAAAAACACGATCTTTAGAATATGGATCGGCAAGAATTTTTTTCGATAATAGCACATTTTTAGAGATAATGCTTCATGGAGTTCTTAAAAAATTCATAGAGATATTACTTTCCGCATCCAATTCTTCTGAAAGAAATATTCTCATTGGTTTTATGAGAGGGCTTGCTGCTGCGGAAGGGTATGTTGGCTTGACTAAACTCAATTCACTTAGTAAACTAAGCTTATCATTTGACCCCCATAGCACTGAACTCTATTTTTATAGAATACTTTTAAAAAACTTAGGAGTAGAACCCGCTAAAGTTAGAGGCAATCAACTTTATATCTATCGCATTTCTAACTTTAAGATATTTAATGAAATAAACCTTTTTAAGTTTCATGACACAAAAAAAGAAAAATTCAAACTAGGGTACAAAAATCATAGGTATAGCCCTTAAAATTCATTTTTCAAGATGGCCTTATTGAGATCTGACTTTTTAATAGTATTAACCTTCTTTTGAAACTTGCTAGTAAGTTCAATTAATCTATCAGAAAGCATCTTTTTGACTTCTCCACTCAAGATATTACCCTTCTTGTAATCCCCAAAAAGATCCTCAGATTCCTTTTTACTAAGAAAAAATTTGGATAAATACTGACAAGCAATATCAATTTCTGGGTTCCCTCCAAGTCTTTTATGCTCCTCAACAGATTTTTGCCCTCCACTAAATGCACTTCCCACTTTTTTGCTTATCAACTTTGCATCATCTTTTAGAAATATCCCATTATTTCTCGATTTAGACATCTTTTCTCCATCAAGACCTGGTAAAAAAGAAGTATGCAAAATAGAAGGCTTGCTATACCCAAAAAGAGGGGCGACATCCCTACAAATACGGATATGTGGATCTTCATCAGGACCAATTATTACAAGCACGTTTTTTATATCAAATTTTTCCTGTGGAAATAGAATATGGGCTGATTGTACCGAAGGATAAAAATATAGTCCGATATTTTCTTCATTCTTATAACCATACGTTGCCTTAATTTCAGATAAGTTGATCTTTTTACAAAGTTTTATAGCTAAATTGTAGATATTTGTATACACCTGATCGATAATAAAATATGTCTTCTTAGGATCAAACCCATACGCAAGCAATTCTTTTGCTAATTCTAAAGAATAGTTTAGTGCCTGCTCTTGATTTTTTACTTTTCCAGCAACATAACTCTCGTCATCAGAAATAGGAATAAAAACAGGAATTCCAAATTCCCTTTGGAAATAGAGGTTTGTATCAAAAACAACTTTATGGCCTAAATGAATCGTTCCAGAAGCATTAAATCCTGATACAATCGCACACTTTTCTCCTTTTTTTAAGGCATCTAAAAATTTATCAAAATCTCTATGTGAATAGATTAGTTTGTTCTTAAAAGTATAGAATTCTGGCACTTCTTTTAGAGTGGTTATACTGATAGCTCCAAACTCTTTAACAAGTCTTTCATTACTTTCCAATAAAGATGTTACCATTCTTCTCTTCGAGAAAGCGTTCCTTTTAAACTTAACGCTCCACAAACTTAATAAAGATCGCATCAACGAAAAACATAATGAAACATGATCTCGGAATTACTCTTGTTTTGTTAGCTCTTTTTCTTTCCGCGCACCTCGTTGGCCTCCTTATCGTCAGGCACTACCTTCCAGAAGAACAACAACTTCCCTTAAACATCCAAAAACCACAACTCGAAGAACAAACCTCTTACTTACCTATCTTTCTCGCAATCCTCCTCGCGTCATTGCTCGCCTTGCTCCTCATCAAATTCCAAGCCCTAGGCTTATGGAAGCTCTGGTTCTTCCTCTCAGTCATTTTTACTCTCACTATCGCCTTCGCATCATTCCTCCCCCAACTCCTCGCACTCGGTTTCGCACTCATCCTCGCCTTCTTCAAGATCATCAAACCAAACCTCATCATCCATAATTTCACAGAAATCTTCATCTACGGAGGATTGGCGGCGCTCTTCGTCCCAGTCTTAAACTTATTCTCAGTCATTCTCCTCTTAGCATTGATCTCACTCTACGACATGATCGCAGTCTGGAAAACCAAGCACATGATCTCCCTAGCGAAATTCCAATCCCAGTCAAAAATCTTCGCAGGGTTGTACTTGCCCTATGAAAAAAAGAAGTATATTACTCCTTTAAAAATTACCCCAACAACAACCTACAAAGAAACAAGATACATAGAAAAACAAGCCATCCTTGGAGGGGGGGACATTGGGTTTCCTCTTTTATTTTCAGGCGTCATCCTCAAATATTACGGCCTTATCCCAGCAATAACAGTGTCAGTTGTAACCACCTTCAGTCTCTTCGTCCTCTTCACTCTCGCAGAAAAACAAAAATTCTACCCAGCCATGCCTTTCTTAACTGCCGGATGCCTCCTAGGGTATGGTATTACTTACCTCCTTTATTTGTGATAACAAAATTTTTCTTCCGGAAACTTTCTCTGACTAGAATATTTTAATAAAAAAATTTCAAAATACCCTTATATAGAAGACCACATATACAAACTAATCACCTGATTCTCGCAATCCTCGGGGCGAAGCAGACGCGGCGGCGCAGTCGGCTGCCTCACACACGTCAGGGTCGCCGGGCCAGGAGCGCTCGCATCCCGCTGGCTCAAAAACGCAGACCTTGTATACACCGCGCGAGAAACAATTTCCGGACTTCCAAAAAAAATATTAAAACCTGTTTCAGTGTTCACGCTATCCGGCGCAAAATAAATACAATCATTCGTCCCAGACGTACACACCTTAAACGCGAACTTCCACACAGAAAAAGGAGGCAACGTTTCTCCAATTACTCTTCTCAATTTTTCTCTTCCTTGCACATCACGCCGCACCAGCACATCCTCGCGAAAGGCAGGATCATTCTGCACCCGCTTCAAAACCGCCTTCAGCGTGTTATCAAGCTCTGGAGGAACCTCGCCAGTAGATTTCGGCGCCTTCGGAAGAATCGTCACCAAGTACCCAAACACAAGCACAATCGCGATAATCGCCTCCAAGATCCTAATAAACCCTTTTTTGCTAATTACCATACCGAAATCTTCACCACCACCGGTACCTTTACCGCCTCCTCAGTCAATATAAAACTACTGAACTGGCGCACGTCCACGCGGGCCTCAAGCGGAACAGGAACATCAGGAAAACCATAATTAATAAACGGATTCACATCAGCCTCAGACGTGCGCACCTCAATCTTAAAATCTTTCACAGGAGGAACCCCAAACACCCGCTTCACGCAGTCATAGCCCTGAAGATTCTGCGGAGGCCCACACTCAGTTGTAAAACGCGTCTCAGCAGTTCTTAGCGACAAGAGCCGCTGCAAATGCAACCCATCCACCACCTCAGGGGCGCCAAGCGTGTAACGAACACGGCAATCATGCTCAGGATAAAACTGCAAGGGAAGCGCTGCACAATCAGCAGGATAAGTAAATGTCACAGGAGGATTTTGAGGCGGACACCTCGTAAGAAAATCCTCTCGAAGAATACACGCGCGCCTGCTTCCAGAAGCGCGATTAAGCTGCGTGAGAGGAGCCTGCACAAGAGGATCTTGGCTGTACACTACCAAATACTTCCTCCGCGTCAACGCGGAGCTAAACGCCGTATTCACTCTCAACACAGGATTCCCATTTTCAAGACCAAACCTCAACCTCCGCTCACCAGAATCATCTCTATCGCGGCCACTTCGCCTATCCACATCTCTCCGCGCGGTCTCGCTGTCAGAATCGCCGCTCACCCTCTCTCTACCAGTAGGCCGCTCAGGAGCCTCAGCATCAGCATCCCTCACTTCATTTTCCACAGAACCAGGGAGGGGATTTTCAGTCGAGGTCACATAAAAAAACATCACCCGACGACGCAGCTCAGTTGGAGCTGAAGGCAGCCCTGTAAAGGGAGGAAAAGGCGCACAATCAAACCTTCTCGTCAGAGCATTCCGCTGGCACTCACCCACAAACTCAAACACATTTTGGTCGCCACGATACTGAGTTGAATCTTCAGTGACAGAAGCCCTTCCTGTTCCAGGAGCCTGATACCTCAACAACTCTGTAAACAACGGCTGCTTTGTCACCTTCCATGTCAACTTCTCCTCAATATTCCTCTGCACCACATCTAACACAATCTTATGATCAACAGCAGGAGTAACGCCTGGCTTAAACACCACTAATATTAAACCCAAGTACACCAAGAACAACCCAATCGCGAGAATCCAATCCACCTCACCACCAATACCTTTCTTATTCATCTCGCCCACTGCCTCCTCACCAAGAGAGCAACAGCAACAGCCGTGCCTGTCGTCACCGCGCTGCTTCCCGCGCCCAACAAGCCACTAATCGTCGTCATTAACAAATATCCGCCAAGAATCATTATCACCGCGTGCTTCACCCCGGCAGTAAACGAACCCTCACTAAACTTCCCCAACATCAGCCCCGCAAACAAGCCCTGCACCACAATCGTGCCAAGAAACACAGAAGTAAGATCAGTCTTCTCCCCAGCGCCAGATCCAGCGAAGGATGCGGAAAGCCCGGCAACAACCTCCCCGCTAATCTCACTCAACTTCGGAATTAAGTACACCTGCATCACAATCATAATTCCAATAAACACAAAAAAAATGATATACCCTTGAATCATCTGCCCATACGCCTGCGACTTCTGCTCATCCTTCAACTTCTTAATCTCCAACACGGACCCAGACACGGCCCCAAGCACCGCAGCAAGATCACCCCCAGACTTCTCAGCCTGAATCACAATACCCACAGAACGGCGAATCACCACATTCTTCGTATCCTTCGCGAAAATCGTCAACGCGTCATTCAAAGGATAGCCCCACTCGATCTGGTTCGCGAGCTTCTCGATATACGGCGTCAACGCGCCATAATTCGCGCCAGCCTGACGCACTTGTATTATCGCCTGAGGAATCGACACCCCAGAGCGAACAATCTCACCAAGATTTCTCACAAACTCCAAAAACTTCGTCTCCAACTCCTTCTGACGCTTCTTCTCAGCCAAAAAATCCTGAAAAAACGGCAATGCCCCAAGAAAAATACCAACCACAAAAATAGGAGCAAAAAACCACTTCTTCGGACCAATCATTCCAGGAGCAAAGCTAAACAAAAAAACAAAATCAGTGAGCACAATCGCAAGAGCGACGCCGATTCCAAGATAATGTTTTGCTTTTAACTCGAGCCGCATCAATACTCACCAGCCTGCGTTTTCAAGAAAAACATGAAACCCGCGTTCAACAACGGCAACCCAATCCACACACCCAACGTCGCAAGCAGTTTCACAGAAATTCCCGCAACTTGGCCTCCAATTGTGTTGATAATAGCCAAGGTCACGATCAACAACAACGGAGAAGCAATCAAAATGGATGTGTACACCTCAGAATACGTTCCCAACGCGTCAACCTGCTTTTTTCTCTCCAAACGATACGAAACCAACGCGTCCTCGGACTTCTCATTCAAATACTGCTTCAAATCACCACCAGCCTCAACAGTGGACACCATCCCATTCAACAACTCCTTCAACTCCTCGCTTGGCGTCGTCGCGGCAACATTCCGCAACGCAGTCGAAAGGTTGTAGCCAAACACATTCACAAAATTCAACACCTTCTTAATCTCCTTTTTCAATTCGGGATACTCCTCAGACTCAGCCAACAACTCAAAGATACTAATCGGAGCAGCGCCAGATCCGGCAACCGCGCTCATATGCACCAACGCGAACGGCAAATCCCTCTTAATCTTCTTCTGCCTGTCACCAGCCAAACTCTGTGGATAAAAATAAAACGCGAGAGGGGTCATTAACGCAACCAACAACGCGAACAAAATAACAAGCGCAACATGCACCTTAAACGCGATATTCACCACAAAAAAAAACAGCAAAAACACGGGAAACGCGATGGCGCCAAACAACAAGATCATCGCAACATAACTGCGCGAAAGCACAGCCATGTCTACCCTTAAAAAAGCGTCAAACATCGGCTGAAATATCTTAGGATACTTTCTGATCAAACGATCAGCCTTCTCTTTCATGTACCTGTTCGCAACCACGGCAACAGCATTCGGCTGGTACAATGAAAAGTCTGGAGTTTTCACCTCTACTATCTTTTTTTTCCTCTTTAATTTTTCCCCCTTCACAAACCCCTCCAACTCCTCATACTTCACCTTCAACTCCTTGATGAACGCATCTTTCTCTTTTTTTGACAAGCGCTGGAACTTCCTCGAAGCAAGATCAGGAGCAAGAATCGTCACCGTTTCCCGCCTTTTCTCAGGAAGAGGAATACGCTCTCGCGCCAACGGCCTCGGAACATCCAATGATGGAGAAATCTTCGGACTCGGAACCTTCATCGTCGGCATCCTCTCCCTTAAACCATCATCACCAACAGCGTCGTATACAGTGGATGCATGCTCGCTAATCCTCTCAAACAACGCTTTTATTTTTTCATTTATCTCTGCCTTTGCTTGTGGATTCTTCTGGGTGAGCTCACGATACTTTTTGATTGTGTCAACACACTGCACAATCGCAAGAGCAGCCTCAGCCAGCATTTTTCTCCCGCTCCACTTCCTTCTTCAGACCAGTCAACAAAAACAACACATGACTCTTCAGTAGTTTTATCTCAGCATCAATCTTCGGATCGTTCTGATCACGCTTTCCAAGAAGATTTTCATATTTTCTCACGACCTCAGCCAACACCTCAGCGTTATACTTCAACAAGTTCAAGCTCATCTTCCAAGACCAAACCTCTTCACCACGCTCTCAGGAGCCTTGTAATACTCATGAATAATGCGCTGCACTTCCTTATAGTTTGTAATACCCTTACGCAGCAGCGCCTTCAACAAGGCAGCGCGCATCTTAAACTCAGCCAAGACCTGGTCTTTTGTCAAGCCATAATGCACAGAAATCGTCTCAAACACCTTGCTGTTCTGATTAAACGCAAATGAGTCGCTCGCGGGATTCCATCTAAACATCGTGTTAATCTTCTCCACATCCACCTTCTCCTTAATCTCAAGAATCTCGTCAACGCTCGCGACCTTCCTCACTTCCTTTCCCTTAATCTTACTCTGCTGCATCACCACGACAGCAGCCATCGTTTCAATCAACGAGCCAGAAAGCTCAATCGGAGGTGTTGTCAACCTCCTGACAAGTGTGGATACAGACTCCGCGTGCATCGTCGCGATGCTTGGGTGGCCGCTCGCCATAGCTTGAAATAAAATAAAAGCCTCCTTTCCTCTCACTTCTCCCACAATAATATAATCCGGACGCTGCCTAAAGCTCGCCCTCAGCAAGTCAAACAACGAAACCTCACCGTACTTCACCCCAACAAGATTTGTCAACCCTACACCGGCGCGCGCCACAGAGGGAAGCCAATTCTCATGCTCCAACTGCAGCTCTTTCGTGTCTTCAATCGTAACTACCCTTGCCTGAGGAGGAATGAAAAACGCGATCGCGTTCAAAAACGAGGTTTTTCCAGTACCAGTCCCCCCAATCACCATGAAGCTGTTCTCATACTCTATCAGCATCCAAAGATACGCCAAAATCTCAGCGGACACTGTCCCTTTCTGTATCAATTGGATTGGACTCCATGGGGTTTTGAAAAAGCGCCTCACAGTAAAAGTAGGCCCCTTAGAAGTAATATCTATTGTGTACGTGGCGTTGACTCTGTCGCCCCCAGGCAAACTCCCATCCAGCAAGGGCTCTGCGTAACTCACATACTTCCCACACTTCTGCGCCAACTTCTCCACAAACCCGGCAAGCTTGTGAATGTCATTGTAGATTAAATTCGTCCTGATGTTCCTGTACTTCCTGTGCACAAGATACACTGGAGAATTCACGCCGTTACACTCAACATCCTCAATAAAGTAATCGTTCATCATCGGCTCCAACTCGTTCAACCCGACAAAGTCTCGATAAATATAATACATAATCTTCAGATAAGAATCCATGCTGAGATCAATCGCAAGCTCTGTCAGCAAAATTTTCATATTCTTCTCAAGGTATAACAAAACAGTGTCACGATTGTTTGTGCTAATATAACTCAGGTTAATCAACTCACGAATCCCCTCCTCCAATACCTTCAAAATATCCTTCTCCTTCTCGGACAAGACAGGCTCCTCAACATCATACACCAACTCTGTGTTCGCAGCGTCCCAATGAACATGCGCAAACGTGTATGGAGGAATCAAGGGATACTTTATATCGAGCTTTGTCGGATCAGCAACATCAGGAAGCGTAGGAATCCCAACATTCACATCAATCTTAAACAAGGGCTCATCCTTTCCAACAACAGGCCTCGGAACGCTCTGCGTTTGACCCTTGTCGCTCTTGTCAGGCTGAAACTTCTTTTTTTTAAAAACAACCACGAGAATCATGACAACTAGAACAAGAAGAACGATACTTCCCACAAGAATCATCAAGGTTGTTGCATCAAGACCAAAGACAGCCATCCTTCCTCTTTTTCCTCACTTAAAAATCGCCAAGTCTTTATATAAACATTTCGGAAGAATATGCGCCCTTGCGACATCAACGACAAACGCGCGCAACACTTATAAACGACACAAACTTTTATGATGCAACCTCAATGAAACAATCGAAGAGCGAGGCCCATTCCCTGTTCTTTTTGTTCTTTGAGGCAATGAAAAAAAACGCGAAAGCAAGAGGAAAAAATTATGACAAACAAACCCATAAAAAGTTATAGAGCAGGAAACCTCCAGGCAGCAATCTGGTTTAATGAACGGCAGGTGAAAGACGCGATCGTCGGCTTCAAAACCGCAAGCCTCCGCCGCTCCTGGAAAGACAAGGACAAGGATATTTGGAGAGAAGAAACACTCAACTTGAGAAAACAGGATCTGCCAAAACTCGCAGTACTCCTCGCCAAACTCCAAGAAGACTTGTTTCTCAATGAGGAGGAGGAAGACAATGAATAAAGAAAGTTCCATCCAAGACCTTCCAGGAGTCGGACCAGCAACCGCAGAAAAACTCAAAGAAGCAGGATTCGACACCTTACTAAGCTTAGCTGTCGCCTCGCCAGGAGAACTTGTCGAAGCAGGGGGCCTCACGGAAGCAACAGCACGAAAAGTCATCCAAGCAGCAAGAAAATCCATGAACATGGGCTTTGAATCCGGAGAAGAGCTGTTAGAAAAGAGGAAGAACATCCTCAGAATTACCCTCGGATCAAAAGCGTTTGATGACTTGTTAGGCGGAGGATTTGAATCTGGAGGCATCACGGAGTGCTTTGGAGAATACGGCACGAGCAAGACACAAATCGGACACCAACTCGCGGTAAACGTGCAGCTGCCAAAAGAGCAAGGAGGCGCAGAAGGAATCTGTGTCTATATTGACAGCGAAGGCGCTTTCAGACCAGAAAGAATAAAACAAATGGCACAAGCGAAAGGCATCGATCCTCTCCACGCTTTGAGAAACATCAAAGTGGCAAGAGCGTTCAACAGCGACCATCAAATGCTGCTGGCTGAAAAGGTAGAAGACCTCATCAAGAACGACGGCCTTCCTGTCAGACTGTTAGTTGTTGACTCCTTGATGTCGCATTTTAGGGCGGACTTTTCTGGGAGGGGGATGCTGGCAGACAGGCAACAAAAAGTCAACAAACACATGCATACTTTGATGAGAATTGCGAACGCGTATAATATTGTCGTGTACGTGACGAACCAAGTGATGGCAAAGCCAGACACATTTTTTGGGGACCCAACCGCGGCAATCGGGGGCCACATCGTCGGGCACAACAGTCAAACACGGCTTTACCTAAGAAAAGGAAAGAAAGGAACAAGGGTCGCAAAACTTATTGACAGCCCTCACCTTCCAGATGGAGAAGCAGTGTTCAACGTGGAGGAAGGAGGGATTGTTGACGTGTAAACGTCACCATTTTTCTTTTTTATTTTGGATGGATTTTTGAAAGAAAGGTTTTTATAGAGCTGGGATAAAATCAGGGTATGATTTCAAGAAGGTCTTTCTTAAAAGGGGCTGCTGCTTTTGCAGCTGGTCTTTCTGCTCGTTCTGCATTTGCGTCTAAAGAAGAGAAAACGCCCTTTGTTAAGGCTTTAGAGTCTCATCCTGAAAATATTCCTAAACTTAGAACATTGATGGGCGCAGAGTTGGATAAAATGGAGAATTTTCTTTCAGAAATAGGTGGTCCGGATAAAGGGAAAAGAATTGTTATGGTAAGAGAGATTAGTGAGTTGTATATTCGATTAAAAATTTTAGAAAGAAGATATAAATCTAATGCTGTAACTGATAAACAAGTTTATTGTGAGGACGTTTATTTTGTAAACAAATGGTCTTCACTATTAGGGCCGTTCGGAGAAGGTTATTTCATGCGCCTATTCGGTAAGAAAGGGTTTAAAGAGCTCGTTGTGAGAGTAATCAACGTAGAAAAAAGGTTATCAATCATGGGGGAAACGTATAAATTTAATTGTGGGGAGAAGGGTGAGCCTCTTTCTTAAAGTAGTCTTACCATTTTTTATTTTCTATTTTAAAAAAATATCCAATTCTTTTAATGATTAAGTGAAAGAAAAAACTCACAACAAGCGCCAAGAAAAAAACAGGAACCGTAACGTTGTAAAGAGGAAGAAGGAAGATCATCACGCCAACAGGGCCAACAAACTGGTCAAGAGGAACCAAGCTTTGCCCTGGACTCACATTAATCCTTCGCTTGATAAAACTTCCAACTGCGTCCCCAACAATCGCCCCCAACCCTATCAAGAAACCATAGAGAAGAACATTGCTTTTTGTAATTGGAAAGAGCATAAACTGCTGAAAGAAGGAAAATTCAGCGAGAAACAACTGAAGCAGACTTCCAAAAATCCCACCAATGATTCCAAAAATAAGCCCCCTCCACGTCTTGTGATCGCCAAGAACCCTCTTTCCGAACAAAGCCTTATAACTATCCAAAGGATACGCTAATCCCTTAAAATAGTTCTTGACAAGAACAGGAGCCATGTTCGCAAACGCGTATGGAACAAGAAAGTAGATAACTTTGAAAATAATCATGCTTTTTTTCCCGGAAACAGGATTTATATTCTTTTGCAGCGCTCTAGAAAAGTCTGAATATAATTAGGAACTACTCTAACCCGTAAGACTCCAAAAAAGCTTTTATCACCTTATACTCCTCAAGATATTTGTACCCCTTTTCAGTCAAACTATATCTCTTCTTGTTCTTTATCATTGTTGCTCTCATAAAGTCACGCTCAATCAACTCCTTTAAGTATTCAGTCAACATCTGATGCGATAAGTTCGATTTGTACAAAATATGCGTCGGCTTCACTTCACCCCGGCTTCTCACCGTCTCAAGAACCGAATGAATAATCTCAAGCCTGTCCCTCTTCTTTGTCATGGTCTCCTCACAAGCGTGTAGTTCCAGAAAATCAAGCCAAACCCAGACAAGTGAAGCATGCTCCCGAGAATATAGAACAATGGAGAGTAAGGAATAAAAAGAAGCCCGATCCACCCAAGCGTCAAAATAAAGAACGCAACGGCAATTATCAACGTCATCTTCTCCTTTTTGTGCGAATAATTATCCACAAAGTGCCACGTGAGCAGCGCGAGATAAATCGTAGAAAGAAGGAAGAACGCATACATCACATTCTTACTCAACAACAGCATTACCCCTGACACGATCAACAGCAGCGCGAGAATCTTCGGCTCCCGCGTTTTCAACGTCACATACACCAACAATGCCAGCCCTACTGTCATCAAAACAAGATGCAGACCTATTCCAAGATGACTTAAGACGTTCAGGCTCTGCAACTGCAAATTGTCACAAATCCCATTCTTCGCCCTCACATACACAAACAGGTTGAGGATCGCCTGCGTCAAATAAGAAAGCGCAATCAACAAGAAACCAACACCAAACAACCTCACATTTTTTGAATAAGTTTTCAGATAAATACTCAACGAAAACCCAGCAATAAGAAGAGACGCCAACATGAAGAGAAAACTAAAAAGAACGCTATATCCTAAAAACCAAGGAGGCGAAAGGCACGCGTAATAGACAACCATCTCTTCATTTTTTGAGATTGGTTTAAAAACTTTATGAAAGACTCATCTTGAGGCAGCCTTAACAGGATATATAAACTCGCTCTTGCAAATCCTCTCTGGAGATGGAAGAAATGATCCTTGAAGAAAAAGAATCCTTTGAGAAAAAAAAGTGGGGTCCTGAAGGAGATGCGTTCGAAGAAGCCCTTCCCTTCATTGGCGAAGGGGGGTATGAAGAGATCGTGCTCGAAGTGGACGCGAAAAAGAAAACCCTGATCATCAAACGCGGAGGCCTCATCACTATTCTCGGCCTCTCAGGACCAATGACCGTGAACCTCACCAAGATGCTTGAAGACCCCTCACTCGGCACGAGAAAAATCATTTCACAATAGCATTAACAATACGCTCGATCATTTCAAGGCTTCCTTCATTCTCCCACCTTTGAAGCCCCGCGTAAGCATTTGCGTCACATCTTCTCATAAACTCAACAAGATTCCCAAGCGTCAAATCCTCATAACATTCACCAAGGTTGCGCTGCTTAATATAGATGCCGTTCAAAACCTGCTCAAAATGCCTTTTAATCGGAACAACAAGCAATGGTTTCTGAAGATACAACGCCTCACTCAACAAGGTAAAGCCGCCGTTCGCGATCACAGCCTTCGCGCCAGCCAAATCATTGAAGAAGCCCTTTCCATCATCAAACTTCCTGAACTCAAGATTTTTTTCCTTCTTATTCAAGTCAAACCCATAAATCACAAAACGATGATTAACTTTTTTGAGCAATTTCAAAAGCCCTTTGTACGTTGCCGTAGACTGATACACAAAAATATACTCTCCCCTCGCCTGGCTCAAATGAACAATCTCCTCGCGCAAGAGCGGAGGAATCAGCGTCGCATTCGCTTTCCTCCTCAACCTCAAACCGGGAAACGCGACAACAATATTGTGAGCAGCTTTCCTCGTCGCAAGCGTCACCACCAGCAACGCCTTCACATAATTCAGCACGTACTTTTTTGGAAAGGAGTATTCTCCATAAAGAAGAAAGTGCTGGTTGTCTATTGTGATTAGAGGAATCTTCTTTAAACGAGCAAGATGCATTGCATACGTTTCCATGTCAGAAATAACAAGATCCGGCTTAAACGCATCAATCTTCTTTCGCGTTGTTTCAAGCATACCTGCTGTTCCTGGATTCAGCTTGAGAAGATTCTTGAAAAAAGTTTTAAGATTAAGAAGAGTATTATCCTTGAACACAAACTCAAACCCCTCAACCCGCAACATCTTAGGATAATACTCCCTCAGATAATTATAAGCGTGATGACTGCCCATCACCATCACCTCATGATTCTTCCTGAGCAAGTCTATAACAACCCTGCTTCTGATCGCGTGCCCGACACCGATACCGCACACCGCATAGAGTATTTTAGCCATGATCCTACAAACGAACGAGAAAAGACAGTCATTACTCCCTTCAGATGCAAAACCTTTATAAATATTGCGCAGATCAGCGCTCTTTATGACAAGAGAAACCTTCTGCTCTTCCTGCAACATCAAAATCACAAACCTTGCAGGATCAGTAAAATTCTTGTGCCCCTCCTGCGGCAACGCTGAAATCGTGAGATGCCCCCACTGCAGAAAAATCACAACAAGCTACACCTGCCCTTCTTGCGAATTCACCGGCCCAAACTAACCATGGCAAATGTCGTCGTCACTCTAAAAATCATGCCAGCATCACCTGAAAGCGACCTAAAAAAAATTCAAGAAGAAGCCAAGCGGATTATTACGAAACAAGGGGGGGAAGTAGGAAGAGAAGAAATTGAAGCTGTCGCTTTCGGCTTGAAAGCAGTAAAACTTATCTTTGTAAGGGACGAAGCAAGAGGCGGAACTGATGAAATCGAGCGCGAGCTTAGCGAACTCGAAAGTGTAGCAAGCGCAGAAGTCATAGATGTGCGGAGAGCCATCGGTTAAGCATGCCTTTTCATATCCGCCTCCTTACTAATTTCAAGAACGCGTTGCTTGTTTTTCCGAAAGGATTATTGTTGAGTGGGGCTGGAAAATGAGAGTTTGGTGTTTAGCGGTTGAAGGTTTTAAGCCTTTAAACAAGGAAGAGTTCGTATATGTGGTGTTAGGCGTAATTTAAGGCAACCTCAGTAGATATTATCATGATGATCATAATCTAAAAGTCTGACTGTTTTATTTTCTTCTTTAATTTCGTAAGTTAAAACAAAAGATTTATCTATGTGCACTCTTCTTGAACCGTACATATCTCCACGTAATGGCTTAAAATGATATGGATTCTCAAGAATTTGCTCAACTTTTTTGTTTATAATCTCTAAATGTTTTTTGTTTTTCTTAGAAAGTTTTGCAAATTTTCTTTCTAGTTCTTCTGATATTTCTAGGTTATATTTCATATTTATAACCCATATCTTTCCGCGAAGTTACTAACTTTTACAAATTTCCCCTTCCTGATTCTATTGAGTTTTTCTAAATATTCTTTCTTAGCTTCTGGTTCTTGTTCTATCATAGATTCCATAAATAGTTCAACCTGCTTACTCATATTTATTCCATTTTCTTTACAAAAACTAGAAAATTTGCTGTATACTTCTTCTCCAACGCTAAATGTTTTCATTACCATTTTGAGCCTCCGTTTATTTAATATTAAATAAGATTATTTAATCCTATTTAAACATTTCGGTTGCCTTAAACTTAAATTTTTGAAGAAATTTTACTTTTACTTCGTAAAAGACGCCTAATACGCATTGTACAAAATTGCTCACATTCGTTCGCAACTCTTCGCTTCACTTCGTTCAGGGCGTATAACATAGGCTATATTCAATTCTCGACAGAAATATTATTGGATGGTCGACTCGAAATTATTCAGAACGTCTTCTTGAAATGTATTGTACGGAGTTTAACAATGTTAATCCATAAAATATAGCGCCCAATGTATAACTAAATAATTCTTGTGGATTAAGATTTTTTGTGGATCCATCGTCACTTTGACTGGCTAAATAATATAAACCCCCAATAACCGTTGTCGTAATAGCTTGACGTATTGGCAAACTTCTCCAAGTTCCAAACCTTTCTTGTATTTTTCTAAAGATAGGGTTTCCTTCATTTTTCACGCCATATCTCTCTGTATAAAGCGTAGTGACCAATCCATCCAAAAAACTTCCACTAATGGGAATTAACACTTCGTACACCATAAAAATGGTTTATTAAACAAACATTTATCTATCTTCCGTTTTTCAATAGTACTTACAATTCCTCGCCAATCCCATTTTTAATTTTAGCGTCGACAACTTTTGGTTTTCCTCTCAGGATGTTGCGCTAAAATCCAACCCTTCCAAGTATTCAGGGGAATATAATATCATTAGTTTCAATTTGAGGTTCTGGTTAAAATAGATAGGGAAAATTTTAATTTTCGGTACATTTATAATATCCAGTTATTTTATATATTTCATGCAAGAAAAAACTGAATTGAAATTAATGCTTTATTTTGCAATAGGCTATCTGGTCATATTCGCAATATTGGCTATTATTAACAAAAATTACGAGTTTCTTTATTACACTTTTATCTTATCTGCTCTAATCCTCATTATTGTTCTTTACCATAAAAAAATCCATTTATCAAAAACTGTTCTATTTGGTTTGACCATATTGGGGGTAATGCACCTCTTGGGTGGTAATATCCATATTTCCGGCACTAATCTTTATGATATTTGGTTAATTCCACCCAACATATTAAAATATGATAATCTTGTCCATGTTTTTGGAATTTTTGTTGCCACATTTGCTATCTTTAGTATTATACAACCGCATCTCAATAAAAAAATTAACCATAATCCTTTTTTGCTTTCTCTAATTCTTGTTTCAATTGCTATGGGTATTGGGAGCTTTAATGAAATCCTTGAATTAGTCGCAGTTGTGTTTCTTGGAGCCACAAAACAAGTTGGGGACTATTTTAATAACGCATTAGATTTAGTTTTCAATTTGATTGGTTCAATAATTGCTTGTTTCTTTATTATTATACGCCATAGGGGGAAATCATAATGAAATATGGCCTAGGATATACGTTAATTACAAGAATCACTGGATTTTTAGCAAGAACTGTACTGTACTATCGAAAAACAGAATTGAGCCACATCATCAATTTATTGAGAGATAAAGAAAATATTAGAATATTAGATTATGGATGTAATACCGCATATCTTCTAAACCTCATAAAAAATAAATATCCCTCAAAAAATTTTGATTTATGTGGAACAGATATCAACCAATACGCATTAAAATATGCAAGGAAAAAATACAAATATTTTACGTTCTTTAATATTAATGACAAATTTTTTAATAAAGAAAAATTTGATGTGATCATACTTTCACACGTTCTTGAACACATTCACGATAGAAATAAGTTTATTGCAAACCTTAAAAAATTAATGAAAAAAAATGGAACCCTTATAATAGCAATCCCTCAAGAAAGAATTAGAGGTGATTGCACTCTTGTCCAATTATTATATAATCTTCTTACATTTCGTTTTGAAAATCCCCATGTAGTGAAATTGAATTATCAAGATTTAAATAAACTATTAAATAATAATGGGTTGCATATCAAAGGATATATATACACCCATTTTTTCTATCCATTTAAGTCATATAGGCGAAGAGTTGATTCATGGAGTCTTGTTGCAGAAGTAAAGGTTATTAGAAATTAAGTCCAATCGCTGGTTACGAGAGCCTAAATCATTTTGAATCGAATTTCTTTGTCCATAAATCAAGATACCTAAAACATTTAATCAAATCTTTTCCTTTACTGGTTAATGAATACTCAACTCTTGGCGGAATCTCATTAAATCTTTTCCTTGAAACCAATTCTAATTTTTCCAATTCTTTTAATCGCTTTGATAAAGTTCTCGGACTGATATTTTTCATCTCTCTAATTAAATCGTTAAATCTTTTTGTTCCATTATTATGCAACTCTCTCAATATCAATAACGTCCATTTTTTGCTAAGATAACTTAGTATTTTCGTTATTGGACATGTTTTTTCCATTTTATTCCGCTAAAACTATACTTTTGGTTACTACTCTATTTATAAATTCATTACTCTATCTAATAAACCATTAATAATATAAAAAGATTATTATTGGGGTGCAAGACATGGCAAGAATTGTAAAACACGAAGAAAAAATACCTATGGAAGTAAACATTGGCGGAGAAAGCAAATGGATTTGTATGTGTGGATTAAGCAAAAACAAACCATTTTGTGATGGCTCGCACAAACTCTGTGGTGACGAAGAAGAAGGAAAATTGTACAAATATGAAAATGGTAAAAGAGTTGAGGTAAAAGACTTTTAATTTTTTGGCGCTTGGGGAATATAACCATATTCTATGCACTTTAGTTTTTGGCTTTCAATTCGATAAATTTATAGATAAAGAAAATTACCTAATTTTTATGCCAAAAACCATTATTGTCCTGGGTGCGTATGGAGGAACAGGGCGGGTGCTGTGCCGACGGCTCTTGCAATATACCCAAGCAAAGGTAGTATTAGGGGGAAGATCAGAAGAAAAATTGCGCCAATTACAAACAGCGTTGAAGCATGATTTTGATTCAAAGCGAATTCGAAGTGTCGTCGCGGATGCGGCGGATCCCGCATCTTTGGAACGAGCGTTGCGTGGCGTCGATATGATCATCGTGGCCTCAAATACCCCGCAATATGTCAAGGATGTAGCAACAGCCGCCCTCCGAGCGGGCGTAGATTATTTTGATTATCATTTTAAGCCAGATGTGCTTGCCCGGCTGAAGCAACTGCAGCAAAAGATCGAATCCAGCGGCAGATTATTTATTACCCAGGGGGGTTTTCATCCTGGACTGCCAGCCGCGTTCGTGCGTTACGCCGCACCCAGATTTACGACCTATCGCAAAGCCCTTGTGGCCATGGCCATGAGCGCAGAGTTGCCCTCACCTGAATCAGCGTATGATCTGGTGGACGAACTGCAGGATCCGCATGTTACTGTCTACAAGAATGGCCAGTGGAAAAATGCAAGTTTCAGCGACACTGAATCGTTTGATTTGGGTCGTTTTGGCAAGCAGCAATGTTTTCCGCTTGAGATGCCGGAAATGCGCCTTTTGCCACAGATGTTTGGCCTCACGGACACAGGCGTCTATGTGGCTGGCTTCAATTGGTTCATTGATTATTTTGTTTTCCCTTTTGCGTTTATCCTTGGCAAAATAAAAAAAGGATTTGGGCGGCATTTGATTGGACGGCTCATGGTATTTGGCTTCAATCGAATTCCGGCGCGAGCGAGGGGCGTGGCCTTTGCGCTTGAGGCTGATGGAGAGTACCATAAGAAACTACGCCATGTGCGCATCCTTGCTGATCATGAAGACGCGTATGATTTTACGGTCTTGCCTGTGGTTGCGTGCGTCAAGCAGTATTTGAAAGGCGCTCTTCCGCAATCAGGATTATTTATGATGGCGCATGTAGTGAAACCAGAACAACTCATAAAAGATTTGAAATTAATGGGCATTAAATTTATCATTCGCGAGACATAATTTATCTTATAGTGAAAGCAGTAAACTGCACATAACAAGCATTATATGCAATCCGCCTTCGCTTACCAGAAAAGCAATATTTATAAAAATCTCCATTTTAATAACCATATGGT
>Ga0209541_10002134_pt1 | contig 38023 bp, 47 predicted proteins | sample RifCSPlowO2_01_FD_184027 | JGI IMG/M metagenome (GOLD analysis project Ga0209541, IMG submission 184027) | Groundwater microbial communities from Rifle, Colorado - Rifle CSP2_plank lowO2_0.1 (SPAdes) (version 2) | ecosystem: Environmental > Aquatic > Deep subsurface > Groundwater | place...
TAAAGAACCATCAACAGCATATTCAGAATATTTATCTAAATTTTTGCTTTTATGTTTTTTAGTATCCGCTTTACATTCTATTACAATCAATAATTCCTTATTTGGAAAGCTAATAATAAATTCTGGGTATCCTGCACCATCTCCTTTTTTTGAAGCAGTTTTTAATAATTTATTAATTATTGGATTATCAGAACTCTTTTCTTCAATAATTACATTTCCTTCATGTCCTTCAAACTTCTCTTTGTATTTTTCTAAAAATTTTCTTACAATACCTTCAGTTTTTGCTTCATTTACCATTTATTAAGGTAAAATGGGACACATCTTCTTATAGTTTTCGGTTAGGAATCACTTTTTGGGCAAAAATTAAGATTTTAGGAATTTCAGCCACCCCTTTACCACCCGATACTTAACGCCCTATATTTAACACCCTATCTTTGAACAATACCGCACTTCCACAACCTTTATAAACATCCCACAATTTCTAAGCCAAATTAAATCGCGTGGTTTTGGGTCATCTTCAACCACAACCCACACATTCCATAGGCGTGTGGTTTTAACACAAAAACAAGCCTGAAAAGATTGCCTTTTCAGTACAGTCAAAAGCTGTTTTCTACAAAAGGCGTCACTAAAAGGCATTTTTGACCAACAAATAAGATAGATGCAGTAATCCACAATACACCAAATGCCGAGAACAAGAAGCCCGAGAGGAGGAAGCATGCAATTTTGGCCTAGAGTGCGGTCTAGGCAAAGCCGTGCTAGGATAAGGACGTGGCCCGCAAACAAAGACACCAAGCCGCTTGGGTTTGCCGGCTACAAGGTTGGCATGACGCACTTGCTGGTCACCGACAATAACCCCAATTCACTGACAAAAGGGCAAGAAATTTTTTGCCCCGTCACTGTCCTCGAATGCCCGCCCCTAAAGATCGTTTCCATCAAATTCTATAAAAATTCACAAAACAAATCTTATCTTGTCTCTGAAGTTTTGGCTGATAATTTTGACAAGCAGCGGGAGCAATTACTTACTACCCCGAAGAAAAAAGGAAAAGAAATTACAGATTTTGATTTCGTCAGGCTGCTTTGCTGCACCCAGCCAAAGCTTACTGGCATCGGCAAGAAAAAACCAGAGCTTTTTGAGGTGGCAATAGGCGGAGACAAAGAGCAGCAGCTGAAACTTGCAAAAGAAAAACTCGGCAAGGAAATGAATGTAACTGAAGTTTTCAAAGAAGGGCAGCAGCTCGATGCACACGCTATAACCAAAGGAAAGGGGTTCCAAGGCCCCGTAAAGAGATTTGGAGTAACGTTGAGGCAGCACAAATCTGAGAAAAGCAGGAGAAACCCGGGCACTTTGGGCGCTTGGCGGGCCCAAGGCCACATAATGTGGAGGACGGCGCACGCCGGCAAGATGGGGTTCCATCTCAGGACAGAGTACAACAAAAGACTAATCAAGATAGGCAACAAACCAGAAGAGATCAATACCCTGGGGGGTTTTTTGGATTATGGGTTGATTAAAAACCAATACATACTCATCTTGGGTTCCACAACCGGTGCAAGAAAACATCTCGTAAGGTTCACAGAGCCCATAAGGCCGAATAAGCAGACGATGTGGGAAACTCCGCAAATAGTGTACACCAGCACAAGCTCAAAACAAGGAAGATGAAACTCGATATCTTAGATTTGGAAAAAAACAAGATTGGAGAGATTGACCTGCCTTCCCAGTTCTATGAAGAATTCAGGCCAGATTTAATACGCAGGGCCGTGTTGGCAATACAGAGCCACAGGAGGCAGAGCTATGGGGCAAGCCCGGCTGCGGGCAAGAGGGCATCAGCAAAATTATCACGAAGAAGGAGAGATTACAAGACATCCTACGGCTTCGGCATTTCAAGGGTGCCGAGAAAAATATTGTCCAGGAGGGGCGCACGCATGAATTGGGTGGGAGCGTTTGCTCCGGGAACAGTCGGTGGTAGAAAAGCGCACCCCCCAAAACCCTGGAAAAATTGGCATAAAAAAATGAACGAGAAAGAAAACACGAAAGCCTTAAGGAGCGCAATTGCGGCAACCATGCTCAAGGAAGTTGTGGTTGGGAGGGGTCACATAACCCCAAACGGGTTCCCGTTTGCGCTTCAGGATAAGTTTGAAAGCCTGGACAAAACAAAAACAGTTTTGGCTTCGCTCGAAAGGCTGGGCTTCAGAAACGAACTATGGAGAACCGAAGGAAAAAGCATAAGGGCTGGCAAAGGCAAAGCCCGTGGAAGAAAGTACAAAGAAAAAAGAGGAATGCTGATTGTTGTTTCAAAAGAGGAAAATCTCGGCAAAGCGGCGGCAAATCTCCCAGGCATCGATGTAGCTGAAGTCAAAAAGCTGAATGCAGAGATTTTGGCCCCGGGAGGAAACCCCGGGAGGCTGACGCTATGGACTGCCGCGGCATTAAACATATTAGAAAAAGAGAAACTGTTTAGATAACCAAAAATTAGGGAGGCATTGCATCAAAAATCACAAACACAACAAACAAAAATTTTGACATGTCGGAAATCGCAAAATAATAATAAATACTTACGATTTCCGAGCATGCTCAAAAACACGCTACGCACTTTAGTGTGTAGTGTTTTTTACAAATGGACGCATACAAAACAATCAAGTACCCCTTATCAACTGAAAAATCCATAAGGCTGATGGAGTCAGAAAACAAGCTGATATTTGCAGTTCATAAACGGGCAACAAAGAAAGAAATCAAGAAGGCCATAGAAGAAATGTTCAAGGCAGAAGTTGTTAATGTCAATACTTTTATAGGCCCGGAAGGCGATAAGAGGGCCTATGTGAAATTTTCGCCAAAAAAGCCGGCTATAGACATAGCGACACAGATGGGGCTTATGTAAGGGAAGGAAAAATGGGAAAAAGCCTGATACAGCAAAAACGCGGCAAAGGAAGCCCAAGGTACAGGGCGCCAAGCTTTAGATACTCTGGGAAAGCCGGTTTTACGGCATATGGGGGAAGCAAAACAATAAGCGCAAAAGTTGCAGATCTCGTGCACTCCGCCGGTCACAGCACACCATTAATGGAATTAGAATACGCCGACGGCCAGAGCGGCATATTGCAGGCCCCGGAGGGCATCAAAGTTGGAGATAATATAGAAATGGGCGAAAGCGCCGATGTAAAAACAGGAAACATAATCCCTTTAAAAAGCATTCCTGAAGGAACGTCAATATACAACATAGAATCAAATCCCGGTGATGGTGGAAAATTCGTGAGGGCAAGCGGGGCATCCGCAAGGATAATCACAAAAACCCAGGAAGGGGTGGTTGTCGAGTTGCCTTCAAGCAAAAGAAGGACATTTTTGCCCGAATGCAGGGCAGTTATCGGAGTTTTAGCGGGATCCGGCAGAACGGAAAAGCCATTTTTGAAAGCAGGCAACAAATACTATAAAATGAAAGCGAGAAACAAGCTGTGGCCGATAGTTAGCGGCACCTCGATGAATTCAGTAAGCCATCCCTTTGGCGGAAGAAGCTCGCATGCAAAAGGGATACCAACACAATCTTCAAGAAATTCCCCCCCAGGGCGAAAAGTAGGAAAAATAGCGCCCAAGAGAACTGGCAGGCATAAAAGGTAACTGCAGAAAATGGCAAAAAAAGAATATACCCTCAAGGGAAAGACAATAGAAGAGCTGAAAAAATTAAGCTTGAGCGAGCTTGCCCAGCTTCTCCCGGCAAGGCAGCGGAGAAGCATCAAACGAGGGTTCACAGAGCAGCAAAAAATCTTTTTGGAAAAAATAAGGTCCAATGAGAAAAACATAGAGACCCACTGCAGGGACATGATAATCCTGCCGGAAATGGTTGGGGTTTCTGTAAAGGTGCATCAGGGCAGGGAGTTCGCGCCAGTTATGATAATGTCAGACATGGTTGGTCACTACTTGGGAGAATTTGCATTAACCCGAAAAAAGGTAGCGCACAGCGCGCCGGGCATAGGCGCAACAAGGTCCAGCGCAAGCTTGTCGGTGAAATAAATGAGGGGCCACACATTTAGCGGATACAACAAAGAGCACATGGCGAGGGCAGTAGGGATTGCATTGCCAGTGTCATTCAAGCAAAGCGTCGAGATTTCCAATTTCATTAGAAATAAAAATCTAAGCAAAGCAAAAAAATTGCTGCTGGATGTCATAGAAAAAAAAGCCGCAGTCCCTTTTAAAAGATACAACTGGGACACGGGGCATAAAAAAAAGATAGGGCCAGGGAGATATCCTGGGAAAGCATCAAAACACTTCATAGGGCTGATGGAATCAGCAGAGGCAAATGCCCAATTCAAGGGGCTGAACACGTCAAATTTGATCATAACCCATGTATCATCGCATAAGGCGGGAAAATCGCCGCATTACGGAAGGAAATCCGGAAGAAAGATGAAAAGGACAAACATAGAGATTGTTGTTGAAGAAAAAACTGATAAAAAATGATTGAAAGGAAATTCGTAGCGCAAAAAATAAAAGAGTTCCAGATAGAAGAATACATAAGCCAGAACCTGAAAAATGTTGGGCACAGCCATACGAAGATGGTCAAGACTCCGATGGGGGAGAAGATAGTGGTGTATGCATCAAGGCCCGGCTTGATTGTGGGCAGGAAAGGCCAAAATATAAAGCAGCTCACAAAGACATTAAAAAAGAGGTTCAATCTGGAAAATCCGCAGATAGAAATAAGTGAAGTCGAAAGCCCCAGTTTGGATGCGCGCATTGTTGCAGAAAAAATTGTGGACGCATTGGAGAAGTTCGGCTCGGAAAAATTCAAGGCGATAGGCCACAAGATAATGACAGAAGTTATGAGGGCCGGGGCGCTCGGCATAGAGATTGTTATAAGCGGAAAAGTGCCAAGCGCGAGGGCAAAATCCTGGAGATTTTATTCCGGATACCTGAAGAAATGCGGCGACATAGCTATGGCAGTGAGAAAGGCAGATTCCCAGGCGCAGCTAAAGACTGGAATAATTGGAGTTAAGATAAGCATAATGCCCCCGGACATCCAGCTGCCAGATGACATAGAGCTTGTGGAGGCCAAAGAAACCAAGATAGAAGAGGTAACCCCTGGAAAGGAGGCCCCTCCTTCAGAAGGGCAGAAATCGGCAGATAGCGCAGAGCCAAAAGATACTACAAAAGAAAAACCGCCAAGGAAAAAAAGGAAGAAAAAAGATGAAAGCGAAGGAGCTAAGGCTAACGAGTGAGCTGGAACTGGAAAACAAGCTGTCTGAGCTGAGAAAAGAGCTGATGAAGGCAAACTCCCAGGTTGCAACAGGCACGATACCAAAAAATCCCGGAAGGCTGAGGGAAATGAAAAGAACGATAGCAAAAATTTTGACCGTCAAAAAAGAAAAAACAAACGGAGGAAGCAAAAAGGAATGAGCGAAATATGCCCCGTATGTGGCTTGGTGAAAGAGCTTTGTGTATGCGAAACCATAGCAAAAGAGAGCCAAAAGATACTGGTCTATATTGAGAGGAAAAAATTCAACAAGAACTACACAATCGTTGAAGGCATAGACGCAAAGGAGATTGATTTGAAGGAACTGGCAAAAAAGCTTAAGTCGTCGCTGGCCTGCGGCGGCACAATAAAAGAAGGCAAAATCGAGCTGCAGGGAGAGCACAAGCAAAGGGTTAAAAAAATTTTGATTAGCCACGGTTATGCGCCTGGCAGCGTGGAGATAAGGTAATCCCAACAAACATGGCAACAAAAATGACAAAAACAGAATCCAGAAACATCGGAATTGCAGTTGACAAGCCAAAGCAGCCATGCAATGACATCAATTGCCCGCATCACGGAAATCTGTCGGTAAGGGGCCGCCGGTTCGATGGCACGGTCGTTTCAACAAAAATGAGAAAAACCGCAGTTGTGGAGTTTGAAAGGCTGAACTTTTTGAAAAAATACGAGAGATACGAAAAAAGAAGGACGCGGCTGAAGGCGCATAACCCGGAGTGTGTCGGCGCCAAGGACGGCGACACAGTGAGCATGATTGAGTGCAGGCCGTTAAGCAAGACAAAAAATTTTGTGATTGTTCAGAAAACCGGCAGCGAAAAAGGATTCAAGTCCAAGATGGAAGCAAGGGAAGCTGCAAAAGCGGAGAAGCCTGAAGAAAAAAAAGCAGAGGTATAAAAATGCAGCCGCTAAGAGCACGAGTTACGAGGGCGCTTCCTGTGGGGAGCAAGATAGAAACCTGCGACAATTCAGGGGCAAAAATAATCAGGGTATTCACAGTTGTGGGGCTAAAGACGGTTATGGGAAGAATATCGAGCTGCGGTGTCGGAGATCTTGTCATGGCGTCTGTTTTAAGCGGCAAGCCGGACATGAGGAAGCAGGTTGTCCACGCAGTCATTGTACGGCAGAGGAAAGAATACCGGAGGGCAGACGGAACAAGGATAAAGTTCGAAGACAACTCTGCAGTGGTTTTGAAGGATGACAAGGGAAACCCCAAAGGCACAATATTCAAAGGAGCGATAGCAAAGGAAGCTTGCGAGCGCTGGCCCGGGATAGCAAAGATTGCAAGCATAGTGGTGTGATGCTAAATGAAGAAGTTTTCATCTGTTTGGGGCGGTAGCAGGAAACCGGGAAAGCAAAGAAAGCACAGATTGAATTCGCCTTTGCACGCCAAGCATAAGTTTATGCGCGCCTGCCTTTCCGGGGAATTAAGTAAAAAGTATGGCAAGAGAAGCCTCGGCTTGAGAAAAGGGGACAAGGTGAAAGTCATGGCCGGGCAATTCAAAAGGCACGAAGGCAGGGTGGAAAGCGCAATACTCGCTAAAACAAGGGTCTTTGTAAGCGGAGCCGAAGTCACAAAGAAAGATGGGACTAAAAAACTAGTGGCGTTTGACCCGTCAAACCTAATGATAACCGAGCTCAATTTGGACGATAAATTCAGGCAAAAGATTTTGGAGAGAAAATAAAATGGGACCTCATCTTAAAAGAATGGCGTCGCCAAGAACATGGAATGTGAAGCGAAAAGGCGAGAAGTTTATCACTAAGCTAACTCCCGGGCCGCACAACTCTGATTTAGGGATGCCTTTTGGAGTATTGCTGAAAGAAATACTGGGCAAGGCCGCATCCTCAACTGAAGCTAAAAGAATCATGAATTCAAACGAGATAAAAATTGATGGCACATCCAGAAAAGATGTAAGGTTTCCTGTTGGGCTTTTCGACACTATAGAATTCATTGGCACAGGCGAATGTTTCAGGGTCATTCTTAACAAGGGGGGAAAGATAGATCTAGCTAAAATAAGCAGGGAAGAAGCTCTGCTTAAGCCATGCAAAATCATCGGGAAAAGCATGGTGAAAGGCAAAATCCAGTTAAATCTTTACGACGGAAAGAACATCCTAGTCGGCAATAACGGGCATAAAGTTGGCGACACTGTTTTGATAAGATTACCCGGCCAGGCAGTCAGCAAGCACCTGAAGCTCGGCAAAAAATCAGCCATATTTCTCACGGGCGGCAGGCATATAGGCGAGGTGGGTAATGTGGAGGACATATCAAAAAACAGGATTGTATACAAAAACGAGCAGTCAAATATTATAGAAACCTCAAAAAAATACGCTTTCGTGGTAGGGGAAGACAAGCCTTTGATCACAGTCAAATAACTTAATCAAATGAAAGAAATCAGGGTGGAGAAAGTTACACTGAACATTGGGGCTGGAAAAGACCAAACGAAGCTAGACAAGGGGATGCAGTTATTAAGCACAATTACGAACGCAACTCCAGTCAAAACAGTCACCAGCAAGAGGATACAGGAATGGGGGCTAAGGCCAGGGCTTCCTATAGGGTGCAAGCTGACCCTGAGAAAAGACAGGGCAATGAAAATGCTGCCAAGATTGCTTGAAGCGGTAGACAATAAGCTGAGAGAAAAGCAATTTGACGAAAATGGCAACATAGCCTTCGGGATTCATGAGTACATAGAAATACCCGGGGTCAAATACAACCCGAAAATAGGCATAATGGGGCTTGAAGTTTGCGTTACTCTTGAAAGAAAGGGGTACAGGATAAAAAGGAGAAGGCTGCTGGCAAGAAAAATACCTATAAGGCACAGGGTGTCAAAAAAAGAGGCAGTTGACTTTATGACAAAGAGCTTTAACCTGAAGATAGAGGAAGAATAAACATGACTTATAGCGATTACAGGAAGGTTTTCAAGCAGCTCAAGGCAAAGCAGCCAAAGCTTCAGAAATATATCAAGCACAACGCTCCAAAGCAAAGAAAGCACGGAAGGGCGATGAGAAAATGCAGGCGCTGCGGAAGGCCCGGGGCATACATCAGCAAATATGGGCTGGGGCTGTGCAGGACATGCTTCAGGGATATCGCCACAAGCATAGGATTCAAAAAATACAACTAGGGTGGTAAAATGCTTAATGATACATTAGCGGACACAATGTCATTGATACTCAACAACGAATCAATAGGCAGGCAGCATTGCCTGATAAAGCCAGTTTCAAGAGTAATCAAAGAGATACTGAAAGTCATGAAAGAAAACGGGTATGTCGGCGACTTCAAAGAAACCGAGGATAGCAGAGGTAACTACATCCAGCTAAACCTGACAGGAAGCATCAACAAATGCGGGGCTATAAAGCCAAGATACAGCGTCAAAAAGGGAGAATTCGAAAAATTTGAGAGAAGATTCCTGCCTGCAAAAGACCTTGGCATATTATTTGTCTCCACCTCTAAAGGGATTATCACGCATTACGACGCAAAATCAAAAAACTTGGGGGGCAGGCTTTTAGCTTATTGCTATTAAACATGAAAAAAGACAGCATATTGCAGGAGATATCATTGCCGGAGAGCGTAATCGTCTCTCTTGATGCAGGTTCTTTATCAATCAGGGGGCCAAAGGGCGAGGTCAGAAGGGAATTGAAACAACACAAAATATCTATAAAGATAGAAAACCAAAAAATCATCATACGGTCAGAAAGATCAACAAGGAACGATAAAAAAAATGTAGGGTCATTAGTTGCCCATATCAAGAATATGGTGAGGGGGTGCCAGCAAAATCATGTTTACATCCTCAAGATATGCTCCGGCCATTTTCCTATGAGCGTGTCGGTCAGCGGCGGCAGGCTTGTAGTCAAGAATTTCCTCGGAGAAAAAGTGCCGAGAGTTTTAGAGCTGAAAAGCGATATTGATGTAAAGGTTCATGGAGACATGATTTATGTCACAAGCCCGAGCAAAGAACTTGCAGGGCAGACCAGCGCATCTATTGAGCAGCTTACAAGAAGGCCCGGCTATGACGGCAGGGTATTCCAGGACGGCATATGGATGATATCTAAAGACGGAAAAGAACTGAAATAAAAAACAAAAATGCCCCAACTCAACACGCTTCTGGAATTAAGAACCAGAATCAAAAACAAAAAGCCGGTTTTCATCAGGCAGGACAATCCTAAAAGGCCAAAGCTTAGCGATAAATGGAGAAAGCCGAAAGGCATACACTCAAAAATAAGGCACCATTTCAAGGGAAGGAGAAAAATGCCATCTCCGGGATACAAATCGCCTCTTGAGACCAGAGGATTGCATGCCGCAGGCCTTTGCATGATTATGGTTCACTCACCCAAAGAGGTCAGCATGATTAAAAAAGACAGCCAAGGAATCATAATACCGAGGACAGTTGGCGCAAAAAAAAGGCTTGAGATCCTGAAAACGGCAAAAAGCCTGAATGTAAGGGTGTTGAACCTTGACTCGGATAAGGCGATCAAGAAAATAGAAGACTTCATGAATTCAAAAAAGGGAAAAACGACCAAGGAAGCTGGAAAAGAGCCAGTCAAAGAACCAAAGAAAGAGGCAACCAAAGAAACAAAGGAAATGACTGAAGAGCAGAAAAAAGAAGCAGAAAAGAAAGAAAAAGACAGGGTACTTACCAGGAAGGCATAAAGATGCTAAGAGTGCAAAGAAGGCTGGCAGCGCAGCTGCTCAAGTGCGGGGAGCGCAAGGTAACCTTAAGTCCAATGCACCTTGAAGAGATCAAGGAAGCCATAACCAAAGCAGATATACGTGTGCTGATAAACAATGGAATAATCACAAGAAAAAGAGCAATGAACACTTCAAGGTTTTGGGCTAAGATGAACAAAGACCAAAAAATTCATGGCAGAAGGAAGGGAAGCGGCTCAAGAAAAGGGAAAAAAACTGCAAGATCCAATCCCAAGAGAGCATGGATGAACAAGATAAGGCTGCAAAGGGAATACCTACAATCTTTAAGGGACAAAGGCGTCTTGACAAAGGCAGTCTTTCACGAAATGTATGCTAAAAGCAAAGGCGGATATTTCAGAAGCAGGAGGCACATGAAATTATACCTCGGAGAAAAGGGGATTTCTAAATGAAAAGCGGCAAAGTTTTCACGGTGCCTTTCAGAAGAGAAAGGGAGGGAAAAACGCATTACAAGAAAAGACTAAAGATACTCCTAACAAGCAAGCACAGGCTTGTAGTCAGGAAATCCCTGAAAAACCTGCACGTGTCTATTGTCCAGTACGGCACAAAAGGCGATATAGTGGTGTTGACGGTTAACTCAAACACACTGAACAAACTGGGGTGGAAAGCGGGTACAGGAAACTTGCCGAGCGCATACCTCACGGGCCTCGCTGCAGGGAAAAAGGCAGTTGAAAAAGGAATAAACGAAGCGATATTGGACATAGGGCTTAACAAGTCCGTGAAAGGATCAAGGCTTTACGCAGCGCTTGCAGGAGCAATAGACGCCGGAATGAAGATTCCCCTTGATTTGCAGATACTCCCGGCAAAAGACAGGCTATCTGGGGAGCACATTTCAAGATACGCACAATCGGTAAAAAGCGACAGGCCGAAATATGAAAAACAGTTTTCCAATTACCTGAAAATTGGATTAATTCCGGAGGACATCGTGAAGCACTTTAACGAGATAAGGGGTAAAATACATGGCTAAGAAAAAGGCAAAAGAGGAGGCAACTGAGGAAAAACCCGCAGAAAAGGCTGTCGAGATAGCTGACGAAGAAGCGCTGATTGAAAAGCCAAAGGAAGGCCTTGCTGTTGAACTTGGAGAAGTTAAAGAGTTGGAAGAGGTAATAGTTGAGGAAGTCAAAAAGAAAGGGGCTTTTGAAAAAGAATCCTGGAAGCCAAAAACATCGCTTGGCATCAAAGTAAAGAGCGGTGAAATCGCCAGCATTGACTACGCTCTTGACAGAAGAATAAGAATACTTGAGCCGGAAATAGTGGAAGCCCTGCTTCCGAATATAACAACAGATTTGCTGATGATCGGCCAGTCAAAAGGCAAGTTTGGCGGCGGCCAGAAAAGAGTTTTTAAGCAAACCCAAAAGAAAACCCAGGAAGGCAACAAGCCGAAGTTCGCAACATTCGCAGTTGTAGGCAACGAAGACGGGTATATAGGTGTCGGCTACGGCAAGTCGAAAGAGACAGTGCCTGCGAGGGAAAAGGCGATAAGGCACGCAAAGCTCAATGTAATAAAAATAAGGAGGGGCTGCGGCGACTGGAGCTGCGGCTGCGGCGAGCCGCATACGGTTCCTTTTAAGGTAGCTGGCAAAGTTGGGTCTGTTGTCATAACATTGATACCTGCCCCAAAAGGCACGGGCTTGAAAGCGGAAAAGGAATGCCAAAAGATATTGAAGCTGGCAGGCATAAAGGACGTATGGTCAAAGGCAGAAGGCCAGACCAGAAGCAAGCTTAATCTGCTCCATGCGTGCTTTGGAGCTTTGCAAAAGCTCACACAGTTCAAGACAAGCCAGAAAGACATAGACAAGCTCAACATCATTGAAGGATCAATAAAGCCATCCATATAAAATGAAAACAACACAATTGGCTGCAATAAGGATCAGGGGTTTGACAGGCATAAGTGGTAGGATAGAGAGCAGCATGAGAATGATGAGGCTGTACAAAAGCAATTACTGCGTCATCCTCCCAAACACACCGGCCTACACGGGCGCACTTAAGAAAGCAAAAGACTACATCACATGGGGCGAACTGGACGACGAAACATTCAAGCTTCTTATCGAAAAAAAGTCAGAGGCATTTAATGGCCGAGTTTCCGATTCAAAAGAAAAAATAAAATACAGCGATTTTTTTGTATTCGATAACAAGAAACTTAAGAAATATTTCCGTTTGAGCCCGCCAAGAAAGGGGTTCGGAAGGAAAGGCATAAAGCATTCTTACAAGCAAGGCGGAGCCCTCGGATACAGGGGAGCTAAAATAAATGATCTAATCAAAAGGATGGTATAAGATGACAGTCAACAAACGAAAAAAGAACACAAGGCAGCGCGGCCATAAAACACATGGCTGGGGCGCAAAGAAGAAGCACAGGGGAAAAGGCCATCAGGGTGGGGCAGGAATGGCAGGCTCCGGAAAAAGGGCAGATTCCAAGAAGCCAAGCATCTGGAAGAACAAGGATTATTTTGGAAAGCACGGATTTACCAGCAAGACCCCCAAGGCCAAGATCAATGCCGTGAATATAAGCTACATTGAGGAGCACATCAATGCTCTCCTATCAACCAATCTAATCAAAAAAGAAGAAAAATCCTATTCTGTGGAGCTGGAAAAATTAGGCTACAACAAGCTGCTCGGCGACGGGAAAGTTTCTGTGAAGTTCAAGATTAAGACGCCTTATGCCTCAAAATCAGCCATTGAAAAAGTCAAAGAAGCCGGCGGCGAAGTGACTGGGTTGCTTAAAGTCGAGAACAAGGATGATTAAAATATTTATTTTGCCGGAATCACATTACTCACACTCTATACAAAAAACATTATAAATCTTCAATTTAACCAAGATAAAAATGTCCGTCTGGAAAACAATCATCTCAAACCTTCCTGAAGTGGAAGGGCCTACACAGAAGACGCTGTCTTTCCGCGAAAAGCTCAAGTGGACAGGAATAGTGCTGATTATATTCTTCATCCTTGGTTTGATGCCGCTGTTCGGGCTTGGCGTGAACTCCTTGCAAAGGTTCGAAACTTTGTCAATCATTTTGGGCGCAGAGTTTGGCTCATTAATATCGCTTGGCATAGGCCCGATAGTCACAGCATCCATAGTTCTGCAGCTCCTTAACGGCTCTGGAATATGGAAATTTGACTTGTCAAATCCTGAAGGCAAGAAGAAATTTCAGGGAACCCAGAAATTCCTGTCGCTGTTCTTCATACTTTTCGAAAGCGCGATTTACGTTTTTTTAGGTGGCTTGGCGCCCGCCGAGCAGTTTATAGGCACAACATTTTACTTTCAGCTGCAGATGATACTCATCTTCCAGTTATTTTTGGGCGGCCTGCTCATCCTGTTTTTAGACGAGGTTGTAAGCAAGTGGGGGTTCGGCTCTGGAGTAAGCTTGTTTATCGCAGCAGGCGTCAGCAAGAGCCTGTTCCTGAGGGCATTCAATTGGATTGTGCCGCCTGGCGCAATCGAGCCGCCTGGCGCAATCCCGGCATTTTTCGTGAGCATTGTAGGCGGCAACGTGACTGGTGCATTGCTGGCAGTAGCCGCTGTCCTTTCAACGATTTTTGTATTTGCAATTGCAGTTTACGCGCAGGCAATGAAGGTGGAGATTCCCCTGTCTTTCGGCATAGTACGGGGGCATGGAATAAGATGGCCTTTGTCTTTTATTTACACGTCAAACATTCCGGTTATTTTAGTGGCTGCTTTGATTGCCAACTTCCAGCTTTGGGGCAGGCTCCTGCAGAATGCAGGCTGGCCTCTGCTCGGCAGCTTTGGCTCCCAAGGCCAGCCGATCTCAGGATTTGTTTACTGGCTTCAGGGTCCAGATATCATAAGGGGGATCATACAGCAGCACACTCTTTTTATCGGCGCATCAGCATACGTTCAGGCCACAGTCTATATGCTTTTTTTCATAGTTGGCAGTGTTATATTCAGCATATTCTGGGTGCAGACAGCAGGCATGGACGCCAAATCGCAGGCGCAGCAGATGATTTCCAGCGGCCTGCAGATTCCCGGATTCAGAAAAGACGAAAGGGTTCTCGAAAGGCTCCTAAGCAGGTACATCTGGCCATTGACAATAATGGGAGGCATAACAGTCGGGTTTTTGGCTGCATTGGCAGACCTGACAGGAGCGTTAACCTCGGGAACAGGGCTGCTGCTTACAGTGATGATTGTTTACCGGCTTTATGAAGACATAGCCAGGCAGCACATGATGGATATGAACCCTATGTTGCGTAAGTTCATGGGAGGGTGAAATGGCTTACTACGATTTCTTGAACATCATATTTGCGCCGCTGCTTAGGCTGCCCACTGCATTGGCAGTCATCATTATCTCGTTCATTGTGTCCTTGCTTGTGGTGGTGATCTCCAAGTACATGACTGACCAGGCTCTAATGAAAAAAATAAAGGAAGACATCAAGGAAAACCAAAAGCAGGCCAAGGAATCCAAAAACAACCCGGGCAAATTAATGGAGATACAAAAAAAGCAGATGGCGCTTACAATGCAGCAGTTCCAGCACACGCTCAAGCCGACTTTAATAACCTTCATCCCCATAATTTTTATTTTTGGATGGATGAACGCAACATTCGCATATGAAGGCATAAGCCCGCAGCAAGAATTCGGCGTTACGGCATTTTTTGATAAAAATGCGAATGGGAACGTGGAGTTGGTTGCGCAAGAGGGCATATCTCTGATGGCCAACAAGACGCAAAAGATAGAAAACGGGAAGGCATCATGGAATATAAATGGCGTAGAAGGCGAACATTTGCTCGAATTTGTTCATGGCAGCGAGAAGCAGCAGAAAAATGTTTTAATAACAACCAATAACAAATACATCGAGCCGATTAAAAAGATAAAGAACGGCGCATTTAAGGCAATTCAGATAAACTACAGGAAGCTGGTGGTGATTCCAATCGGGTTCAGGGATTGGCTGGGGTGGCTTGGCACCTATATTTGGAGTTCAATCATACTAACTATGGTGTTGAGAAAAGTGATGAAGGTTTATTAGCCGCAAATTCCGATTTTCTCGGCCTTGATGGAATTTTTAGGGCATATGTCTGTTGATTGTTCCGTTTTTATCTTTGGTATGAACTGGACTTGTTTTATATCCCCGAATTTTGTAAAGTCGTAGCTGACCTCCTTGTCCTTTTTGTTATACAAAGAGCCACTCCCGATTAAAACATCGTCCAAGTCAAAGAGCCTCGTTCCTTTGTCGCCTATGACCCATATTGCCAAACCCGTAATATCACTAGAGCCTATGTTGTCAATGATGAAGTTTATGTAGCCGTTGGCGCCAAAGCCGCCAGAGCAGACTTCTGCTACGCCTATGTTTCTTATCTTTATCTCCACATTTCTGCACACGTCAGCGGATTTTCCCAAGTCAAGGTTCAGACCCCAGTTCATCACAACAGAGCCGAGGGCAACTGCAAATGCTATCAAAAGAATAGTAGCTATCAACGGCGATACCCCTTTTTTATGCCTGAAAATATTACGCATATTGCCAATATTTGATTAAAGTATTGGTATTTAAACATGTCGGAAATCATAATTATCCAAATGCATCATTGCGATTTTTGACATTATGCTAAGCTTTATAAATATAGATACTTTTCCAGAGCGCATGCCGGCTCCAAGATTAAGGTCAAGAAGCCTAAGAAAAGTTTTCAGGAAAGTCCCTGGCGGGAGGGTTAGTGTGCAGTACAGGAGGAAAAAGCCCTCGGCGCCGGAATGCTCAAACTGTGGGGCTGTTCTGAAAGGCGTCCCAAGAGAGCTTCCATACAGGATGAGGTCCATGGCAAAGACGAAGAAAAGGCCTGAAAGGCCATTCGGCGGCGTGCTTTGCAGTAAATGCATGAGACTGGAGATTATTAACAGAGTAAGACAATAGATTTTAATTTTAAAATATTTAAATCGTTAATGCGTTGAGAAATCAACAAAATTATTTAAAAACAACCTTAAGGTTGCATTTACTAAAATATTCACAAAGCTTATATTGAAAATAGATAATATAAAAAACAAAGAAATCACTTGAATGGACGGCAACGCCATTCTGTTTTAAGTGATCGGAGGACAAAATGATAGAGATAGGTCGAGTTGTAGTTAAAATTGCAGGAAGAGATGCGGGGTGCAAGGCAATAATTATAGACATTCTTGATGATACTTATATCATGCTTGACGGCGAAACCAGAAGAAGAAAATGCAATATTCTACATGTAGAGCCGTTAAACCAGAAAATAGAGATAAAAAAGAACGCTTCTCATGAAGAAATTGCTAAAGCTTTGAAAGAGCTTGGGATTGAGGCAAGGCAAACAAAACCAAAGCCAAAAACTTCGAAGCCTAAGGCAAAAAGGAAAACAACAGAGCAGTTAAGGGCGCGGAAAGAAGAGAAAAGAAAACTCAGAGACCTGTTCAGGCCGAAGAAAAAGGAAGAGAAAATTGAAGAGAAGAAAGAAACTACACTCGAAGAAAAGGCTGGATTGGTAGAAGAGAAGAAGGAAGAAAAAACCCCAGCGGAAGAAAAAGAGGCAAAACCAGCCAGAAAAGAAAATAAACCGGAAGCCGAGAAGCCAAAGAAAGCTGTGAAAACAAGTGATAAGAAAGAATAAATTTATTTATTATCTCTTTCTTTCTTCAATTATTTCAAACAGCTCGCTTAAATTCAGCTCCAAAGCCGCAACAGGCATTTCCAGCCCCCAATTCTCAAGAACTTGCGGGTGCACCTCGCCCAAGTAAGCAACTTTTCTGCCTTTTACAATGGCCCTTCCAACCCTTCCTTCAATGAACGAGTTATGCTCTGCCTCTTCTATGTCATACTTTAATCCAAGCAGCCTCATTATGCAGTCAAGCACTTGCCTTATTTCCGTATAATTGGCTTTCTCATGCGATGTTGCAATCGAAATCCTCTCAAACTCCTCTATTCTTTCGCCTTTTCTTATATTGACTAGGCCCTCTTCAAATATCCTCTGCGGATAATCAACGTGCTTGTTTTTTGAGAAAACTTCCATTAAGTTAGGCAAAAGCCAGCTCCTTACAACAGAATAGGTTTCCGACATGTAATCCTCTATCTCTATAGTTCCAAAATCCTCAATGTTCATTTTTTTGTAAAGAAACCCCTTATTAGTCAAAACAGCGCTCATAGTTTCCTGATACCCCAATCCGATAACAACTTCCCTCACTTTATCAGCAAACTCATTCATTTTAAGCACAGAGCCCGCAGTAAACGTCTTCAAAGGCCTTTCCTCGATTTTATCAAAGCCGTACATTATTCCGATGTCTTCAACCACATCGTAAGGGTGGAGTATATCGTGCCTGTACGGAGGAATCTCAACCTTGTAATTGCTGAAACTATACCTTGCCTTCTCAAGAAGGTTCTTTACTTCATTCTCCTTTAGCTCCAGCCCAAATAATTTCTTAATCTGCTCATTTTTTATTGTGATTTTTTCGAACCCAAGATTCGGCGTCTCTGCCTTTTTATTGCCATACCTAACTTCAGCAGAATAAACATCAAAACCCCTGTCATTTAAAGCATAAGCAAATATATTTGCGGCAAGATTTACGGCATTTTCATCAGTTCCAGTAGCTTCAAAAAATATGTTCTCGTCCCCAACTTCGAGCTTACCTGTGAAATTAGAGTTTATAACTGGGATAAAGCTTAAAACCTCATTTTTATCGTCAATCAAAACAGGGTACTTGTCAAAGCCTTCCAGAATCCATGCATAATCCTTCCCTTTTGGATGCTCCGCAAGAATCTCCTTCAAATTCATCTTTGCCTTGAACTCCAAAGGCACAAATTCTATAGACTCGGGCAAAGCTGCCTTGTAATGCACGGGAAAATTAATCCTCTTGTAGGAATACAATCCAATGGAAACTTTTTGCCTTCTTCTTCCGTAGCTTTCACAGAATTTTTCCTGCAGCTGAACAATCTGCTTTAAAAGATAATCATCAATTTTCCTGCCTTTCGCAGCGAAGCAGGCAATAAAGGGCCTTAATCCTGAAACTGACTTGTCAACAATGACCTGATAGTTCCCTTTGTTCAATTTCAATTCCGGAATTCCTTTTTCAATTTCCAAAACGCCTTTTATCAGCCTGGATAGGCCCTCAGCGCTCCAAAGGTATGGCAGGTTTGTGTCCTGAAAATCTATTTTAATCTCATCAGTTTCTTCATCATAGCCCTCAACATCCCCTTTTCCGTAATGGACAATCTCTGTAAGTTCCTGTGCAGAAATCTTTTTTCCGATTAGATTTTGCAAATCCTTCAATGAAAAAGTTATTGTAGGCATTTTACGAATTAAATAGTGATAGTTTTGGTATTTTATTAATTTTTAATGTAGTAACAGACCCGTTGTTTAGGTGGGTTGATACAATCCTTTCATTATCCCATTTCAATATGTTGCCTAACAAAACCCTACTGACTTCACCATGGGCAACAATCATAGCATCTTTCTTTTTATTTAATATGCTCTCAATAAATACCCCCAATCTTTGTTTTAGACTGCTTAGACTATCGCCTTTGGGAAAGGCATACCCGAACTCATTTTTACGCCATTCTTTAAATGATTGCGGATACCGGTCTTTAATTTCATCAATAGTCATGCCCTCAAAAATTCCATAAGACATTTCATTCAAAGCTTTTTCTTTTAATAATGGCACATTATGAAATTTATTTATTATTTCGGCAGTTTGTACTGCCCTCTTAAATCTGCTACTGTGTATAACCTCTACATTTTCATTTTTTAGTGCAACAGCAAGTTTTCGCGCTTGTCTAACACCTTTCATGGATAATCCTAAATCTGATATGCCCTGGAGTTTATTCTGCTCATTTAGTATGGTTTTGCAATGTCTTACTATAATCAATCTCATTTTATATCACCCTCACATTCCGCAAAAACCCCAGATCATGGCTGAACAACTGCCTTATGTCTTTTATTCCAAGCTTGAACATGGCCAACCTGTCTAACCCGACTCCCCACGCAATTGCGGGAACTTCTTTCCCAACCAGGGGCTTTACCAGCTCAGGCCTGAAAATCCCGGAGCCGGCCAGTTCAATCCACCCAAATTCAGGATGCCTTGCCTGCAATTCGGCGCTTGGCTCGGTGAACGGGAAATAGCTCGGCTTTATTCTTATTTCATCGGTTTCTGCAAACTCCTCTGCAAACATCCTCAGCAAAGATTTCAAATGGCCGAAGTTAATTCCCTCTTCAATCACAAATCCTCCAACCTGGTTGAAATCCGGCAAATGGGTCGAATCAACAACATCATACCTGAAACACCTGGAAATCTGAAAATATTTTCCAGGAATCTCAAGCTCCTTTGAAGCCAAAGTCCTTGCCGATATTGAAGTGTCGTGCGTCCTTAGAATATGCCTGTGGGTCCTTTTTACATCAAAATCATACCTCCATCCTTTTGAGCCCGTATTAAATCCATTATCATGGCTGCCCTTGACATTTTTTAGTTTGTCTTCTGGAAGGTCCTTTGCGTATTTTGGCTCTTTTATGTAATACCCCTGATGGATGTCCCTTGCGGAATGAAATTGCGGCATGAACAAGGCGTCCATGTCCCAAAAGTCAGTCTCAACCAGCGGACCTGTCATCTCCTTGAAGCCAAGCGCGATGAATCTGCTCCGTACTTCTTCCAGGAATCTTCTGTAATGCTGCTTTCTTCCTGTAGATATACTTGGTACATTTATCCTGACATCAAATCTTCTGAACTTCTTCCCTTTCCATGAACCGGATTTTATCAAGGAAGTGGCAACCCTTTCCATCAGGCCTTCTTCAATTTTCTCTTTTAGCAGTTTTTTCCCCAGCTCAGTCAATTCAACATTGATGTTTTTTTGCAGCTCGGTCTTTATGATCTTTTTCCGTCTTCGCAAGTTTTCGAAAATGAGCTTTTCCTCTTCCTTTAGCGAATCAAAATCTCTTGGAAAAATCTCTTTCAGAAACTGCTCCTCCGGAAAGCCGTTTTTTATCAGGCGCTTGCCGTGCTCTGCAATGGAGATGACTATCCCTTTTTCTTTTTCTATATCAATCGCTGCCCTTGACTTAAGGATGCCTAAAGATGCGGTTAGCTCATCTTCACTAAGGCGGGCTTTCCTGCATATCTCCTGAAGGCCAGATGGCTTGTCAAGGATTTCCAAGAATCTTCTTTCCGGCAGGCCGCTTTTTAGGTAATCTAACCCATTCTGGTCCAGCAATATGACGTTTTTTTGCTCTTCTTTTATCCTAACCACATTCTTGTTTTGCAGCCACTGCAGGGCCCTGGCCACCTCAACATCCTTTAGTCCGGTAACCTTTAGAATTTCACCGAAAGAGCTGAAGTTATCCAGAACTTTGAGAACCCTTCTTTCTGTTTGGCTTAAGCTTTCTGCTATTTTTTTTATTTCCATCCGCCCAAAAACAAGTAAAAATAGTCAATGCAGTTCCATCTGGATGTAATGAGTAATAAGGTCGCATACTTCTTCAGGAGAGAGTGTCGTGGTGTCAATAGTGTAATCGGCAGCCTTTTTGTATTTTTCCTGCCATTCGTCAAGGACGCCCTTGACCTTGTCTATGTACTCCCTCTTGGCAAAATCTGTCTTCTCCTGCCCCCTTCTTATTCTGCTTTCAATTACTCTCGAATCGGCAGTCAAGAATATGATAAGCCCGTTTTTCTTAAGATTGGTGACATTCTCATTCCTCAAAACAGTGCTGCTGCCCGTGTCGAATACGCACTCGTCAAGGTCGCTGACAGACTCTATAACTTCAGACTCGGCTTCAAGCAGCCTTCCCCAGCCATGCCTTTTAGCCATTTTTTCGATGCTCAGCCCGGTCCGGCTCGCCAGCTCTTCGTTAGTCGAAATCAGCTTTTTGTCCAGTCTCCTGGCAAGGAGCCTTGAGACAACGGTCTTGCCCGTGCCGCTGAAACCCATCAGGGATATGTTCATTTTTGCTGGGTTTATGCTATTGCTTATTTATTCTTTGTGTTTTTGGCAAAGCTAAGCTCAGTATTTGAACATAAGAAAAAAGTACTTGAAGCTTGAGAACAGCCTATAGAACGCATAGCCTACATGGGCCATCATATTTTCTATCTTTCTTAACATAAATGCAGGAACTATTTTTAATTTATAAATGTTGTGCTAATTAAGGTGGATTTCTACAATATCCTTGTCCTCCAATATGTGGTCGAGCCTTCTTATTGGCATGCCCGGAAATTTCACCGATCTTCCGAATACCCTGGCAAACCTGAATTTTGAAATGAAATCCTTGTGCAGCTTCAGGCACACGTCCCTTAGCGAGTTGCCTTTCCTCATTATCAAAGGCACGTTCATGTCGGCCTTCTTGCCGGCTTCTTTTGTGTATACCCTTATGAATTCCAATTTTTCAAAAATCAGCTCTTTAAGCCCATCAATGTTTATCTTCTGCTCGGCAGAGATGCAGATGTCGGGCTTCACAATCTTCTTTACCCTTTCCAGTTCCCCATTGTCAACCATGTCTATCTTGTTCAATACAGTTATCCCGGGTACATACTTCTTGTTACCTTCGATTGCGTCTATCAGCTGGTCATCGCTGATGTCTTCTCTTATGACCAGGCCCGCATTATTGTACTTAAACTCGCTTAGAATGCTCTTTATTGATTCTTCATTCAGCTTTGTCAATTTAACAGTTAATCCTATGTCAATCCCCCCTCTATGCTTTTTTGCTATCTTGACTTGCGGCGGCTTTTGGTTTATCCTCAGCCCGGTTTCATAGATCTCATTCTTTACGACATCTACATGCCCAGGATCAAAAACATCCAGCAAAATAATGACTATATCCGCGCTTTGGGCACATGCTAGAACTTCCCTTCCCCTGCCCCTCCCGGTTGCAGCGCCCTCAACAATCCCAGGAACGTCTAAAATTTGTATTTTTGCATGATTGTATTCCAATAAGCCAGGAATGCAGGTTAGGGTTGTAAAAGCATAAGCACCTACCGGAGAATTTGCGTTTGTCAATGCATTCAGCAAAGTTGATTTTCCTACAGACGGAAAACCGACGATTATTGCAGTTGCATCTCCGCTTCTTCTTACAGAAAACCCTTGCCCAGCGCCTTTTGCAGCAGCCTTTCTTTGGTATTCTTCCTTTATTTTGGCCAATTTTGCCTTTACTAACCCGATATGGCCTTGTGTTTTCTTGTTGTATTTCGTAGTGGATAACTCTTCTTCTAATTCTTTTACTTTCCTGTCATAGGAAGATTCGTGCTTCTTTGCGTCTTTTACATTAAACACTTGCGCCATAGGATAAAGCTAAGGAAGAGGTTATAAAAAGGTTTAGTATAGAAATTTACAATCAAATTTTATTTTCTGTTCTTCCAGATTATCCAAAATATCAGGCTTAAGACAATTATAACAGCCAATAGTATAAAAGTTTTTGATATGGCAGATAATTGTTTAAAACAATTCCATCTACTAAATTTTTCACAGCCGATAGTTAATTCAGTGCAACTAGGTTGGCAATTAGTTGTGAATATTATTATTCCAATAACAAAAATTACTGCTAATAAAACAAGTATAATCATTTCTTCTTCGGCACTTTCTCCCAGTCTTCTAGGAATTTCTTAACACAAAATTTTTGTTATACTATACAACCAAAAACCAACAAATAACTTATTTTATTGTACTATACATCTTGTTGTTATGTACAACCGATAACTTTAAATATAACTTATTCGTTGTATTGTATAACATGGATGAAAGAGAAAAAATACTAAGGGACAATTTTGAGGAATACTTCCAATTAGGGCTGAAAGCATTCAATGAGCAAAAATATAACAGCGCAACTACTCTATTTTTCAAAGCCATTGTTGCTCTTTGCGACTTGTTCTTATTAAATAAAGAGAGTAGGGTCCCATCATCGCATTCTGACAGGTTTAGGACAATAGAAGAAAAATATCCTGAAATTTATAAAATTCTTGACAGGGATTTTCCATTTTATCAGGATTCTTATACTAAGAAAATGGACAAAGAGTCTGCTGAACTGCTTAAAGATGACATTGGAAAAATTAAAAAAATACTTGAAAGATGAAAAAAGAGAAAATATTTTTGATATTATAATATTTGGCTCTCTAGTCAAAGGCAAGTTAAGCCCAAGAGACATCGATATATTAGTTATTTTTTTGCAAGGAACGCTTAAGGAAAGATTGGACATAATCCAGGAAATAAAAAGTAGATTAAAAGCTAAAATCGATTCAAATATTGACATAAAACAAGCGTTGCTTAAAGACTTATTTTCTCCGGAATTTTTGGCAAGGACTGGGATTTTATTAGAAGGATTCAGCATCTTTAATAATAAGAAATTTTGCCAAACTCTTGGCTTTGAGTCATTTACGCTTTTTTGGTATAATCTTAATGGATTAACTCATTCGCAAAAAGTTAAATTTGATTATATACTTGCCGGCAGAAACCAGAAAGGTATTATAGAACTTCTGAATGGAAAAAGATTAGCAAATGGTGTTATTAAAATACAGATTGAAAATTCCCTTGAATTTGAGGAAATTCTGAAAAATAATAAAATTAATTACAGTAAAAAGAACATACTAGAAGAGATATAATTTTATTTGTTCTTCTTCGGCACTTTCTTCCAGTCTTCCAAGAACTTTTTGATTCCAACATCTGTCAAAGAATGCCTGAACAATTGCTCGAATACAGAATAAGGGACTGTTGCAATCTCTGCCCCGATTTTGGCAGCTTCTAGGACATGAATTGGGTTTCTGACAGATGCAACAAGTATCTGGGTAGTAAATTTGTAATTAGTGTAAATCTGTTTTATGTCCTTGATAAGATTCATTCCGACTTCCCCAATGTCATCAAGCCTTCCAACAAACGGGCTTACTATAAAAGCTCCTGATTTTGCTGCCAACAAAGCTTGGTTAGCGGAAAACACAAGAGTAACATTGACTTTAATGCCTTTCTTTGTCAATCTCTGGCAGGCTTTCATCCCTTCAACGGTCATTGGGACTTTGACAACAATATTTTTGGCTATTTTTGAGAATTCAATGCCTTCCTTCACCATTCCTTCTGCATCCAGACTTACTGTTTCTGCGCTTACAGGGCCTTTAACAATACTACAGATCTCTTTTAACGTTTCATTATAATCACGACCAGCCTTCATAATTAAGGATGGATTGGTTGTAACACCGGAAATCAACCCAGTCTCCGCACCTAGTTTTACTTCTTGGACGGAAGCCGTATCAAGAAATAACTCCATTTTTCATTTCACCTATGCCTTTGTAATGAACAGCTATTTTTAATCCTTTCCATTATTCAAATACTGACCATTACGGCCCCAATAACAATCAAAACAGCCCCTCCAACCACCCTTATCATCTGCGAAACGTCAGGAATCTCTTTCAGAAATATTATGCCCATAAGCACAGTCAAAATAGTATTGATGTTGTAAATTGGCGCCAATCTTGCCACATCAGCCTTCTGTGAAATCGCCACTGCAACGGCAATCATGCCAATGGCCCAGACAGCCCCCGCAAACATTGCAAGTCCGCCCGGCTTCCAGCCAAATTGGAATCCCGGGTTAAACAGGAAGAATATTGCCGAAACAATAAATATTCCGGTTCCAAACATTAAAATTCCATAATGTGGGGAAAAGTTTCCTTTCTGCTGGGCAACTTTGTAAATAACTGTATTAAGCGCAAAGAAAAAGGCAGCAACCAGTCCATAGATAATCCAGCTTTGCATTTTCATTTCTTCTTATTTACAAATTTCATAACTTCTTCTGCAATTGATTCCGCATCAAGGCCATATTTTTTATATAACTCATCTGGCTTTCCGGATTCGCCATATTTGTCCTGCATTCCGATTCTTTTTATAAGACGGGGGTAGTTTTCAGACAAAACCTCGGCAACAGCGCCTCCCAAGCCGCCAATTATATTATGGTCTTCTGCAGTTATCACACAATTTGTTTTCTTTGCTAATTCAATAATTAATCTCGAATCAATTGGCTTTATTGTAGAGATATTAACAACATAGACATCAATACCCTCATTTTTTAATATAGTGGCGGCTTTCAAAGATTCATGAACTAAAGTCCCGGTTGCAAAAATAACAGCATCCTTACCTTCCCTCAAGATTTCCCCCTTCCCAATATGGAATTCGTAATCTGGGTTGTGAATCGCCGGAACAGGATTCCTGTGCAGCCTCATGTACGAAGGCCCGTTATAATCTGCCAGCGCAAAAACAATCTTCTCTGCCTCAATAGAATCGCATGGCTGCAGCACTATCATGTTGGGCAATGCCCGGTACGCTGCAATATCCTCTATGGCTTGCGCGCTCTTGCCGTCTTCTCCCGTGAAAATTCCTGCATGGCTTCCTGCAATCCTGACATTCAGCTTGTTCCTTGAAACAACATTTCTTGTAAATTCATATGCCCTCTCGCTGAAAACAGCGAAAGTGCTTGCGTAAGCTATCTTTCCCGAATAGGCCAATCCTGCGGCAGCCCCTATCATATTCTGCTCCGCGATTCCCATGGAGAAAAATCTGTCCGGAAATTCCTTTGCGAAATACTCGCTTCTGGTGCTGTCGCTCAGGTCGGCATCGAGAGCAACGACATTTTCATTTTGCTTTCCCAATTCAAGCAAAGCCTTTCCATATCCGTCTCTTGTTGCTGATTTTTGTTCATGCATTTTCTGTTCGGTTATCTTAATATTTTTAAATTTTCAACCGTAATGAAATTTATTTTATTGGTTTTTTGTTTATTGAACTTTTATTATTGTTTCATTTAAATTTCTTGACATCAATCTTGTCTATCTCTTCCAATGCTTTCTTATATTCTTCCTCATTAGGCGCCTTTCCATGAAACTTATGATTCAATTCCATAAAAGACACGCCTTTTCCCTTGATTGTATTTGAAATTATTATTGTAGGCTTTTGGTTTTTCAGTTCGGAAGCCTTGTCAAGTGCAGAAACTATCTGCCGCATGTCATGGCCGTTTATCTCGATTACATTAAACCCGAAAGCTTTCCATTTGGCGGCAGCATTTCCTATGTCCATGATATCTTTTGTCTTGCCGGTTTGCTGCACCTTGTTCTTGTCGAGAATTAAGATGAGATTGTCCAGCTTATGGAAAGCAGCCGCCATTGAGGCTTCCCAGACTGCGCCTTCCTGGGACTCGCCATCGCCAATCATCACATACACGTTGCATGCTCTTTTGTCAAGCCTGCATGCCAGCGCAATCCCCAAGGCAAAAGAAATTCCTTGGCCCAAAGCGCCCGCCGCAAACTCAACTCCCGGAATGCTCAATTCAGGATGCCCCTGGAGCATCTTATTGATTTGCCTGAATCCGTCAAGCTCAGATTTTGGGAAAAACCCCTTGTCAGCCAGCACTACATACAGTCCCGGGCTTGCATGGCCTTTGCTTAGAACGAACCTGTCCCTGTTATCCCAATGGGGATTTTTTGCGTCAACCCTAAGCTTGTGATAATACAACCCAACAAGCATATCAATCTCGCTTAAAGACCCACCAGGATGCCCTGACTGGGCCTTATAAATCATCGTGATTATGTCTTTCCTAAGCTCTTTTGCCTTCTGCTTCAGCTCTAGGACTAAATTTTTTGGCATAGTTTTGAGAGAATTCGGATATTTTTATATGTTTGCTTTGAGAAGATAGACAAAAAAATCAAATAAAAATCATCTTTTTGCAATCTCTGCTGCGGGCTTCATGTTCTTCCATGCAAGCTCGAACAAGTTTTCCAAAGCGCTTGCAAAGAATGGCGTATTGACCCAGATGCCGACATCATAGGTTGGATGGACTTCCTGGTCATCAAGCACCATGAAGATGATCTCCTTGCCGTCAACTATGCAGAATCTTGCCTTGTTGTCAGTATGCCTCACTTCTGCAACACCCTGTATGTCCTTCAGGGCAGCCGCAGCATCCTTGGTAATCGGGGCTGCAATCCTGATCTTAACGCCTCTTTTCTTCAGCTTTTCGAACGTAGGCTTCAGGCCCTCAATCTTTCTTATAAATCCCTGAGAAGTTGTCATTAAGGTTACAGACTCTTCTGCATTCCTGATTGTGAGCTCAAGATGATTATACAGGTTGTGCCTTCCCCTCAATGAGCCGCTGAGGTCAGCAGGCTCTACAAGTTCAACTCCCTGGGTGTGCAGCGTGGTTAATTCATCAACAATATCAGTGTTCTTCAAGTCGCTTAGCTTCTTAAGTTCCTCTTTTGCCTCTTCTGCCACATTCTTTTTTACCCGTTCAACAACCTCTTTTGGAGGAACAGCGATATATTTTATGGGCTTGCCAAGCTTCATGATGACAAACCCCTTCTTTTCCAAAGACTCCAGAACGTCGTAGCTTCTGCTTCTCGGCACATTGGCTATGTCGGAAAGTTCGCCTGCAGTGGAAACTCCCCTGCTCAGCAAAGCAGTCCAGATCTTGACCTCATAAAGGTTCAAATTGAAGAACCTCCTAAGCTTGCTCAAAAATTCTTCTTTAACTATCATTTAAACACACCCCCCTTTTGTTATTGAAAAGGGGATAAAAACGACTACTATTTAAGTGTTATTATTTCCAACCAGTTAGTGACAATTTCATCACAAAATGACAATAGTCTATTATAACTGTCTAGTTAGGACAATATAAAGGGTACTTATATTTAAATCTATCGTAAAATATAGCCTATTTTACGATATGAAGCCTTATTTTTGCCAGCGGAAATTTAGAATTTTGCGCAAATGCCCTTTCATTTGACTCTGTTATCAGTTAGTGCTTTCACAACATTTGGGTCAACCAAAGTTGCTATATTGCCGTAATCCGGGCTGCCTTCAGCTATGGCTTTCAAGATTCTTCTCATTATCTTGCCGCTCCTTGTTTTCGGCAAATCATCTGCAAATTGTATCTTGTCCGGCTTTGCAATGGGTCCGATGGATTTTGCAACATGGGATTTCAGCTCCTCCTTCAGTTCATCATTCTTCCTGAATCCGTTCTTCAGAACAACAAAAGCATAGATTGCCTGCCCTTTGATGTCATGGGGGAAAGGCACAATTGCAGCTTCTGCAACTGCCCTGTGGCTGACAAGGGAACTCTCAACTTCTGCGCTTCCGATCCTATGCCCGGCAACCTTGATTACATCATCACTCCTGCCCATTATCCAGAAATAGCCGTCTTCGTCTATTCTTGCAGTGTCTCCGGTCAAATAAACACCGAATTTCTCAAAATAAGCGCTTTTGTATTTTCCAGGATTGTTCCACACAGTCCTAAGCATTCCGGGCCACGGATTTCTGATAATTAAATAACCTCCTTCATTTACGCCTGCCTTTGAGCCGTCTTCCCTCAAAATATCGGCAACTATGCCGAAAAATGGCCTTGTTGCAGAGCCCGGTTTCAAAGGGGTTGCGCCTGGCAGCGGAGTTATCAAAATCCCGCCAGTTTCGGTCTGCCACCACGTGTCCACGATGGGGCATCTTTGCCTGCCAATCACATTGTAGTACCACATCCACGCTTCGGGGTTTATCGGCTCACCAACAGTTCCTAGCAATCTAAGGCTGCCGAGGTTGCATTTTTTGGGCCAAGAGTCACCTTCTTTTGCCAACGCTCTTATCGCAGTAGGCGCTGTATAAAATATTGTAACCTTGTGCTTTTCAACAATGCGCCAGAATCTATCTGGATTGGGATGCATTGGTGCGCCTTCATATATAATCGTGGTTGCGCAATTTGATAACGGACCGTAAACAATGTAGCTGTGCCCTGTTATCCACCCAATGTCCGCAGTGCAAAAATATATGTCCTTGTCCCTGATATCAAAAATATACTTGAATGTCTGGTTTGCAAAAAGCAAATAACCGGCTTGGGTATGTAAAATACCTTTTGGCTTTCCTGTTGTCCCGCTAGTATATAAAATAAACAAAGAATCTTCTGCATGCAGGCTTACAGGCTCGCAATCATCTGAAATGCCTTTTTCATTCATCAATTCATTCCACCAAAAATCCCTTCCGTTGGCAAAATTTATTGAAATGTTTGTCCTTTTCACGATAATTACATTTTTAACTGATGGGCACTCTTTCAATGCATTGTCTGCATTGTCTTTCATCGAAACAATCTTCCCATTTCTGAAAGAGCCGTCCGCTGTTACGAGCATTGCTGCCTGCGAGTCCTGTATCCTGTCTTTAAGCGCATCAGAACTGAAGCCGTCAAAGACAACAGAGTGAATCGCGCCGATCCTTGCGCAGGCAAGCATCGCAATCGGTAGCTCAGGAATCATGGGCAAATAAATCTCAACAATGTGGCCTTTTTTCACGCCTTTTTTCTTCATAACATTGGCAAATTTGCAAACTTCTTTCAGCAATTGCTCATAAGTGTACGTTTTTGTTTCTCCTGATTCTGCTTCCCATATGAAAGCAATCTTTTTGCCTCTGCCAGCTTTTACATGCCTGTCAAGGCAATTGTAAGAGGCATTTAGATAGCCGCCCTCAAACCACTTGAAGAAACCCATATCATTCCTCAATATCACATCCCATTTCCTGAACCATTCAAGCTCGTTTGCCTTTTCCGCCCAGAACTTTTCAGGATTCTCAACCGATTTTTTGTAGATTTTAGCGTACTGTTGGATGTTTTTTACATGGGATTTTCTGCTGAACTCATGAGAAGGATAAAATGTCCTGTTTTCTTTCAAGATAGAGTCTATGTATTTATGCATGATTCACCTCTTTTTTAACATACGGGGCTTTCGGTTATTTTAAATTTTTCTCAATAACTCATCCTAAACCTCAAAATCGCCCCTATCCCGCCCAACCCGTCAAGCTTCTTTCCGCCTTCGTGCTCCGAGCTTATTATCTCAATCTCACCCTTTGTTTTTTCAACAGTCCTCATTATATTTTCAATTCTTTTGTAAAAATTTTCCAACCTTGATTTTTGTATCAAAGAGTCTGTTATCAATAGGTCTTTTACAGCGCCCATTACTGCTGCGTTCTCCGTCTCACCAATCCCGTAAGCTGCAAGATTGTTTTTTGCAATCTCTGTAAAAAGCTCCTCAACCTTAAGCATTTCCTTTGCAGACCTTTCCTCCCTCAAAGCCTGTTTGACCTCAGGCCTTTTAATCACTTCTTCAATTCCATTTTTTGTTGCAGAAGAGCATGCCGCAGGAATTATTTTTTGCTTTAATTCAGCATCTTTAACTTCTTTAATTAAATCCTCTTTCCAAAATGCAGGAGAAGCTAGAATAATCTGTTTTATATCGTACCTTTCAACATATTCCTGCATTTTTTTAATGACAGCCAAGTAAAAATTTTCCTTCTTGATGTTCTCTTCCCTTTTTTTCTGGACTTCGCCTTCAATATGCGACAGGACTTCATAGCCATATTTCTTGAATAAAGCAAAATATGCTTCTTCGCGGTCATGGACTACAATCAGTATTGAAGATTTTTTCTCGGAGCAGGCTTCCTTAAGCTTGTCCAACTGATACTTTAGCCATTGCTCTTTTATTATAGTAATTGCAGTATTCTCATCAACATTGAATGTGTGGTGCTCCCCCAAAGGTACATCTTCTGGAGCTTCTTTTATCACTCCAGATACCCTTAAAACATTGGAATACCTGCTGAACTCAACTTTTTCAACCTGTATAGCCAGAAAAACAGGCCTTTTTGAGGCTTCCTTTGATTTTTCATCTGTATTATGCACTTTGATTTTCCTGAAAGTTTTCCCCTTTGCATAATCGCCGGGCTCTATTATGTTGCTCAAGTACCACAAATCATCCAGATTCTGCGTCAAAACCTTTATTTCGCCCTTTTTAAGGTTGGAATGGAGAAGTTTCATGGAAACCTAAACTATTTTCAAAACATTTAAATATGTTTATGTTAATTTCTTTACCATGAAGATGCAAAAACAAGCCCAGGGCGGAATGAATGCCGCCATACTTGTGGCAATCATAGCAGGGCTGATCATTCTTTACATCATATTCCTTCCAAGCTCCGAAAAGGAGAAATTTCTGGAAAACAGGACTTCCAGCCAGATTGATGGGGGGGAAGCCAGCGTTTTGCTGAAGGCATTCCCTGGCCTGTTAAGCGCATCAGGCGGCCTTGGGGATGAGAAGGCAATACCGAACATCTTCCTGGTTGAAACAACAAATGCCAATGAGCTGGAAAAGATAAATCCTTTCATTGTGAGAAGCGGATGGTTTGACAAAAGGGAAAGGAAGATAGATTTTGCTCTTGATGATCCCGATAATCTTGACAATGTGGTTCTTTCATTTACAGCCAAAAAAAGAAAAGGCATCCTTACAATAAAGCTCAACGGCGTGAACATATTTGAAGGAGAGCTTGCCAATGAGATAGCGGAGCCTGTAAGCCTCAGCCCGAATTTGCTGGGGAAAAAGAATACTCTGGAGTTTGGCGTTTCCTCTGTCGGAGCCAGGTTTTGGGCAACAAACGAGTACAGCTTTGAAAATGTAAAAATCATAGGAGACATAACCGATACCAGCAGGCAGGAAAGCGCCAATGCGTTTACAATAAGCAATTCCGAATTTTCAAGCCTTGAGGAAGCAACATTGAAGTTTGTTCCTTACTGCAGCAATGTCAATGAGCTGGGGACACTTAACATTTTCGTCAACAACAAAAAAATATTCTCCACAGTGCCGACTTGCGACAATGCTTACAAGCAAAGCATACCGAGGAGCGTTCTGAACGAAGGGGAAAACAACATAGTGTTCAAGACAAGCAAGGGCACCTACAGCATAGAGCAGATCAGGGTTGCCTTGAAATTCAAGGAGCCCACAGTCAAAACATACTTTTTTGAGATAGACGGCAGCACATTCAGGAAAATAAGGGACAATGAAAGGGATATTATCTTAAGCGTCAAATTCATCGACGATAAAAAACAGAAAAGGCTGAAGCTTGATGTAAATGGTCGTATAGAAACAATTGAGACAGAGAAGGCTTCCTTTACAAAGAACATAAACAGCAAGGCCGTTGAAGGCAACAATTACGCAAGGCTGGAGCCGTTTGATGACATAGAGATTGTCGAGCTGAAAGTTGAGCTGGCTTAATTAGATTAATTATAATGCTTATTTTATCATTCAAAAAGAAGAGGTGGGTAAGAAGAATTCTTTAGATTAGTTTAATTTTATGAAAATCAATAAAATGGTGATTACACTTGGCTGTTGACACAGAAGAAGAAAAGCTGAAAAATAGGCGGAAACAGTTGAAAGATTCCCTAGACAGAGAAGTGATGCGCAGAGCCCTGCCTTCAGATATCTTTGAGATAATGTACAATAGAGATGATGGAGAACGTGACAAGGAACATGACGAGATCGAGCAAGCAACAGAGGACGTCGAGGACAGAGAGATGAAAAGAGAACTTAGAAATCTTGAGCTAGAAGAGGCAAGGGCACGGAGAGCCGAAAGGGAAAGAGAAGCGGAAGAAAAAGAAAAGGCAAGGCAAATAGACGTAGAAAGAGCCCCTGATGAAGGTTTAAAAGACCAAGAAGAAAGGCGTTACAACGCATCCTGGGGCGGGTGGGCAGCAAATAAATTAGGAAGAGGCAAATACCAAAAAAAATCAAAATCCAGAGAAGAACCTGATGAAGAGCAAGGCGAAGGCCAAGGCGGAAGCACATTCCCCGCAATGACAATCTTGAGCAATGTAACCATTAGAAGCGGTACTTTCTGGAAATCCCTTTCTTTTATCGTGCTTTTGATTTTCATAATAGGCGGTGCGTTATGGTGGTTTGGAAAGCTCGATATAATCCTAAAGTTAGCAAAGACAGTTGGCCCAATTTTGCTGTACATCGTGTGGATAGGGGTAGTTATCGGCAGCCTGGTCTATGGAATTAAGAATTTTAAAAACGACAAAGGCGCCGCAATGTTTATTGCATTTGCATTTTTTGTATGGCTGCTTGACAGGGCGCCTTTTGGGCTCTTCTCTGAGCCGTATGCCGGATTTTACTTTGATTTAACCGGCACATTAAAGACAGATTTGTTTGCTATTGGAACTTCAAGCATAATCATCATAGGCTTAGTTCTGTACTCTTTTACAGATCTTTTGAAAGGAAGGGTAAGATGGTTAATCACTGCAGGAGTCATAATAGCCATACTAAGATTTTATGGCTGGGTCGCGCAAAAGGGCTTGACCGGATTTGCCTACGGCACTGCAGGCTTCGTGGTGATAGCTTTCCTGCTTGGGTTAGCATTCTTTTTAGGCAAACAATTGAAAGAAACCGAATCGTACCTTTCATTTGTAATTATGATTCTAGTTTTGTCGTATTTTTGGATTAACTTTGGCTGGACAGAGACTAAAGATGGCTCATATAACTATAGGGCTGTATTACACATGCTTTTTATGATATCCTTTTGCCTGCTTTATGTTAGAAGAGTGGAGCCCAATCCAATTGTATGGCATATGGTCCTGCCTGTATTTATTATATCAGATTTTTTCTTGTATGATATTGTTTCAGAAAGCTCTTTTTTTGGATTATTCCCCATACTGCCGCTATTCGCATTGATGGTTTGCGCCTTCATAGGCAAGAGCGGATATGCTGAAGCAATGCTGGTGCTGGTTGTTGTGATACTGATAAGCATTACAGTCGTCAATGCATTGGGCAATATCTATCCCAGCGGCACAGCCGCGTTTCAGGCTCGGGAAGATGGCGTCAAGACTGGAGACGCTTTAAGCAACACCTTAAATAAAGTCACAGCTTATTGGCAAGGCAGGCTTGACTATGCCACAGGAGGGCTTTATAGAGCACAGGTCGAGCAAAACCAGTATGAGAATTTAGGCGTTTATTTTGCAAATCTAAGGCAATCAGAGCCGGTTTTCTACACTACTGAGCCTGTCACTGTATGGGGCACTATAAGGAGCAAGACTTACCAGGACCCTGTAGTTGTTGATGTCAACTGCTACAAGCAAAAAGATGAGCAAAAACTGTATGCTGACAGGCGTTACCCCGGCAAGCCCTTTCCTGTGTTTAAGCTGGAGGAAAACGATATCGAATGCACCTTTTCGCCTCCAAGCAGCGCTAAAACCCAAGCCACGATAGAAGCTGGCCAAAATAAGATTACATTATCAGCTCAATATAATTTTGCTACAAATGCGTACAAAAAATCATACTTGATTGACAGGGACAGGTACAGGGCATTGGTTCGCGAAGACATAGACCCTCTGGAGGAATTTGGCATAAAAGACAAGGAACCAAGTCCAGTTTCCACAAACGGGCCTGTAGAGCTTTCAATCTCTGTTTTGCATTTGCTGCCGGTCAGCAACAGCTATATCATCCCTCCCGTAGTTGCTGTTGCGCTTATTAACCGGCAGGAAGTTCAGGATAAGGACAAAAAGGTCATATCAAGATGGGAAGGCAGGATAAAGGAAATAACCGAGCTTATAATACTCACGCCCCCAAATGTGATAATACCTCTGGAAGACTGCAAAGACCCGGCCAAGAAGTGCCCCTGCGAAGCGCCTTTCATTAAATACGATGTAGGCCAATGCAAATCTTCCTGCAAAAAATATGTTCTTGATCCATGCAACAGCGCCTGCCTTAGCGATAAAGGTTGCCAAGCTGAATGTGAAACCGCTTCAAGAAACTGTGATGACGATTGCAACAATCTCTTTAAAGTGGATTTTGGAGAAGGCGATACAAAAGCAAGCTACAATGCATACGCCCTTAACATTGAGGAATTCAAGCAGGATGATAGGTTAAAAAACGTGGACAGGAACAAAAAATTTGAATGCAGAATTTTTCCGGATCCAAGAGCCTTGGACAATGCGCCAATCACAACAAGATATTTCAGGGCAAGGGCCCGCTACAATTATACGCTTGAAAACTCCGTAATTGTTGATGTCAAGGAAGCGCCTGAGGAATTCCTTGGTACGGTCAATCCGGAATTCAAGCCGGATGCGGCAAAGGAAATCTATTTCCCCGGAAGCAATGCCAACGAATTGAAATTAAGTGAAATTGTTTATGGCAAGGCGCGATTCTACAATGTAGATTACTTATTTGTAAAAGCAATCATACAAACAGAAAATAGCCAATGGGACTCAAATGCAAAAGGCGATGGGGGCAAATCATTTGGCTTGATGCAAGCCCATGAAGATACCGCAGCGTTCATTAAATGCGATCCAAAATATAAAACAAACGTGACATTAAACATAGACTGCGGCGTCAGGTACATCCAAAGTCTAATGAATGTACAGAAAGAAAAAGGGCTGATTGCCGGCCCTGAAAACCTGGCTGCAGGCTATAACTGCGGAGAAGGCGGCATGTATTATAGTAAAACTTCGGGATATGAAGACAAGCCCGTGTGGCAAACTCCAAACGGATGCAAAAATCCCGGAAATACTGAAGAATATGTAGGAAGATTCAAGTCAAACTATGACAAATTGCTTAAGCAAGCCATCACATGAATCAAAATGTCAAAAAAAAACATATTGTTATTGATTGTATTGTCTGTTCTTCTCATTAGCTGCCAGTTTAGCGGAACCTCAACTACAGGCCAAAGGGAAATAGATACACATATAGGCTTTGACGGGCTAACTGCCGAATTCTCAAAAGATGCGCCGCCGCAAGTGGTATTCGAAGAGAGCAGCTTTCCAATCTTGTTGAAGGTGAGAAACAATGGCGCTTATGACATAAAAGAAAAAAAAGGAACAATTACGATAGGAAGGGAAAAAGATTATGTTACAGGACTTGTTCAGGCGACAAGCACGAAAGTTGGGATTCTCTCAGGAGACTCGGCATCGTTTGACGTAGACGGAAAAAGCATCCTCAATCCCTACGGCGAGGAAATCCTATTGCAATGGAATGCAAAAACAGGCAAGCTGGACCCTCAAAGCGAAATAAAGCAATCAGTGATAACGGCCACGCTTTGCTACCCCTATCAAACAATTTTGACAACAACCCTCTGCATAGACCCCGATGTTTTCGGGCTGAGGCCAGGCAAAAAGGCCTGCAATGTAAAGGATATGGGATTCAGCAGCGGCCAGGGCGCCCCTATTGCAGTCACAAAAATAGAGCAGCAGATGATTCCGCAGGGAGACAGCATAAAGCCGCAATTCCTTATATTTCTGGAAAATAGGGGCAGAGGAACTCCTGTCAATATCCTCAATTATCACGACATCTGCGCAAAGCCCTTTTCCGACACGAAAAATTTGTGGAATACAGTGCGCATAAAAGCCTTTGCCTCTGGCAACAAGCAGCTTATCTGCTGCCTCAATAATGCAGAAGGCAGGTGCTCAGAGTCAGAAACCCAGCCTGACAAGATGGAAGGGCTCGTAAAATTAAGCGACAACAAGAATTTTGTAAGATGCATATTCCAGGAAAAGGACGCAATCCCTAAGAGCTATGATGCTTATACCTCCCCATTGAAAGTTGAGCTGACCTATGGCTATGTTCAAAGCATTTCAGCGAATTTTAACATACACAAGCCGTTAAAATACTAAAGTTTATATTCATATTAAAAAAATCTAAAGAAGTGATAAAATTGAAAAAAATCATTTTTGCTCTGCTGATTATTTCCATACTTTTGGCTTCGGGCTGCAAAAAAACGCAAAAAGATCCAAAAAAGCAGCTTGAAGAGCTAAAGACCGGGGCAGAGGGCATCAGCCTGAGCTTTGTGCCGGATTTTCCGCCTGATACCATCCACATAGAGCCAAACGTTAAAAATTTCGAAGCAATGATTGAGATAAAAAATAAGGGCGCTTACCCAGCTGCTGACGATCCAAGAAAAATAGAAGGCAAACTGTATCTGAGCGGATACGATAAAAATCTTGTAGAGATGGCTCCTGAGAACTTGGACCTGAACAGCCTTTTATTGCCCTCAAAAAGCCCGGTTAACCTTCAGGGAGGCTCTGACGTAGCCGCATTCAAGGCCGAGGTGCAGAATTTAGACAGCCTGAACGTTGAAAAATACGAGCCTGTATTGATGGCCACTGCATGCTACAAATACGAAACAACAGCAACAGCCTCTGTTTGCATTGACCCCAATCCATACTCTACTATAAAGGAAAAAAAGGTGTGCCAAGTCCATGATGTTACATTGTCAAGCCAGGGCGCCCCTGTGGCAGTTGTAAAGATAGAGGAAGCGGCATTTTCTGCAAAAACCCAGTTTAAGGTAACTATAAGAAATGTCGGCACTGGCGACGTGCTCAAGGACGACCAAATAGACAAATGCAATCCTTTCGGGACAAGCAGGCTTGGCAGGGAAGACGTGGACAAGGTCTATATCGAAAGAATAGCGGTAGGCCAGCAGGAATTGCAGTGCTGGCCCTTTGTGGACGTCACCGACAGCAGCGCCAAGCAACAATCCGGGTTTATAAGGCTAGTCAACAATGAAGGCTCGGTCATTTGCGAGCTGGAGAAAAAAGACCAGGAAGGGTATGCAGGCGGCAATACGGCCTATATAACCCCCCTGACTGTCAGGCTGAAGTACGGCTACAAAGCTATCGCAGAGAAAAAGCTCCAGATAAAGGTAGTTTCACAGAAATAACAGAAAACTTTATATATCTACGTTAAAATAAATTTCAATCAAAATGAAAAAATACTACGCTTTAGTGTTGCTCGTGTGCCTAGTCCTTCTAGTCTCTGCCTGCAAAAAAAGCGGCGCCGCAACAGGCGGGGCGCCAAGAACCCCATTCATCGGCGGAACTTCTGGTTTGACGATAAATTTTGAAAAGGACAGCCCGCCGGAAGAAGTGACGGATGACGAGTCATTTGCCTTTAACGTCATTGTAAGGCTGAAGAACGACGGAGAGGCAAAAGTGCCTAAAAATGACATCAGGCTCAAGCTTGTAGGATTTGATCCCCAGGATTTTGGCAGCGACTTTGAGGCTGCCAGAGATCATCAGCCAGAGGATGACTTGGACTCCAAAAAAAGGGATGCTGAAGGAAACATAGTGGAAGGCACAACCACTTTTGCAACATTCCCAAAAGGAGGCTCCAACTTTATTCCAAGGAAATTTCCCGGCAACACGGAATTCACATTCAGGGCAGATGTATGCTACAAATACAAGACAGAATCAAACACAAAACTGTGCGTTTTGAAGGACATGATTAATATAAGAGATGACAGCATCTGCAGCCCAAGCGGAGTCGGAACAAGCGGCAGGACGGTTTACAGCTCCTCAGCCCCTGTTCAGGTGCAGAATTTCAGGCAAAGTGTCGTGGGCAAGGACAAGATATCTTTC
>Ga0209541_10002135_pt1 | contig 38012 bp, 37 predicted proteins | sample RifCSPlowO2_01_FD_184027 | JGI IMG/M metagenome (GOLD analysis project Ga0209541, IMG submission 184027) | Groundwater microbial communities from Rifle, Colorado - Rifle CSP2_plank lowO2_0.1 (SPAdes) (version 2) | ecosystem: Environmental > Aquatic > Deep subsurface > Groundwater | place...
GATTAATAGATATCAATAAATCTCATAAAATTTTAAATACTCGTCCACAATTAACATTAGAAGAGGGTTTAAGAGAGACTATAAAATGGTACAAAAATGAAAGAGGAAATTAATGTTGACTATTTAAGGGGTTTTGAAAAAGAATTGATTGACAGATATATGAATGGTGAAATTCGCTCTCCAATTCATCTTTCTGGAGGTAATGAAGAACAGTTAGTTGGGGTATTTAAGGATATAAAGCCCGATGATTGGGTTTTTTCAACTTACAGAAGTCACTATCACGCATTGCTTAAGGGAGTTAACAGAGAGTGGCTTTTGAATTGGGTTTTGGAGAATAAAAGCATTCATCTGATGAATAAAGAGCATAAGATAGTTACCTCGGCAATTGTTGGGGGTACTCTATCCCAAGCGGTTGGTGCAGCTATGGCAATTAAGTTAAAGGGACTTGACAGGCATGTCTGGGCTATATGCGGAGATATGACTTCAGAGCTTGGAGTTTTCAATGACTGCGTCAAATATTCTAGAAGAAATTCACTTCCCATTACTTTTGTTGTTGAAGATAATGGATTAAGCACTGATACGCCAACACAAGATGCCTGGGGGAAGTTAGATGGTGGACCTAACGTTCTTAGATACCAATATGACCGAATTTATCCGCATTATGGATGCGGACAAAGAATTGATTTTAAAACATAAAATGACAACTTACAAAGAAGAGATAATAAACGCAATGAATAATCTCGCTAGTTATGATGATACAATTTTTATTGGACAATCTGTCAGATGGAAAGGAACAGGATTGTACTGGACTATAGAAGGAATTCCTGAGAGTAAAAGAATTGAGCTGCCAGTTTTTGAGGATGTTCAAATGGGAATGTCTATAGGTTTGTCTTTAGAGGGCTTTGTGCCGGTCTCCATATATCCAAGAATGGATTTTTTAGTTTTAGCTTATAATCAGCTTGTTAATCATTTAGACAAAATGGAAGAAATGTCTGATGGACAATTTAAGCCAAAAGTAATAATAAGAACTGCTATTGGTTCTGTGAAGCCCCTTTTTCCTGGTCCTCAACATATTCAGGATCACTGTTCAGCCTTGGAATTGATGTTAAAAAATGTTGATTTGTATAAATTGGGAAGAAAGGAAGACATAGTACCATCTTATGAAAAAGCTTACAGGAGCGATCGCTCAACCATTCTCGTTGAAATTCCAGATTTATATGACAGTTAACGAACTCTAAAATGAACTTCTCAAAAAAAAATGTTCTTGTAACGGGCGGTACCGGCTTAATTGGTAAACCTTTAGTAGAAAGATTACTAAGCAAAGATGCCGTTGTTAGGATTGTTTCTTTAGACGATGTTTCAAGAGCTCATCCTGAAGCGGAATTTTTAAAGCTTGATTTAACGAATTTTGAAAATTGCAAAAAAGCGGTTTTTGGAATGGATTATGTTTTTAATTTAGTAGGTGTGAAAAGTTCACCTAAGACAGACAATACAAAGCCGGCAAGTTATTTTGTTCCAACATTGATGTTTGATACAAATATGATGGAAGCTGCTAGGCGTGAGGGTGTAAAAGGATATTTATTCACAAGTACTGTGGGTGTTTATACTCCAGCAGAAATATTTCATGAAGATGACGTCTGGAAGACCTTTCCCTTAGAAAAGGGGAAATTTCAAGCATGGAGTAAAAGAATTGGGGAATTGCAGGCGGAAGCATATGCAATTGAATACGGCTGGAATAACATCTCAATTGTGCGTCCGACAAACGTTTACGGTCCTTATGATAATTTTGATTCGGAAAATTCTATGGTTGTACCTTCTTTAATAAAGCGTGTTACTGATGGAGAAAATCCCTTAATTGTTTGGGGAGATGGAAGTCAAGTTAGAGATTTTGTTTTTTCTGAGGATGTTGCCGATTGTATGATTGCGGTGGCTGAGAAAGGAATAATTAAACCAATAAATATCGGCTCAGGCAGAGGTTATTCAATAAGAGAATTAGTTGACACAATTTTGAAAAGTGCGGATGATAAACCTCAAGTTGTTTATGACACTTCAAAACCTTCTGGCGATAAAATTCGTATTATGGATATTTCGCGTGCAACATCTCTATTAGGCTGGCAACCTAAAACTTCTTTGGAGGAAGGAATAAAAAAAACAATGCGATGGTATGAATCAAATAAAGAAGTTGCGGGGAAAAGGTACGATGTTTTTAATAGATAATGATTAGACTTACATAAAGTATAAATAGCTCTTTATTTTTTCCAATAAAATGGTTGCCGTTAATGAAAGTGAAATAAAAGTTGGCCTAGTTCAGATTAATAATAGTTTTTCTGGCCAGAATTACCTTCCTTTAGCGGTAGGTTTCTTGCAGTCTTATGCTGAAACTCATTTATCTAATCCTGGGAGATATAAATTTTTATCATCAATTTATAAGAGAACTGCTGTTGATGCAGCTGTTGAACACTTATCAGATGCAGATATAGTTGGCTTCAGTAATTATGTCTGGAATTTTGAATTATCTAAAGCAATTGCTAGCAAATTAAAAGAAAAAAAACCAGAAACTTTAATTGTTTTTGGAGGTTGTCACATTCCTGAACCTAATATATTTCATCGACAATATATTCCCGGACAAGATGAAAAATTAGACTCCTATATTCAATCTGGGGGAAGGCCGGATTTTTTCACTAAGGGCGTAGTGATAAGTGGTGGGGGCACAGAGGAACAAACCCATTATAATTTTTATACTATAAAAGATAGAGGATTAACAAGATTTTTAAGGGGAAATCCTTATGTTGATTTAGCCTCAACTGGAGAAGGTGAAATTCCGTTTACTTCAATCTTGGAAAATTTTCCAGAAAGGAATTGGACAAGCGTTCCGGCTTTGCATTACATTGGGGAGAATGGGGAAGTGATCTCAACGTTTCCGACCCCAAGAATAGAAAATTTAAATGAAGTTCCTTCCCCTTATCTTACCGGAGTTTTTACAAATTTAATGCAAGAAAATTCAGAAGAAAATTGGATAGCTCTATTTGAAACAAATAGGGGGTGTCCTTTTGGATGCACATTTTGTGATTGGGGGACAAATTCTAAAAAAAGACTGGCTAACTATGATCTAGAAGGTAGGGTTTTCAAAGAAGTAGACTGGATTAGTCAAAATAAAGTTCAGTTTGTTTATTGTTGCGATGCTAACTTTGGAATGTTTGGAACTGAACACTATGGTTTTAGAGACTTGAAAATTGCCCAAAAATTTGCTGCGAATAAGAAAGAGCATGGTTTTCCCCACAGGTTCTCCGTACAAAACACCAAGAATTCCACAGAAGCAATTTATCAAATTCAGAAAACTTTGAATGATAGTGGCTTAGACAAGGGAGTTTTATTGGCATTTCAATCTTTAGATAACAAAACCCTAGAAGCAATTGTTAGATCTAACATAAGTCTTAAGACCTTTTTCTCATTACAAACAAGATTTACAGAAGAAGGAATAGCCACTTTCTCAGATATTATTTTAGGTCTACCTGAAGAAACTTATGAGACTTTTACTAAAGGCGTTTCAACTTTAATTGAGCATGGACAGCATAATAGAATTCAATTTAACAATCATTCAATCTTACCTAACGCACCTATTGCCGATCAAATCGAGAGATTTGGTTTAGATATTGTCGAGACAGATATAGTTAACATTCACGGTTCCAAGGATGAATGGTCTGATGGAATTTATGAAAGGCAGAAACTAGTCGTTGGCACAAAGAGTATGCCTAGGGAAGACTGGATTAGGGCTTATTGCTTTGGAAGAATGACAAATTTTTTACACTTCAATAAATTATTTCAGATGCCCAACATAATTGCAAATTCTAGATATGGGGTAAGTTATAAAAAGATTATTGATGCTTTTCTGGCTCAGAGATATGAGGATACCCCTATTCTAAGGGAGGCGAACGAACTTTTTGAGCAACATGCACGAAATATTCAAGGAGGTTCTCAAGAGTACATACACTCTCAAAAATGGCTTAATATATGGTGGCCTGCCGATGAATTAGCAATGATAAATATTGTTTCTGGTGGAAAGTTAGACCGATTCTATAATGAGGCTGAGAGAACTTTGGGACAATTATTGATAGAAAGTGGGGCAAAAGATCATGAATCAATAATGAGGGAAGCGATAGAATTTAATCGAGAACTTATTAAAAAACCGTTTAAAAATTCTAATAAAGTAGTTAAATTTAGTCATAATGTTTTGGAGATTTATAGAGCAGGAATGGTAAGAAAATCAATACCGGTAATCAAAAGCGATTTTTCTTATGAAATTGACAGAACTTCAGATAATTGGAGCTCATGGGAAGATTGGGCGAGAAGGGTAATATGGTGGGGGAATAAAAAAGGAGATTATATCTATTCTTGCACTCCTATTGAAGAGAAAGTAGCTGTGGTTGTTTAGTTAGCTTAGCTTTCAAGTTCTCTTTTTTTCATTACACAGTATCTTAAGCTATTATGCCTCTTCCCCCCCCAATTGTTGGCTACTATATCAACTATCTTTCCATTATTTTTCCCTATAAACGAGATAACCTTCGCTTTTTTTATAGGATACATATTAACTGTGAAGCCCCACTTTCTCTTCTTGTATAAATTTATTATTGTCTCAGGTAAAATCTTAAGTAAATTATCTTTTATTAAGAAAATGAGCTTATTTTCGCCCTCTTTTTTTACCCTCTGTGATGGGAGTTGAAATATTATAATTCCTCTTGGTTTTAGCACTCTTAAAAATTCTTTGACATAGTTTAAAGAGTATTTTCTTGGTATGTGTTGCAGTGTTATATTGGAGTATATAAAATCAAAAAAGTTATCTGGAAAAATTCTCAAGTCTGGAGCAGAATTAGCATGATACATACATTTCTTATCATACTTATTGTGTTGTTTAGCCAGAGAAATCATGTTTTCAGAAATATCTACTCCATGAACCTCCTTAAAATGGTGTGTGAGAGCCCGGCTTAATCTTCCTATACCACATCCAAAATCTAAAGCTCTTATTTTGCCGACACTCAGACCTAATTTATCTAAATATGAAATAATCTCCTTGATTTCGTTTTCTCCAGTCTCAAAGAATTCATTTAAATCTTTTTTATTTCCAGCCAATATAATCTCCAAAGGATCTTTCTTTGCAGCTTTTTCATAATTTTGTTTCAATTCTTTTAGGTTCATTTTAATATATCTTCTTATTTGTTTTTACAACCTCACTAACTATTTTATCTAAAACCGGCTCAATTTTCTTCCAGTCAAATTGGATTGTATACTTGTAAGCCTCTTCCCCCATTTTTTTTGCAAGAGATTTATTGTTTGCCAGTAAATCTATTTTTCCAGCTATTTTTTGTGGTGTAACCTTAGTTATTAAAAATCCGGTTTTGCCCTCTATAATTGTCTCCCTCAAACCCCCTTCGTTAACTCCAATCGTAGCTTTTCCCGAAGCCCCCGCCTCAATAGGTGCCATTCCCCAATCTTCTCTTAGTGGCGTGTAAGCAACTGCAAGGCAGTTGGAGTATAATTCAACGAGTTTTTTTTGGTCAACGAATCCTATAAACCTTACATTCGGCCTTTTTTCACACATTTTCTTTATTTTAAGTTCATCTTCTCCACCACTACCAACCACATATAATCTAATGGATTTATTTTTTACAAAATCCATTGATCTTACAACCAAATCTACACGCTTGGCACTTGTAAATCTGGATACCACTAAGATATAATCTTCATATCTTCCTTTTTTGAAATCATAGAAATTAATTCCCGTGTAAAATGGTTCCGAGTCTCTGTGATAATATTTTTTTACCCTTCTTCCAGTATTCAAACTATTTGTTATTATCTTAGTCGTCTTTTGTGCCGCCAGGTAGTCTAAATGTTTAAGCAATAGCAGTTTTATCCACGCTTTTATTTTTCCCTTGTAATCTGAGTGTTTCAGCGTATAATTTCTTAGATCATAAAAAACTCTTGTCGGGGAGTGGCACATAGTTATACACGGTATTCTTTTTGAATTAATTATGCTTCCTAGGTTTGCAGGAAAGCCTCCGAGTATAATCATGTCATAATTGTCTACTTTATTAAATAAAAATACGAATGGTGCAAGAAAAAAGCTTCTAGGTCCTATTATCCTGATTTTTGACTTATTATAGTTAAGATGCTTTGGAGGTTGTCGTTGAGTGAATATATCGACTTCATGTTTACCAGACAAATATGAAGCAATTTTCTCTATGGATCTCATTCCCCCACCAACCCACATTCTTGCCGGTTCAAATATAGCGATTTTTAATCTTCTTGCCATTGTTAAAATTTCATTAGTTCACTTCTTCCAGAATAAATATTTTTCGTTTCACCCGGGTCTTCCCCTAAATCATACTCTTCTATCTTGTCATGATGTTCTGCTTTACATAAATTGCATCTATTTTCTGATGCGATAATAAGCTTTCTCTTTTTTGTTCTAATAGCTCTAACCTTGGGAGCCAAACCGTCGACTAAGAATACCTTGTCTCTTATGGGGAGGTCGTTTTTTATTAACTGAAGAAGTGATTTTCCCTCAAGTTTAACTTTTTCTTCAAATTCCTCAATAATGGTTGGTGCAATATCAGGTGTTTGAGCAAATTCATGAATTTCTTTTCCCTTAAATTCTGATTTGGGCATTTTTATGATTAACGGAACATGAACAGATTCGTCAAAAAGACTATCATGGCTGAAATATACACCATGCTCGTCTAAGCAGTCTCCGTGATCAGAAAGAATAATGAACAAGGTCTCTTCCCAGTTTTTATTTCTAACTAAAAATCTTTTTAATCTTCCTATTTCCTCGTCTACACTCTTTATGGCAAGATCGTATTTGTTCTTCATATCTTTTACCGAGTTCAGCTCAATATCAACAATTCTTTTTTTAAAATACTCCCTTTGAGAATCAGTTCGCATTTTTTCTAAAACCTCTTTAATATCGTTCTCTCCGGAAGGTTCAGGGTTTGGAACGTTGGGATAAGGAAAATGTGTTTCTTCAAAGTGCATGAAAAGGAAAAAAGGTTTCTGCAAGTTTTCTGCCTCTTTAATTTTATCGATTGCTAAATCGACCATTTGTTTGGCGGAAGGGAATAATTTCTCGTTTTTTTCCTTAACCATATCTTTGCCGATCTTATATGCCCAGCTGGGCAGATTAAGAAGTATTTTTTTCACTTTTTCATTTTTTGTAAATCTCTTATAAAACGCCTCTTTTTTCTCACCGTAATAATCAAAACCCTCTTTAAACCATAGACCTATCCAATCAATACCAATTGTGTAGTATCCTCTATCTTTCAAATATCTTGGCAGCCAAAATTTAGGTTGTTCCTCACTTAAAAACTTCTCATATTCTTCAGGAGAGGCATAGGGGGCCTGATGCATTATACCGTGTGTTTTTGGATAACTTCCCGCGAATAAACTTGTTATAGTGGGAAAAGTGGAGTTAGTAACCGAAAAGAAATTTCTAAACAAGACGGATTCCTTAGCGATCTCTTTAATATTTTTGTCTGTTTCTTTATTATATCCAAAAAGACTAAGATTCTTGGTCCTTAAGGCATCTATAATTATTATCACGACATTTTTCATTACTCTTTTATAATGTTTGAACTTTTAAACTTTCATATACTTTAGAGTAACATTTAATAATAAGATTAATTGTATATAATTATAAAAGGTTGAAATTAAATAGACTTAAATAACAAAAATTTTGACATGAAAAAAGCCAAGAAAAAAGAGGTGCGGGGGCACAGAGTTAGGACTTTAGTATGATCAAAATTAAATAGACCTAAATAACAAAAATTTTGACATGAAAAAAGCCAAGAAAAAAGAGAGTAAGGTGAAATATGGCACAATTTCTTTGCCAATGCCGCTAATAGAAAAAATACAAAGAAGAATAAAAGGAACGGGTATGCCTTCAGTATCAGCTTATGTTTCATTTGTATTAAGGCAGGTTTTATCTTCTCCCGAGTCTAGCGATAAAAATGGAATCTTAAGTAGGGAAGAAGAATTAGATTTATCAAAGAGATTAAAAGCTCTTGGATACTAAATTCAATTATTTTTATTAGTACTTCATTAATAGTAATAATTATCTTTCAAAACCTTTAAATACTTTAATTATCCATAATTATACATAATTGTCAAAGAGGAGACAAAAATTTAGAGGATGGTTGAAACATTTACAAAAGAGAGGACAAAAATCTGCGAGGATTTAATGCTCCCAGAGATTAGAGCTTTACTAGATCTTCCTTTAGAGCAGAAAATCATTAGGTCTAGAGAAGTTATAAAAGAAGCTCTTGAAAGATATTCTAAAATAGGGATGGGTTTTAGCGGAGGAACTGACAGTTTAGTCTTATTACATCTTACTTTACCTCTAAAATCAGATATACCTTGCGTTTTTGTTGATACTCAACACGAGTTTCCTGAGACTTATGAGTTTGTAAATAAGGTTATAATAGAATGGGACGTGAAAGACTATCAAAAAGTCAGGGCACATAGAGTTCGTACTCAAGAATTTACAGACAAATTCGGATATAAAACCCCGGAATTTACTGTGGCTTACGATGGCTACCATAAAATAGCCCCTATGATGAAAGCGATAACTGAAAGGGGATTCAATGCATTTATTGTCGGTTTAAGAGGTGTAGAGCATGAAGAGAGAGCAAAGGAAGTATTTTTCTCACCGCGACAAAATCCAAGTCATATGAGGGTTCATCCCCTGTTATTCTGGAGACAATCAGATATTCTAGATTATGTTAAAAAGTTTAACATTGACTGCAATCCACTTTACGCAAAAGGTTACACCTCCTTAGGATGTACTATCTTTTCTGAGAAGAATACCGATCCTAACGCTCATGAGAGGGCTGGTAGGGGTGTTGTAAGAGAAGAAGTAATGGCTAAATTAAGAGCGCTAGGATATACTTAAGAGAATTTTAATTGACTTATGGAACTTTCTCAAATACTTGGCTGGTTAGCAACGAGTTTATTCTCTCTTATGTTAGTCCCACAAGTGATTAAAACTATCAAAACCAGAAATACTGAAGGTGTTAGCTTATCCCTCTTCATAATATTTTTGACTGCCAATGTTATAGCCTTAATTTATGCTATAATGATCGGACAGTTTCCATTAATGTTTAAGTATTCTTTAGCCATAATGACCACCTCATTTTATATCACATTGTATACTGTATACTCAAGGAAAATTAAAAGAAAGCATCTTAATAATTACAATTATTAGGCTAAAAAGCTCTTTATTGTAAAAGATCTAAAATTTATTTCAAATATTTCTGCAATTCAGAATATAATTTGTCAGCTACAAGTTCATTACCTTTTTCATTCCAATGTCCGTCAACCGGAATATATATGTTTGAATCGTTAGATGTTAGTACAATTGAAGGGATATCAAGTTCTTTGGCAATTTTCTCCACATCTTTTTGTGTTTGTCTTGGGTCTGGATCATAGCTTAAGTTATAAATTTCCTTTAGTTTTTCGGGCGAGTTTAAATTCTGCCTAAACGGACCTATAAATACTATTATTGTTGAGTTGGTTTTATTCTGCATCATTTCAACAACAGCCTTATAACCATCATAAGACTCTTTGTATATCTCCGAATTTTTATCTCTGAAATATAAAGGCACGCTTCCACTTCCAAGCCTGTTTGCCCAATACTTATCAATAACACCAGACAAAACTTGTCTAGATTTAGTATAGAACAGGCTGTATGATCTAAAATTAAAAAGTAAGAAAAGATGTATGCTTCTTGCACTAAATTTTTCTCGGTAAGATACTAAAAGACCTTTTTCATTGGCGGTTGTTGTGTAGTCTTTGTCAACTATCGTTTTACCATTTTCTATAGAAAGTTGATGAGTTCTCCAATCATTAGGAGTATATTGAATAATTACTATATCCGGATCATATTTAATACCCTCGTCTATGAACCTTACATATTCATTGTTTATTCCATATCCCGGAATACCCAAATTTATTACTTCCACTTTTTGATTTGACTGCGAAAATTTATTTCTCAACATTTCAGCATAACTGTCATTTAAATCTACCCCATTTCCAAAAGTAATAGAATCCCCGAGGAGTATTATTCTTTTAGTTCCTGGAGGCTTTTCATAACTATACTCTCTATTGTCTCTTAACCCTTGGCTGTTTGACTCAAGAAAGTAGCTTCTGCCGTATACTGATTGTACTCCAGAATAATTTGGGGCGAGTTTGTAGCCGAAGCTGTCATCACTTATAAAAACCCATTTTTGAAAACCATACACTGGATAGCCAAATAATCTTAATGCAATCTCTATTAAAATTAAGATAATTACTATAGAGATTATAAGTAAAAGCAAGTTTTGCTTTAGCTCTTTCCTTTTCACTTTTTTTTCTATTTGAATAAATCTCTCTTCCATAACCCTTTTAATTATTTTATTCTTATCTTTAACTAGATATTTATTTATAAATAACTGTCTTTTTATCTTTTTATGAAGAATCACAAGCAACCCAAGAAACTAAAAATAGCCCATATAAGTATGTTTTACCTCCCAACTTTCGGGGGTGTGGAACAGGTTATTTATGAGCTAGCGCAAAGGCAAATAAATGAAGGCCACGAAGTCCATGTTTTCTGTTGTGATTCAGATAAGAATAAGCGTATAAAACCTTTAGACGAGACTCTTGAGGGCGTTAGAGTCCATAGAGTTCCTTATTTGTTGAGACTTTCCCTAAATACGCACATATGGCCCGGCCTGTTTTCACGATTTAAAGAAATAAATGAAAATATAGGCGGTTTTGACATAATTCATACCCATGTTTCGGGGCATGCTTATGTTTTACAGGCAGGAATAATAGCTAAGGCCAAAAATATTAGACATATACACACAACTCACTGCCCCTGGACTGGAACAGAATTTAGACCACCCATATTAAGGCCTTTCATATTTCTGAATGATTTATTTTTTAATAAGCTCTCTTATACATTTATTGATAAAATTATTGCTATCACACCTTGGGAATTAGATAAAATAAAAAGTTACGTTCCTGATAACAAACAAAACCAGGAAAAAATAAAAGTTATTCCCAATGGTGTGGACAAAATCTTTTTCAGTAAAGTAAAAAATAATGGGTTCAAAGAGAAAAATAAAATTTCTGAAAAAAACCTTGTTTTATTCTTTGGAAGACTAAATCCAACAAAAGGTCCAGAAAAGCTCGCTGAAGCAGCTGTAAATTTAACTAAGTCGGGAAAAGCTAAGGAGAATGATATAGCCTTTGTGTTTGTCGGCCCGGACGAAGGCAAAGCAGAGGAAGTTAAGAGTATAATAAAAGGCTACAAGAATATTCATTATATTGGAGCATTAAAAGGCAGAGATAAAGTTGCAGAGATGTATCAGGCTTCTAATGTCTATGTTCTACCTTCTTACAGAGAGGGGCTTCCTTTGACTTTATTTGAAGCCATGGCAAGCGGATTGCCAATTATTGCTTCTCCTGTAAATGGAATTCCCTATGAAATGAAAAAAGATGAAAACGGACTTTTTTGTGAATATGGAGATATAAAATGCCTTGAGGCAAGTATAATAAAACTAATAAGCAACAAAAAGCTTTCAAGTACCGTTTCTAAGAACAACAAAAAGAAAGCAAAAAATTATGATTGGGATTTAATATACAAAAAATATATGGGCGAGTATTTTAAATTATTATCTAAAACTAAAAAATGAAAACTTTGATTGTAAAATTGGGGGCTTCGGGCGACATAGTCAGAACAACCGTACTTCTTAATGAGCTAAAAGGCGATATTTATTGGCTTACGTCCAATTACAATACTGACTTATTAAAATCTAAAAAAATAAAGAAATTTTTTGTTTTTGAAAATGCAAGTGATTTAGAGGAATTAGGGGATATGGAATTTGATTTATTATTAAGTTTGGATGAGGAGAAGACGACTCTGGAATTTTTAAGAAATATAAAGGCAAAAAAGCTAATTGGACATTTCCTTGATGAAGAAGGGAAGGTTGATTACACTACCGAATGTGATTATTGGCTTGACATGTCTATGGTGAGCAAAAAATATCTCCAAGATGAAGCAAACAGACTAAAATTTTTGAATAACAAATCAATTCCAGAAATTATTACCGAGTTGGTATTTGGTGAGGGTTCTTGGAAAGGACAAGAATATGACTTAGGGCTCAATCCTAAACCCCTTGAAGAGGTTAAAGGAGTCGTTGGGCTTATTGATGTTACTGAAGGGAAATGGCCAAACAAGTATTGGAGTGGTTACAAAGAGCTAAAACTAATGCTTGAACAAGAAGGATATAAGGTAATTTCTTTAAGATTAAGACCCACATTAGGCGAACATATAGATGATATAAATAACTGCGAATTAATAGTCTGCGGAGATACTTTAGGAATGCACCTCGCTTTGGCTCTAAGAAAAAAAGTCGTGGCTATATTCAATTGCACCCCACCTAATGAAATTTACAGTTATGGACTAATGAAAAAAATGGTAAGCCCTTTGCTTAGTGAGTATTTCTTAAAAAGAACAAATGATGAAGAAGCTCAAACTTCTGTTTCTGTTAAAGAAGTTTACAAGGCTGTGAAGGAGCTTTTAGATGAAAATAATAAGAATTATAGTAAAGTAGAGGAAAATAATAAAAACAATTTCTAATAAAATCAAATAATAACAATACCAATCCCAACGGTTCAATAAAATCGGCGGTTAAAAATCAACCTCCATAAAGTTTAAGAATATCTCTTTTATTCCGATTTTATGATATCTATAACCATTACCGCATTTAAAGAGCCAAAAACAATAAAAAAGGCCATTGAATCCTTGCTAGATCAGGATTTGAACGAAAAATATGAAATAATAGTTTCCGCTCCGGACGAAGAAACTTTGGCTGTTGCAAGGCAGTATGCTAATGAGCATAAGAATGTCAGCGTGTTTAAAGACCCTGGAAAGGGAAAAATGCTTGCATTACATATGCTCTTTGAAAAACTTAAAGGCGATATCTTAGTTTTTACAGATGGAGATGTCTATGTAAGGCCTAACGCTCTAAAATATTTATTAGCACCCTTTAAAGATCCCAAAGTCGGATGTGTATCTGGTCGTCCGATCTCATTAAATTCTAAAAAAACAATGCTCGGATATTGGTCTCACCTTTTATGTGATGCTGGAGCACACGGAGCTAGACTTAAAAGATTTAAGAAAGGGCAATTTTTGGAGTGTTCGGGATATTTATGGGCTTTTAGAAATGGTATTGTGAAAAAATTCCCTATGGATCTTCCAGAAGATTCGACAGTTCCCTTGCTATTCAGGGAAAAAGGATATAAAATTGCTTACGCACCAAAAGCAATTGTTTACGTTAAATACCCCACAAATTTCCATGATTTTATAGATCAGAAAAAAAGAACAACAAAAGCTCATGTTCAGACAGGAAATTATGTAAATGTTAAGAAACTTCCAAAAACAAAATCTTTTAAAAATGAAGCTCTTGAAAGCTATAGGGCTTTTTTCTATCCAAGAAATTTTAAGGAAGTTATATGGACTTTGCTTTTATTTCCTGCTAAACTTTACGTTTATTTGTTAGTTTATTATCAAGTCAAAGTAGTCAAAAAATACCACAAAGACGGCTGGAAAGCTACAAAGAGTACGAAAACTTTATCTTAAGTTGTTTTCTATTGTATAAATCTTTATATATTGCCTTTATCAAGAAGCTAATATGAATATTTTAATTACGGGCTCAGAAGGAGTAATAGGTAAAGTAATTAAAGAAGATTTATCAAAAGACCATAACCTAACTCTTTTAGATCAGGAAAAAAGTGACGATCTTAGGACAGTTCAAGCAGACATCTGTGATTTGCATGAGATTTTACCGCATTTTAAAGGAATAGAAACCATCATACATTTAGCTGCAGATGTTAGAAATTATATCAATTGGGTTAGTCTGGTTAATCCAAATTTAACCGGAACAAGAAATGTTTACGAGGCTGCGAGTCAACATGGTATAGGGCGGGTAATTTATGCTAGTTCTCTGAATGTTTATCCATGGAGTGAAATTTTTAGGGCAGGCAATCAAATAACCAGTGATACTTCAACATCCTCTTCAAACGACTATGGATTATTAAAAATTCTTTCTGAAGAAGTAGGCAGAGATTATTATAGGAAATATGGAATTGCTGTTGTAAATCTTAGATTAGGCTCGGTGAATGTAGATGATATGCCTTGTGGATATGCTAATGAAAAAGCCAAGGAGGTAGATTTTTCCCATTGGCTTAGCAAAAGAGATGTTGCAGGAATTGTAAAAGCAAGTTTGAATTATAAAAGGTTTGTTTCAATTCCTTGTTGTTCTGCAAATCTGCCTTGTTTGGTTGACCTATCCTATCTAAAATCTGAGTTAGGTTACGTTCCTCAAGATTCATCTGAGAAATTTACAGGAAATGGGGGTTAAATGGAAGCATTAATAACTAATTTCAATCATGGAAATGGACCTTATATTAAAACAATAACATTATGCATTGCAGTTAATGAAGAATTAAAAAAGAGAGGGCATTCTCCTTTGCCGATAATAGTCCCCCATATTTATGGCGATTTACAGAAAAAGATTTTAAGTGAAGAGTTTGCAGATATTTTAAAAGATAATCCTGAGGCTTTATTGCTTGACGATTTTTCTGGAGAATTGCTCGAAAGTCTGTTGTTTAAAACAGGACATTATCAAAGAAATTTAGAGTTACTTCTTGAAAATCAGCCTAAACAAGAAGTGAGATTGAGGGATTATTTACAAGGAACTTTGACAGTCAAAACTCTTTCAGGCAAGGAGATTAAGATTCCTGGAGAAGGAATTCAATTTGAAATAGCCAACAACCCAAAGTTTGCTACCGGTTATAGAAAATCATTTATGACAACTGAAGGTTTTTTTTCACAGGTTTTATATGAAACCGCCGAGGAATCGGCTTTAGGTTTTGATCCAAAAGTATTACAAGAGGTTAGATATAAGATTGCGAATAAAATTGAAGAAGATAAGTCTTTACATTTAATGTCAGAACCTTCCATATTTTCTTATAATATTAGTAGAAAAAGGTGGAGAAATGAGATTTTTACACCTCCTTTTACTCACCTTCCTGAGAAAAATTCAGAGGATGTTGAAGAAGGTATGTATGTTATGATTTCAGGTATAGCGGGTTTGCGGCCTCTATTCGATCAGGCCAGAGATTTTGGAATGAAACTTTACTGTCCTTCATCTGTCAAAGATTTAAATGGCGCTGATAATACTAGACATCCCTCATTTGTTACAAATCCTAATATAAGATATCAATTTGCAAGAACCGGATGGAGTACGGTGTGGTGGTCTCATATGAGCGAGACACCTTTGATAACTTTACCTTATCAACATGGTGATGATCCAGAGATATTTTTTAATGAAAAAACTGTAACAAGATTAGGTATAGCGACCTTGTATGACCCTGGAAAAGACAACCCTAAAGAAGTCTTGGAAAGAGCAGATTTACTCTCCCCTCATATTAAGGGAGTTAATGAACGGCTTCTTTCAGTCTACGGAACAATAGATGGAATAAATTATATGGCAAAAGTTATAGCTGATTCGCTGGAAGGTAAAAGTTTGGATTCTTATAAGTTAGTTGAACCTGCGTTTAACGAATAATTCAATGCCTTTAACAAGATATTTAAGAATATTATCTATAGAATAAGATGGATAAAATTGCAATTGACATAGCTTTATTACCTTCAATTGAAGTAATTGAAAAATCAATTGAGATCAATAAGATACTTAAGGGTAAAAACAACAGAGAAATTATTTTAAGTAAAGAGGACTGTCTGCCCCATATTTCTTTGGCTATGGGGTGTATTTCTAAGGAAGATATACCTAAGATAAAAGAAGAATTAATGAATATTACTTGTAAATTTAAGGCTCTTAAATTAAAAATTCCTTTTATTTATTCAAATGAGTGGCAAAATGGGAATCTTGGAACAAGTATGGAAGTAAAGAGCACTGCAAACTTACAAAGATTGCATTTGGAAATAATGAATGCCATTTCTAAAATATCTAAATTTGACCCAATTAAAGAAATGTTTTTTAATCCTGATGAAATTAATGATATGACTTTAGATTGGACAAAGAGGTATTCTGAAACTTCTGCCTTTGGAAAATTTCACCCCCATATAACTCTTGGAATAGGGGAAGCAGAGCCCTTAGATAAAGAAATTAATTTTATATCCTCCAAGGTTGCAATCTGCCAACTTGGAAATAATTGTACTTGTAGAAAGGTTATTTACACTCTTGATTTAGGCGGCTAAAGATTTTTGAATAGAGTACCTTATTTCTTCTCTGTAGTAAATATCAATTATATTATCTCTAGGTAAACTGAGTGAATCAAAATATCTTCTTTGTTCTACAGGATCTTCATTAAATAAAGCAATAAATTCTCTTTCTTCTTTGCTTAGTCTTCCTGTAGCCATTTCCAGATATCTTAATTGAGTATTTCTATCTGTTTTTAGATGAAATATCTTACACAAAAAGAATAAGGAAGTACTTGTATCGATTTCTCTAAACGTTAAGTTTTTATTTAAAATTTTTGCAGAATCTAAAGGGATAACAATTTTTCTGTCTTCATCATAAAAAAAGTTGTCTGCGTAAGGATCAGAATGTAGTATTTCAAGATCATCTTTTTTTTGTGCTGTATCTCTAAGTTTATGAAAACAATCCAACATAGAGGAGAAAGCCCGCTCATTCAATCTACCCTCTAAATCCCTGACAAGGGAATGCCCTTTTATATACTTAAAACAAATGGTATACTCTCCATCATAATAAATAACTTCAGGTCCCATAATCCCTGACTCCTGCCATTTTTGAGTTGAACGAACCTCCCTAGCAACTTTGTCTTTTAAATCAACATTTACATCAATATATCTGGTCGCAGGTAGGCTATAAACCATTGAATTAAATAATTCTGAATCTTTTATCTCAAAGTCTTTTGCAGCATCTTTAGTTTTATCTCTAGGAAAATATTTTTTGACAAATATTCTTCCCGAAGGGGTCTCAATTATGCAATGTTCGGCGGCAGAAAATGTTTTGTGTAGCTTTCCTTTATGGGCCTTTTTTATTTCTTCTTCAATTTGGTTGATATCAATTATCATTATTCTTTTAACTTTTGCTGAACATAATCGAACAGACTTTTACTTCTAGCAAAAACAACATTTTCTTTCACACCTCTAAAATCTACTGTGTATGAAACCTCTTTTCCAGAAGCATATCTAGCATAGCCTCCGGCAGCTTCGAGAATAGCTTGAGGTGCACAAATATCCCAAGAATTGAATTTTAATGAGACAGGAACATGAATGTCTACCGTACCTTCAGCAACTTTCATTATTTTCAACCCTGTTGAACCAAATTTTAGCCTCTCTTCTATACTTAATCTTTTTAACATTTCATCTACCTTTTCCGCGTCTTTTTCTACCGGGCTTACTGCAGCAATAAGCTTTCTATCTAATGGCTGGGAGATATTTAGCTGAACTTTTTGACCTTTGAAATCTTTGTATGCACCACTTCCTTTTGAGCCAATATATAACTCCTTTGTTATTGGGTTATATACTATGCCTAAAACAGGCTTTTCATTTTCAACTAGACCTATATGAATTGCAAATTCTGGAGTCCCATCTATAAAATGACTTGTCCCGTCTAATGGATCTATATACCATATTCTTTCAGAGCGATTGTCAACATCTTCTAATTCTTCAGAAACAATACTGTCTCTAGGAAATTTTCTTTTTAATTCGCTTATTATAAATTGATTAGATTCAATATCTGCCTTTGTTACCTCAGTTCTATCATTTTTTAAAGAAACTTTTAGGTTTTGTCTAAAATAACTTTCCAAAATTTCTCCAGCTTTTTTGGCAGTTTCAATAGCTATTTCAAGTTCGTCCTCATACATTCTAACTATTAACTCCCTTATTTCTATCCAAGATTGTTTTTTCTATATTAGTTGAACTGTATCCTTCCTCAAGAGGCATTACAAAATATTTTCCGCCAAGGCTTTCTATAAATTCTCTTTCTTCTCTGTATCTCTCTGGAACGCCACTTCCACCTTTAACATGTATACTTGGTTTTATAATCTCTAAATATCTTAGAGGTTTTTCCTCGTCAAATATTGTAACATAATCTACAGATTGCAATCCTGCAACAACATAAGCTCGGTCTTTCTCATTCACGTAAGGTCTTATACTCCCCCTTCCCTCTTTTTCTTTATTTCCCCTTACAGAACTATCACTATTTAATAAAACAATCAATGTATCTCCAAGTTCTTTTGCTCTCTCAAAAAGTCTTACATGTGCTGCATGCAAGAGATCAAAACTACCGTTAGTTGTAACTACAATCTTTCCAGAACTTTTTAATTCTGCCGAGATTTTTACTATTTCATTTAAGGTTTTTATCTTTTCCATTACTGAAGCATTGTAACTCATTTTATATTTATTGATTCTAAATATTTATATTGTTGCATTTGAAGCAATTTTTCTTTCTATAATTTCATCAGTATAATAGTCACCAAGACTTATTTGTCTGCTAACTCTGGGCTCAATAAATGCTATTTCGTCGATTTGAATAGGGTCTGGAAAAAGGAGACCCTCATTTATCTCTTTGTTAACCTCTGCCAAAAATTTACGATATCTAGAGAATTCTTCAGTTATTTCATCAATATTATATGGGCGCCAGAAAGTAGCATGAACTATTCCTGTTCCAACATCAGGTTTTCCATCCCTTCTTGCAAAATAAAATTCTGGATTTCTAGATCTTTTTTCTTCTAACAATTCAGATATTTGTCTTCTTATCTTGAACAATTCTTCTTCATTATCCCCAAGATCAAAAAGCATTATACCTGGAGGATAAATGCCTTCAACTTTCAATGAGAATGGTTTAAAATCAATTTGTCTAAAAATATCTAGGTATTCTTTATAAAATTCTTTTTTGTCTCCAACTGGGGCATATTCATGCCCCCCAGAAGAATCAGGATTATTCCTTATCATGACTCCAAATGCAACATGCGTTCTTAAGTTTTCATATACATATTGGTTTGGAAGAATCCCCTTTAATTCATGCACCATTAAATTGTAGTCTCTTTGTAGGTCATGAGTTCTAAACAAAGGTATTCCGGTCACAATACTTATTCCAAAAGGTGATACGGGCTGTGTGATAATACTCTTAGAAGCTTGTTCAGGAGTATAGCCTTCCAATCTTTCTTTAACCCCTGAAAGTCTAGACCTATATAGTCTCGCACTATCTGGATATAATCCCTCTTTTCCACCAACCTGTTTTTCTAAATTCATTTAGTCTGACATAATTTGTATGATTTATAAACTTAATTGCAAAAATAAATCTATTTTCTGTTATCTCTTTTATTATCTAATAAAATATAGATTAGATTAAATTACATAAATCCTTTTATATTCAAATCTAGGTTTAATTTAGTGATAAAACAGATTATATTTGACTTAGGAGGGGTTATTGTTCCCGATGCTTTTAAAATTATAAGACAGGAAATTGCTTATCATCTGAGTATTGATTCAGAACATTTATCAGACAGAATTAAAGATTTAGATGGCAAGGCGAGATTAGGTGAAATTTCTTTATTTCAATTATATCAAGAAACATTAAAAAGACTTGGAAGAAATTATGACGACCCTAAAGACTTATTGGATTTTCATCTACAATTATATAAAATTCACTCAACAAAAAGGGATTCAGAAGCTGTTGGTTTGGTAAGAAAGTTAAGAAAAGAAGGATACGGATTATTTTTCTTAACCAATACCGAATTAGAAATTACAGAGTTTAATAAGGGTAAAGGTTTGTTTGAATTATTTGATAAAGGTTATTTTTCGACTGAGATGCATATGAAAAAACCAGACCCAAAAATCTACAGAGCGGTTTTAAGTGATCTTGGAGAGAAACCAAGGGAAACCATATTTATTGATGATGATATAGAAAATATTAATGGAGCTTTAAGGGCTTTCAAAACAATTAACACCTTAAAATATGAAAATGTTCAACAATGTAGAATGGGACTTAGAGGTTATGGAGTTAAAGTTTGATAATAATCTAGCTTATTATCCTTTCATAAACTATTTAAAATACATTTTGTAATAAACTATAGTTAAAATTTTTTATAAAAAGAGATGAATAATACTGGTGATAATTTGTTTGGCGATTCTAATGGAAAATTTTCTTCCGTAAATGTTGCTTTAAAGAAACAACCAAGAGTTTTATTTTTCGCAAAGGATTCTTCAATAGAGAATTATGGAATTATGATGTTAATGGGTGTGGCAAGGGATGAAGGATGGGAGAGGAAAGTTGTTCTTTTTGATGATAGTATTGATGAAGTTATAGAAACGGTTGATGATTTTAATCCAGATATTCTTGCAGGAAGCGCTTATACCGGACACCATAAACCAGAATTCGAAGTTTTTGATAGAGTTAAAAAAGATTATCCAGGAATAATTACTGCCATGGGTGGGCATCATGCCACTTATCATCCGAGAGACGCAATTCGGCACGCAGATTATGTTGTAATGAGTGAGGGACACGGTGTTTTTAGAAAAATGTTAAGAGGCGAATTACTTCCTGGAATTCATACAACTCCTGAAGGAAATGATTATAATCATCCCGATAGGGTTTTTCCACATCCAGATAGAGTATCTTTTTATAGAGATTATCCAAAATATGCTAAGAGTCCTATAAAGAGTATGATGACTATGACTGGATGTCCTTTTGATTGCTTTTATTGTTTTAATAGCAGTAAATGGTCAGATATAGACCCTGATATAGCTGAAGAAAGAGCTAAAGCTAAGGGTATGGCAGGAAGACTATTTCCCAAGAATATTAGGACTCTTGATGCACTAATAAAAGAAGGAAGAGAGGTAGCCGAGCTATGGCCTGATACTCTTATGATTTATGATCAAGATGATGTATCTGGAATAATAGTTGACAAATTTGATAAGAAAGGCAATTATGTTCCGGGCTCTATACAAGAAGTATCCGAAGTATGGCCAAGAGAAGTAGGTATACCAACACATCACCAAATAAGGTGGGAACTAACTGAAGGAGATATGGGAAGCAGAAGATTAGAGTTTATAAGAAAAATGGGCGGTATTGGAATAACAGCTGCAATTGAGTCATCCATATCTGTAGTAAGAAGAGAAGTATTAGGCAGAAATACATCTGACGAACTTGTTTATAACGGAATGAAAAAACTTAAGGATTATGGGTTTTTAGTGAGAACAGAACAAATCTCCGCTTTACCATTGGGAAGAACTTCTCAACCTTCTTTAATTAATCTTGATGCAGATATAGATCTTCTTCGCTATAATATTGATTTATTTGAAAGAACTGGAGGTCCAGATATGGCCTGGGTTTCTACATTAGCTCCTTACATGAAAACGCGGATTTATGAATTGTGGTGCAAAAAATATGGTTATTATGAAAGTGATGATAATAATGTACCAGAAAGATTTTTTGCCAGAAGCGTACAAAGATTTTTAAAAGAATGGGTAGGTCCAGATTCTTCCGTATCTAAAGATGATCCAAATATATGGCTTGCTCCAGATGAATTAGAAAGATATAGAGATCAAAATGCCGAGTTTAGAAGAAGATTTAATTTCTTCTTTTATGTCCCAGATGGAGATGTACTTGCTAGTAATTATCTAAGGAATAACACAGATTATAGCGATGAAGTGCTTGGGAGAGAAACATTCAAACATCTCATCAAGAGAGGTTTAACGAGGCATCCAATAAGGTCAGTTGGGCAATTATTCCAGACGAGTAAGATTTATTTATCAAATGGCAAGTTTACACATAATCCTGTAGAAAAAGAGCATATCCAAGATTTGGCACCTTATTTTGGAGTTTTACCTCATGGTGAGTTTGCCATAAGAAGATATCTTAATTATGGGAGAAATAGGGGTTTTTCACCTAACGTTTTGTCTGACGCAACAAGGCACCATCTTTATGATAATGTTTTATATCATAACGGAGGAGATTATAAAATTGACAGTTATAGGGAAAATGAAGTTGCTACTTCCAGGCAATCTACATTGAAGATTTAATCGTTATGTTTCTAATTTCACAAAGTTTTAAAATAATCTTCTTCACCTCTAATCAATGGATTTTGAAGAAATAATAAAAAATTTCAGGGAAAGAAAAGTCTTGGTGATAGGTGATGTATTTCTTGATAAATTTATGCTTGGGGATGTAGAAAGAGTGAATCCAGAGCAACCAGCAGCTCCTCTAATAAAGATTTTAACAGAAAAATTTGTTTTAGGTGGGGCAGGTAATGTCGCCAATAATATTTCTAGTATGGGGGGGAATGTAACGCTTGTGGGTATTTTGGGAAATGATGATTATGCAAAAATTCTAAGTGAATTATGCTCAGATTTAAAGATAAAGTTGATTTCTTTTTATAATAACAAACCCACAATAGTAAAGAACAGGATTATGGCCCATGGGCAGCAAATTGCAAGATTCGATATTGGTGAGGCCGATATGGAAAAAATATCGGATAGGGTACAAGAAGATATATTGAATTTATTAATAACCGAGATACCAAAGTACGAATTGGTTTTGATCTCAGACTATAACAAGTTTATGCTAACCGATAAATTAATTCGGGAGATTATTAGACTAGCTAATGATTTTGGCGTTAAGACCCTTGGAAGTCCGAAACCGATAAATGCCGATTCTTTTAGGAACTGTTTTGCTATTTCTTTAAACAGAATAGAGGCTGAAGATATAACTTCTGTTAAATACAAAAATGAGTTGGATGTACTAACAAATATGAGTTTAGGGCTTTCAGATAGGATAAAACCTAAATATATAGTTATAACTTGCGGGGCTGATGGGGCATTCAGTTATCATGATGGAACTGCGGAATTTGTTGAGACTGTAGCAAAAGAAGTAGCAGATGTTACTGGTGCGGGAGATACATTTGTCGCCGCTTTAGCTTTAGGATTATCCTCTAAAATAGATGCACATGATTCTGCAAGATTGGCAAATTATGCCTCTGGGGTTGCTGTGGGAAAAGTAGGAACCCATGCTGTTTCTTCACAAGAACTTATAAATTATATAAACCGCGACAACCACAACAACAAATAAAAACCGTCTTCTTCTTATCTTTTTATTATGGAAATTGCTGGTGAAGATACTAAGAAGGGAGATCTTAAAGATAACGGGCAGGGTAAAATAAAAAATTCATTAAAATCTTGGCTTAGTAATAAGTATAATCTTTATTTTCTGGCTGTGTTAGGGTTTGCTTTTGCTGTTAGACTTTATTATTTTTTTATGACTTCCGGACAGCCCGTTTGGTGGGATGAAGGAGAGTATTTATCTTTTGCTAACAATCTTGCTTTTGATATTCCTTATGACATTAATCCTCAGCGAGTCGTCCTATTCCCATTTTTAATCTCTTTACTCTTCAGAATTGGCTTTAATGAAACTGCAGCGAAATTTGCCCTAGTTTTGCTTCCTTCAGTTTTAGTTGTTGTGGTCACCTATTTGTTTGTTAAAGATCTTTATGACGCAAAAACGGCTCTTGTAGCCTCTTTTTTAACATCGGTTTTGTGGGTGCATTTATTTTATTCTATGAGGATGATGAATGATGAAATTGGATTTTTATTTGGTTTGCTTGGATGGTTTATGTTTTGGAAAGGTTACGTCTCAGGAAAGAATAACAAATTAGTGTACCTGTCAGGATTTTTGTTTGCTCTGACTTTTTTAATGAGACCAGCAGGAATTTTTTATCCGGCAACGTTGTTTGTTTTTTTGCTTTTAACCGACAAATTTAAAATGTTTGCAAAAAAAGAGTTGTGGATTATGGCTTTAGTGTTTTTACTCACTTTGGCGCCGCATTTAATATGGAGTCATTATTATCACGGCAATGCTCTTGCTTTCCAAGGAGCTTATGGCGGAACAGGAGGCAATCCTCTCGGATGGCAGGTATTTGGATTTATTCAAATATACACTGAATTAATATTTTTTATCTTTTTTTTAGTTGGACTAATAACTCTGTTACCCATGATCTTAAGCTTTGACAAACTCTTGATTAATAATTATCGTAAATATGATAATGATTTGTTTATTGTTCTATCCTTCTTGTTTGTTTTGGCTGTTGCGATATTTGTTTTAAGAAAGTTTGAAGATCGTTGGCTTGTCGCTTTTTCTTTGGCGATTTTTGTTATTTCTGCAAAGGGAATTATTTTAGTTACTGATTGGCTGAAAAAACATTCTGGAAAAGTTTTCGCTCTGATAGTATTAGCATTAATTTTAATTTCTGGCTCATACTTACATTTATCTCACGCTGATGTTTTAATAAAAGACAGGCTTACAAGTTATTTGCCTGTAAGAGACTCGGGACTATGGATTAGGGAAAATTCAAATCCAAATGATGTTGTTTTTTCTATGAGTTCCCCTCAAACACCTTATTACTCTCAAAGAAAAACGATTACTTATCCCTATTTAGAGGGGAATGAGTCAGACTTTGTTGATTTATTATTAAGAGAAAAACCTAGATACTACTTAGTCTCTGCATTTGAAAGACATGATCAATTTATGTATGAACTACCTCAGAAGTATCAGGGAGCATTTAATCCAGTTCAAGTTTATCAGTCTTCTAGTGGAGAGCCACTTTTGGCTGTTTATGAGGTTAATTACGCTAACTTCTCTCCATGAATATTCTAGTATCAATTATATAAATCTTTAAAATGTGAAGAAAGTTCTGTTCTCAATGAGGCTCAATCTGGGTTGTGAGGACAAGATTTTAAGCGGTTTTGTTAATGTTGATAATATTAGACGCCCCGGCGTTAATCTAGTTTATGACTTAAATAAGCTTCCCTTGCCTTTTAAGGATAACTCGGTAGATTATATCATCTGTTCTCATTTGCTAGAGCACTTGATTAACCCGACGGCATTTATGCATGAGTTATATAGAGTATGCAAGCCTGGCGCGATAATAGAGATCTATGTCCCCCATTTTTCAGCATTTACTGCATATGCCGATTTAACGCATAAGAAACCAGGAATGTCCTATTTTGTATTTGGTGATAAGAATTTTAACAAGTCGCTGTATAATAAATTTAAAGTAAAAAAGCAGCTGAATTTTACAAGAGTTAACTATTCCTTTCTGAATAAGTTTTTAAATCCGATAATAAATTTTTCTCCAGTCATATATGAAAGGTTTTTGTGTTACCTGTTACCTTGCTCCGAAATTCACTTTAGACTAGAAGTTGTAAAACAAGCCCGCATTTAATGCATATATACTAAACAAACAAAAACCTTTTTAACCCACTTATTCACCCTATTGTTATGGAAGAAAGGGGAGCCCATAGTGTTTTAGTTACTGGTGGTGCAGGGTTTATAGGGAGTCATCTTGTAGACGATTTAATAAGCAAAGGTTATGAGGTTGTTGTCTTAGATGACTTGTCAGGGGGGTTGAAAGATAATCTTAATAGTCAAGCAAAGTTTATTCACGGTTCTATAGTTGATAAGGAGACCGTCGAAAAAGCTATGGCGGAAGTGGATATCGTTTATCATCTTGCAGCCTATGCGGCCGAAGGCCTCTCTCACTTCATAAGGAACTTCAATTATCAAAACAATCTTATTGGTTCTATAAATCTTGTAAATTCAGCTATAAAAAATAATGTCAAACATTTTGTTTTTACTTCCTCAATGGCTGTTTACGGTTCGGGAACTCCACCTTTTGATGAGTCTCATTCCCCCAATCCAGAAGATCCTTATGGTATCGCTAAACTTGCGGTAGAAAAAGATCTTAAAGTAGCTCATGACATGTTTGGGTTGAACTATACTATAATAAGACCGCATAACGTCTATGGTGAGAGGCAGTTTCTTGGCGATCCATATAGAAATGTTATAGGGATTTTTATGAATAGAATTATGCAAGGTAAACCTCCTTTAATTTATGGCGATGGTGAACAAACGCGTGCTTTTTCATATATAAGTGATATTATTCCCTGCATTTCCAAAACGCCATTCATTCCTGACGCAAAAAATGAAATCTTTAATTTGGGAGCGGGTAAGCCTTATACAGTAAAACAACTTGCCCAAGAAGTTATTAAGGCAATGAATTCTAATATTGCTCCCGAGCATGTACCTCCAAGACATGAAGTTAAACACGCTCACTCTACAACCACTAAATCAGAGAAGATCTTAGGTTTTCAAGACAAGATTGACTTGCAGGAAGGCTTGTACAGAATGGCACGGTGGGCTAAATCTATAGGGCCTATGGACCCCATAGTCTGGGAAGGATATGAAATAACACACAAACTTCCAAACTTCTGGCAAAATTTACATTTAGAATTTCCAACAGCTCAAAAGAGAATCAATTTAATGGACTTTTAATTTGATATAAATGTTTAATTTTCAATAAAATAATTTCTCTTAATATCTAGTAAGTGAAAATGTAATATTATTTATCTACCCCCTAATATATAGACTAAAAAGAGGTGATTATAAATTATTATATATTTATTCTCATTATCTTAATCTTTACTCTTTTATATTTGTTTCACAAAACCTGTTTCATCATACTTTTTGATTTTAAACTGTAATAAATATTTAGCCCGGTAGAAAAGAACATTAATGGTGCATGAAGTATCCAGGCCGAGTCTTTGTATTCGCTATACTTCTTTATGCTTATGGGGATATTGTAAATAAAGGTTATATTTTTAGCTACATAAAAAATAAATTGTCTTTTATTACTTATCCAATTAAAATCTTTCTTTTGGGTGGAGTAATATGTAGTGTAGTCTTTAGTCCATTTTACTCTCTTTTTGACAAAGTCTCTTAGGTTTTTAACATTTTTGTGCCATATTTTAGCATTTTGTGCGACGGCAAACTTAATATATCCCGCCTTTGCCAAGCGAGCAATGAACTCAACATCTTGAGCATAGTCACCGACTTTTTTTATGTACTCTTTTTTAAACATAAATCCATTGCTTCCCATGCAGTATGGTTTTGTTTTATCCAACTCCAGTACTGTATACGGCTTTCTTTTTACCTTGCTTAGCTTTTTATCAAACTCTAATTGACCTTCTATTGATCGGTAAGCGGCAAAGGGGTCAACCCCAACGTAACTAAGATATTTGTTTGTTTTATTATCTTGAGGATTAACAAAAAGTTTTGGCATAACTCCAAACACCTCAGGATTATCTGTAAAAGGTCTTAACATGTTATTTATCCATTCCCTTCCTATTAATTCAATATCAGATTCAGCTATTACAATATACTCTCCGTTGGAATGCCATATGCCCTGATCCTTGCCCATTCCGGCTCCTTCAGCGAAGCCTTTTAGATTGTGGAAGATTTTTGCCCCCTCTTTTTTACACGCCTCAATAACTTTCGGGTTGCTTCCCCCATCAGTAATTATTATCTCAACTTTATCTTGGGGGTAGTTTTGCGCCCTTATAGATTTTATAAGCTTCATAACTCGAAAGTCTTTTTCTTTCATAGGCGTTACGAAGCTTACTAGCGGGGGTACACTCTTTTTGTTTATATCTTTCTTTTTAATCATGAGACTCATATTTTAATATGATTTAAAATGATTGTTGTGGCCAAGGCTATCTTGCGAAATACCCGACTAACATTCCAATCCCATAGCTTAAGTGTGTGAATAAGTAAAGAAAAGGCAAAACAAAGAAACTTGTAACACTCCCATTTCTCGCAGAATCATAGACCGAAAATATTACAGACAACAGTAGATAAGCTATTAATGGAATGATAAAGATTATATTGATTAACGACAGCAATGGAAGTAATAAAAAATAAATACTAAATATCATAGGTATTAGGAAGAAGAACTTTGTTTCTCCAGATATTCTGTTTAGTCTAGGTCTTGTAAATCCGTATTTAAAGATCTGTTTGCAATAACCTGCAAAGTCTCCACGTCTTTTATGATAAACAATAAGTTCTGGATTGTATGCAATTCTCATTCCCGCTTTTTTTGCCCTGACAATAAATTCCGGATCTTCTCCCGGCCATAAATTCTTGTTAAATCCACCTATTCTATTAAAAATTATTTTTTTCACACATAAATTAGCGGAAGTCAAATAAATCTCATTTGCATTTGTCTCCAATTTAGTCTCTTTATATCTCTTATTAACCCTAAACGCTCCAAAATTTGAGGCCAGTACCATTCCAGAGAACCTTTCAAACATATTTTTTGGCTTGGGACTTAGCTGTGGGCCGCCAACAACATCAATATTAGGGTGTTGTGTTAGAAATTTTTCCAATTTTTCTAAGTAGTCTTCTTTTATTATGGCGTCGTCATCTAAAAAGACAATTGTCTCGCCAGAAGCTTTTTGAATTCCCTTATTTCTGTTTTCAGAGGCATTTTTTCCCTTTTCAACAATAATCTCATATTTATTCTTATCATACTTTAAAGTAGACAGGGATTTTAGTATTTCAGGATTTCTCCAGGGTGCTACCGGAATAACCAAAGAAAATTTGATTTTTGACATTTTTTATTTTTTATTTGAAATTATATTTTTATTTTTATCCACAATGGCATTTTATCATAAATTTTTATTAACGATTTAAACGGCGAATATATAATCCTAAGTCTTATTAATGAAAAGAACATCTGCGTTCCCGCTTTTTTTAGATTTATTTTACTATATTCTTTGTCTTGCCACACTGTCGCATCCTCCCTTATTTTTGCTTTTGTTTTTTTACACAGGTAAAGCAAATTAACATCAAAAGCCCATTTTGTTATCTTTAGTTCGGGAGTTACTTTTTCTATTAATCTTCTTTTGAATAATTTGGCTCCGCATTGAGTGTCTTTATAATGCATTAAAAAAAGAGTTCTTATGAGAAAGTTGAATATTCTAGAAGCTAAAATTCTCTGAAAAGATTGTTTAGGATCTACCACTGCTCCGGGTATATAGCGACTTGCAATTATGCCATCATAATGACCTATATTTTTAACCAGTTTGTAAAATTCTTTTGGGGAGGTAGCCATGTCCGCATCAACAAATCCTATTAGAACGTTATCCCCTTTGTATTCTGATAAAAATTCTTTAAATCCTTCCATTATAGCATATCCCTTTCCTCCCAGAGTTAGATCCAAGTAGGCTAGGTTAGAGAACTCTTTTTGACTCTTTTTTACAATTTCGAGCGTGTTATCACTGCAGTTATTCAAAACCACTAGTATTCTAACGTCTTTAATTTCTTTTTTGTTTTTTAAAGCGCTATAAAATTCACAATATTCAATTAACGTCTTTCTAATCCTTTTTTCTTCGTTATATGCCGGGATTATTATTCCGAGTCTTACATTCTTAATACCACTCATTTCCTTACCAAAAAGAGAACGCCTATAAACATTATTATGTTGGAGACCATAAAAGCCAGCATATATTCTATAAGTGAACTGTGGAAAAAGTAAAGCAGTACTAGGGTAATTATAAAGTAAAACAGCATAAGATATGACTTTTTTAATCTGTTTGTAGATAGGCCGTATATAACAACTAGGTTGGTCAAAGATAGGAAACTCAGAGAAATTCCAGAGTATTTCAGAAGGCTAGCTACCCCCGTATATTGACTGCCGTAAAATAAGTTTATAATGAATTTGGGGAATATTGTGTATATCATTATGGAGATAAGGCATATTAAAAGGACGACAAAGAAGGATTTTCTGAATAATTTTGAGCCATCCTTTTCTTTATTGCTATCATATTTTTCAGAAGTTAATGGAAACATTGCCTTTCCTATAGCCATTGTCCCGAAAAAGATCATTTTACCCATCATAGAAAGCACAGCATAACTGCCGACAACTTCTGGATTGGATGAAAATAGCCACCTGACAACTATTATGTCCATGCTAAGCATTAGCAAGATTACAAACATTGACACAAAATAGGGGACGCTTTTACTGTATATATTATCAAACTCTATTTTCTCCTTATTTTCTTTTAGTATCTCACTGTTCATGTAGAAAGATAAAATAAAGCTGGCTAAAACACCAATTATTACTCCTATCATTGCCCCAAATACTTGCCAACCAATCATAACAAGGAATATTGCCGAAGTAAGCTTAAGCACAGATTCTGCCATCATACCTATCCCTAAAGCAGTAAATTTTTTTCTTCCTTGTAAAACTCCACGAACAACTGGCAGTGAGAATGATGAAAAGAGAAAAGCATTAGTTAATAGAATTAAGATTAAATCTATTTTAAGTAAACTTGCAGCATATATCGAGGGTATAATTGCAATCAAAAAAAGTGCAGTTGATATGACGAATCCCTTTTTTAGGGACTTTAACAAGAGAAACTTTATTTTTCCGTTTTCTTTTTTGAGATTCAGATTTGCCGTATAGCGAGTAACAACATTTTGAATCGCTTCAGTGGGTGCTCCATACAAATAAACGAAAGACATTAAGGTAGCAAGAATTCCATAGCCAGCTGGCCCTAAAATTCTACCCATTGTGAAATGAAAAACAAAATTGAGAAAGAAAAATATTCCCATTGTGACAAATAAGGTAAATGCCCCCTTACCCAGTTCAGATTTGAAAATTTTTCTCATGTCAAAATTTTTCTCCAGTTATTTGCGCTCAAATTAATTTTGAGCACAAGAGAATTTTTCATCTCTTGTATTTAATTCTCTGTGCAGAAAATTCCTAACTTAACAGGAATTTTCTTGCATACTAAAGTCCTAACTCTGTGCCTTCGCACAGAAACAAACAAGGACTTTTTCATGTCAAGATAGTATTATATAAAAATAAAGTCCTTAAATATTAAAAGACCTAAAACGATTATTAGTATTTGGAATGCGTTTATTAAGTAGACTACTTCATATTCCCAGACTCTACCTCCGTTTTTAATTTTCTTTATTAAAAATATAGATATGTGCTCCAGTCCGTAAAACTTATCATAAGGCACATCTAGTCCGCCGTCTGAGTTGATTTTAGCAAAGCTTTGTTTCTTTAACCCGCCTCGCAATTTCAATCCTGCCTCGATTATATATGGAATGAAGAAGAACAGGGCGATTCTTTCCATATTTCCTAGTATGGCCATTATACCTATCATTGCTCCAACGCTATAGGTTAACGAATCTCCGGGGAATATTGTTGCGGGATATTTATTAAATATGTAAAACGCCAGTAAACAAAGAATGAAACAAAGAGAAATAAGACTAAGCCAAGTATTCCCAGTTTTCCAAGAGACGTATGAAAGCGCAGAGAGAAGAAGTATTCCCTGACTCGACTCTAGTCCATTATATCCAGCGAGTATATTAAACGTAACCGAGGTAGCTAGTATTCCCAAGGGGATAAGTAGCAAGGGATAGAATAAGCCTAAGTTAACAACCCCGGTAAAAGGGATAAACACTCTTGATACTCCTGCATTTATAACAATAAGGGGAATAGATGCAAAGAGCATAAAGAAAATTTTTGTTTTTTTAGTTAAACCTATTCTCCATCCAAATATATCATCTATTAAACCGACAAATCCCGCAATTAATACTACTATTAATAGAGCAAAAATCTCAATTTGATTTGTAGAGTCATTAAAGTAAAAAGTCTTTATGAAGACATAAGCGAGCACACCAATAACAAAAGCAAAAATTACCGGTACTCCACCACCTTCAGCTACCTCTTCCCCAGACAATTTCTGCATATCTTTTCCCTTTAAACCAACGTTCTTGGCCTTTCTGATCCAAATAGGTAAGACAAATAGTGCTCCAAAGAAGCTGATTAAAATTGGAATAAATAATATTGGTTCCATAATATTCAATACCTTCCCGACTGCGCCAAATAGAGTGATGAATTGGGAAATTCAGTCTCCAAATATTCTTTTTTAAATTCTATATCGCTCGGATAATTTATTTCCCATATTTTTATAGGTCCTTGGAATCCCTGATAATACATAAAACTTTGAATATCTGCTCCCTGACCTTTAATACTCTCAACAAAATAATTATCCTGCGTTTTTACGAGCTTAAAGTGGCTTGATGGCGTGTCAAACAAATAAAGCCTTGCCAATTGCGAGTGAACTGTTCTTTTGCTCAGATAGAAGAGTGCTCCAAAATTATTTATATTTACCTGACTGCCACTTGATTGTGTAATGCTCGGATAGATAAATATCCCCGCATCCAATCCACTTCCAAAATCAATATACTCTTTTGTTGAGGCAAGATAAACGTATCTTAGCGGAATTTGATATTGTTGATTATTGTAGAAAAATATTCCTTGAGGCTGAGAAAGCTGTGTTTTGTCTCCAACATTTTTTTGTGAAAGTAGAACTGCAGAAACAATCGCCGCTCTTTCTGGAAGAAGGATTTCATTTCCGTTTTGATTCCATAATATATCTTCATCTAGTACACTTCCGCCAGTATAAACTAAAATTGTTTCGTTACTTGTTTCCCTAGTTTGTGATTCATCTAGCAAGAAAGTGTTTATCCAGGAAAATCTATCATAGTTTTCGTCCGCTCCAATGCTTGAAAATGCAGTGTATTTGCCTATATCTGTTGAGTCAATTAAGAAATGCGTGGTGTTATGGGCATATAGAAATTCCAAAGCCTCTCTTTCATTGTTTCCTGTAAGTGCATACCTTCCCATAAGATGATTCCAATAAATTATTGCATTTCCTCCATCGAGGACTGTAGCCCTTTCACCTATTGACTGGAGCCAGTATCCATAATCCCACCAGTGCCCGAAAACAGCGTCTTCCGGAGTGCTATCTCTAACCCAGGACATCGACTGTTGCCATTGCCATTGATATGCTCCAGGCGCGTAATTACTGCCAACAATAACATCTTCTTTATAATTAACATAAAATGTAAATAAATAAAGTATTATTAATAAGAGTGCAATTCCACCAACAACAAATTTTTTCGTGTCTTCTTTTTCTATAAAAGTCTTTTCGGAGAATTTTACTACAATAAAACCTATTACTACCGGCGTAATTGCTCCTAAAACCATAATTAGTCTTATAGCCCCTCTAGCCCCTATTATCCCCAAAGTCAAAATTATGAAATAGGCTATGTAAGTGAAACTAAACTTTTTGAATAGCTCGAACTCGCCAGACTTGTACTCCTTTATATAAATATAAATGAAGGACAGTAAGAAAACCAAAGTGCCGCCGAAATATACAAACAAACTTAGGCCACTTAGACCATTTAGGTTGCTATTTGCAGAGTATCTGCTAAATATTATAGCTGTTAAGAATAGCGTATAAGTCACCATCAAAATTATCTTTTCTTTTCTTTTTAAGCTACTTATTAAATGATAAAAAAGGAATATGGCTCCTATAAAAAATAGTAAGAAATATACAGGTATGTCATTCCATATAGGTCCAAAGCTACTTGCCCAGTCCGGAGTAAAATACGGCTGTTTGTTTTCTGCTACTGTGAAGCTAAATCTGCTTTGGGAAGGTTCTACAAGGAAATGATTTATACTATTTAATCTACTTGTTATAAATGAGGGTCCGAATATAGCTAAGATAATAATGGCCGAGACTAAACCTGCTACTATTACACTGAATAATTCTGGAGGTAAATTGCCCAACTTAATTCTTATTTTGTCAACCTGCTTTACGCGCATTATTATTAAACCTATAATGATTAAGGCGAGCACACCAATTGCAGTTCCTGTTGTAAAAGAGGTTATTATAATCCAGGGCGTATAGCGTGTTGAGAAGGGAATCATTAGGACGAATGCAAAGACTAACCACAACAAATAAATAATGCTTTCTTTCCATTTAACTTTTCCCAAGATATAATCGAATAATACTGCTGCAGGTATTGCCATGAAAACAAAGATTGCCCCACCCCATATCAATGCCATTATTCCAGTAGATAATCCCGCAAGCGCTCCGAAAATATAGCCATTAACATCTTTTTTTGCAGTAAATGCCTCCATGAAAAAGTAAAATGCTAAAAACATGAAGAAAAAGGCAATAGATTCTTTTTCAGGAATTCCGGCTATTGTTCTTGGCAGTAGTGAGGGAATTAAAACAAATAATCCTGTAGCGAGTAATGCTATAGTATTTTTTACGTTATCTTTTTCTTTATAGAATATTTTTCTGGCAAAAAGGAAGAACCCAATTGCAGTAAGTGCAAATGCTACAACGGGAAAAACGATAGCCGAGTAAGTTATATCATCACTCCATCCAAAAAAGGCCAAAAATTTGTGCAGCCATACTATCATATGTGGTAGCAAAACTGACTCTCCAGCGGTGTTAAACCCTAACGGAACATTTCGCATATAGTCAATTGCTGCAAGAGAACCGTTAGCTACAATTTCTTTTGCCCATCTTAGGAAAAGGAAAGGATCTAAGTCAGGCCCTAAAGTCCAGCTGTTAGTTGTCACATCCCTAAGTTTAGAAAGGTTAAGACTTCTTACGCGTACACCTATCCAGATTATTATTGCTAGGATAAGATAAGCCCAGCTTTTTTTGAGGAAATCAAGCGTTTTTTCTTTCCTTTTGTCTATAATTTCTTCATTTCTGTGGCCTTTGTTTGTTTCCCCGTTTATAGAAATCGAACCTTTTTTATCTTCTAAGATTTCTTCGTCTAAATTGTCTTTTTCTTCCATTATCAAACTTTCCCATTTTTACTCGCTGTCTACCAAATCTTCCGCGCTGCTTTCAGCTACTACCGTTTTTTCTTGACAGTAAGGGCAGCTGCTGTCTCGTCTGTCATATCCCGAGTCGAATCGATAGCCACAATTCTCACATATAAATTTCATATTATAAACCATTTATTCTATTTTAAAACAATTTGGGTGTTACATAAACCTCAATAAATGCCCCAATTACTAAGAGTATTATCGCAATAAAAAGAAGAATAATAGCATTTTTAACAACTTTAAGCGTTCTTCCGTCACTTATGCCATACCTTATAATTCCTACTCCTATTATCCCTCCGGCCAATCCTGTTGTAAAGTAAGAAAGAATTTCGGGAATTCCATGGATTAAATATCTCCATAATCCAAACGGTATAGACGCAACTTGGTATTTTGTAAATATTCCTATTGCGGTTGATATAACACTTGCGTTCCATGCCAGAATAAATATGGCTCCAACCCCAAAAATCAGCGAGAAAATTAGAGAAGAAATCATAACATATATATTATTCTCCAGAATAATCAAAAATCTCATTCCTGAAGAAGCCGCCCCGGTTAAGCTGCTTTTTGCAAAAGCATATTCACTTACACATTTCTCCAGATCTCCTGGAGAGTTAATACGGCAGTAAGTTCTTATTTGGGCGTTGAATAATTCGGGATTTCCTAATAAAATATTCCAAAATGCAAAGGCTATTACAAATCCAAAAAAAAGCCACATAAAAGCAAAAATTGCATCTTTATGGACACGCCATATACTTTTGAAGCTGTCAGCAGTTTCATCATCTGATTCTTCTTTTCTCATAAGAAAATACATAAATGGATAGGATAGCATTACTGTAAAGGTTACAACAATCATTCCTGAGAAGCCAGACAAAACCGCATCTCTAGAAAAAAACCAATTAACTAAAATTGTGGCAGCAGAAGCATATATCAACCCTATTAAAAACATATGCCAGGGTTTTCTCCCGGCATTTTTGGGGTTTATTAATCCAAATAATTCACTTAACATAGGATGAAGGAGTTATGACAACTTAAAAACCTTATGAATATAAGAAAACAAATACAAGACTATTTCTCTTTATCGTCTCTTTCAGCAGTATTTATCAGGGTAAGCAATTGATTGTTTATTTTATCAAGTTCGTCAAGAAGCCGCTCTTTAATTTGCGCTATTTTGTCTATTTGTAATAAGATTATTTCTTGAGTTTCGGGAATAGATTTTTTAACGAAGTTTTTCTTGCCTATATCAACTGTAAGCTCTTCGCTTAAAATCTTAGCTTTTACAAATATTCCTCTTCCTAAAGGCGCTAGCATTTCAGAATCTTTCTTGCCTTTAAGTTCATTAAGTCCGTTTGAAATAGAGCTTAGATCAGAGACATTTTGTTCAACCAATTGAAGCTGTTCTTGGATTTGCTGAGCCTGCTGCTGAAGAATGCTTAGCTGGTATATTAGTTCTTGTTGTTTTTCGTCCATGTTAGAATTCAGAATAGGGAGCTTTTAAAGGTTTTTATAGAAATGTTTAAAAATGTCTAATCCAGGTTATTATTACCTAAAAGGTAAAGAGAGTTCTGATATAAATAAAATGCTGACAAGAGAACAAGTTGAAACTGCCAAGCAAAATAGATCGCATATAGCTATTGAAATATTTGATAGTCTTGGAGATGAATATTGGAAAAAATTAGCTGAAAGTGCCAAGGTAGAAGATAATCAGGAAGTTCAAAGAGTTTATGCAAAAGGATTTTTGCCATTTGCAGGGGCACTTGAAGGAAATTTATTCACCCTAAATCCACTGGAAATTATTTCTATATGGTCTAAGAAAAGAGAATTATTTGAAATGAGACCCTACCCCGGATACCAACTAGCAACAATTTTATCATGCGCGTACGGCGCACAATCTTTAGAATCTAAAAAATGGAAAAATCTCTTCACTAGATTGTTTTCCTCTAGTGAAGGAAGAGACTCCTTCAGAGATTTATGCAAAAAAGATGCAGCAAGTTCAAAAATATTTTTTAATAGATTAGAGGAAATAAGACTAAGTCTTTCTGATATAGCCCATTATAGGGAAGGTACTAGGGAAAGTTTTGTTGATTTATCAAGAAAGGCATATTTAGAGAAAGATCAACTCTCACTTAAGAAGTTAGATGAGATTGAAGCCAGAATTAAAGAGTATGATTCTGATGGCTTTTTAGGAGCAATAAGCGAAAATTGGGGAAATGGAATGATTAGAGCACCCTATTAATCTCATTACAAGTTTGCCTATTAAACAACCTTAAAAACCTTTCTGAAAATTATACTGGCAATAATTGCACTTCCTAAATACCACCATATCCAATGTTCTAGTATTGGTGTAAATATATTTTTTATCCACCAGAATATTATAATAATAGGTATGAATGTGTAAAACATTGGCTTAAAAGAATGTTTCATCAATTCAAGGGAGCATTCCATAAGCTGTTTGTTGACTTCTGAGATTACCTTAGGATCATTTCTGTTTTCTTTAAGTCTTATATTGCAGGCTTTTTGAATATCTTTCAGTTCTTTCATTCTATTTTGATTTGTGACATATTTTGTTACAATAGTCATGACTAAGGTTATAAAAACCGAGATTACTATCAAACTTGTTTTGGGATTAGCGGTTATTATTTCAATCACACTTACCATTTTTATAAAATGAGAATGAATAGGGGGTTTTTAAACTTTAACTTTTCTTGATTATATTTTTACTCTTTCTCCTCGAGAATACAACAAATATAATAATTAATACCAAAATTCCTACCAATATGTAATTAATCCAATTATTTTGATTTGTTTCTGTGTTTTCTAACTTATTTGAGTTACAAGTCCTTTGTTCTTCGGGCTTTTTCACATACGTCCCGCAATTATTTTCATCATTACAGGTTCTTACCTGTACTCCGGTTTCTGAATTACATTCACTCCAGTTATCACAAATCCATTTTTCTTCACAAACTTTAGGATTTTCTTGACGGGACTCTTCTTGACTACCTATTTTCATTCCAAAATTATACAACTCCCTTATTTCACTTGCTGATAAAACTCGGTTATATAATCTGAATTCATCCAATCTGCCTTTGAAATATTGATCGTTAAAACCATTTCTCTTTCCTAGGCTAAATTCACCACCTATATTTCCGGGCATTTTTTCATCCATTTTTCCCGAGTAAATTTCTTCCCCATTATGATAAAACTTAACCTCTCCAGAAGACTCATCAAGAGTTACCGTAACTTGATGCCATTCATTTTCAGTTAAATAACTCTGTTCCGGGTTTTTTGCCTCAAAAATTCCTCCTTTTTTTACAAAGCCAAAAGCCAAATCATCATATCGCTGAGAAAAGTAGTAATTAGCATTGTTATTATCTCCCTTCCAA
>Ga0209541_10002137_pt1 | contig 37994 bp, 42 predicted proteins | sample RifCSPlowO2_01_FD_184027 | JGI IMG/M metagenome (GOLD analysis project Ga0209541, IMG submission 184027) | Groundwater microbial communities from Rifle, Colorado - Rifle CSP2_plank lowO2_0.1 (SPAdes) (version 2) | ecosystem: Environmental > Aquatic > Deep subsurface > Groundwater | place...
GGCTTTCGCGAATATCCCAATAGCCGCATCAGCAGCACAGCAGTCTCTATGCTCCTCTGCAGTCCGGTATGTATGATAACCAACTCTTCTTTTCTGAACTTCCCAAGAGTTGCCATCATATTTCCTGCGAAGTGCTGGCCAGGAAGAATAGGAACGTCCCGGTCTCCCGAAGAAAACCTTTGTTCGCGGTTGTCTTGTGTTTCGAGATGCCGAATGGCTAGCAGTATTCCCATGGCACCTCCTTTCTTCGTAAAAGAACAACTCCAGCACAGCTAATTTGTGCTGGTGGCTATATGTTTTGGAGAGAGAATAAACAAAATATCCAGTCATCAACACAAACAAAAACTCCTCCCGCAAAGCCCGAGAGGAGTCGTGATGACTGACCTGATAAATTTTAGGATAAACCCAAAATCGGACTTTGCGAACGGAGTTCCCAAGTCCACCACCAATTGAGGACGACAGTATTTAATTGGCTAGGTTTGTTGCCCAACATAATGTTTATACTTTAGTATAGAGATGGGTTTTTTGTCAACCTCTTCCAAGCTCAAAACCTCGCCGCTTTTTACCTCTTTTCTTGCTGCTTCAATATCGCCTGCCAAACTTTTGGAGCGAAACATCTCGAGTTCTTCTTTCATCTGTTCATACTCATCCAAAGGCAAAACCGCAATGCCTTCTTTCTTTTTGAGCAATGCCTTAGGAATACTAATAGACTTAGAATAGCCTTGCGCCATATACCTCAACCCTACCACATCCGCCTCAAAAAGAAAAGAACGAGAGCTACTGTACAACGCCCATCTCCTCGGAGATCGAAGGATCATCGGGCAAAGTAGTGTCTATGGGGCCGTCTGCGGAAGAAACCAGCTGGTCAACAAACAAATCTTCTCCCGTAATGCGGGCTTCACCTATCAGCTCCGCAGCCTTTCCCCGGTGAGTAGAGGAAGGGGTAAACGCTATCTGGAATGCCACAGAAGAATCTTGAAGCTCCGGATATACTCCGCTACCAGCGGGAAGATCTCCAATTTCCCAAACAATTTCTCTGGAAGCAGAGTCAAAGGTAAGAGCGCTGTTTTCGGGGAAAATATTTCCGGTCAACTCTACTCCTGGAGGGAGCATTGCTTTTACCCTTGCCGATTGCACATCTGAATAGCGATTTTTAGCCTGCCAGATAATCGTATACGTATTGCGCTGCCCTACCTGCAAAGGATGCACTCCTTCGTTCCCAAACACATCGTCGGAGAAAAAGCCTTTTTGATCAATAGTCAAATCGGCGAGAAGCTTTATTTCAAACTCCGCGCTTACTTCAGAAAGCAGCACTCGGTTTTTCATAACAAGATCCTTGTCTTGAGGGCTAAAGGTTTCTACTTCGTCTTTCACGTTCACCCAGAATTCCACCTTGCCTTCTTCACCCTTCCCTAAAAAGCGCAGCCGCGAAACATCTCTTGGTTCCCAGGTAATGGAGTTGTCCCCCTTTTGGAATCTTCCTCCAACCACCTTTACATTCTCCAGATCAAACCCGCGGCCATCGAGCGTAACAACTAAAAAGAGGTTTTCCAAAATTCGGTCGGTAGGATTCCGAAAGGAAATCTCATAATGCAACACATCACCCGCGGAAGCCACATAGTTTGGCGAAGAGTTCACCGTCTGCGTAAGAAGCAACTGCGGTCGAGTAATCTGCACTCCTTTGGTAATCTCGCGCATAACAGTAAACCTCCCATCTTTCCAGCTTCCGATCACCGCCCGAAACATCTTTGTTTCCTGCACATTTCCGTCTAAAACGCCCTGTATGGCGATGCGTCCGCCTTCTGTGCGATTGAGCAGCCCGATATCCCACTCATTGTCTCCCAAAGGAGAAGGGTTAGCGCTCTTAAAGGAAAACCCCTGCGGGTAGTCTATCTGAATGCGAAGATCTGACAACGGATATTCCAAGTTTGAAAAATAGTTCACCGTAATCCCAAACTGCTGGCCAGCCTCTGTACGCGAGGGGATGTCAAGCTCAAAGTTCAGGGGGACAAACGAAATCACAGAAGTAGAAGTTGTTTCGGAACGAAAAGAGGCATTGAGGTTCCGGGGAGTATAGCTTAAGGAAGCTTTTGCCTCCTTCACTTCTTTCTCTCGCCCGAACAGCCGCGCTGAAAACCGCAAGGAAACTTCCTCACCCGGGTTGATATCATCAACAGGTTTGGTGACGCGTATGTCTCCGCCCTCGGACGGAATGGACCCTTCGGGATATTCAAAAATCAAGGTTGCGTTTACCAACTGGCTTTCTCCGCCATTTTTCCATCGCACCACATAGGTGATCTCTTCTCCCATCTGCACTTCTTCTGGCGCTAAAATTTCAAGCCGTATGTCAGCGGTGGAAAAAATATTTTTCTGCCAAACCCAAAATCCAGCAACCGAAACGGCTGCTGCGGCAAAAAGAATGGCATAAACAATTTTCAAACGCATGGGTATATTGTATCAATTTTGCAATATCTGCGAAAGGTGCTCTTGCGATATTTCGCGCAAACGAGTTTCATTTATACCCCGAAGGTCAATATCCTGCAAGGTTTCGCTGTCGCTCTTCAAAAGAACTCCAATAAACTCGGCAATGCTCGGATCTTCTGCGACAATTTGAGCCAGGGAAGGCGAATACCCCGCGGAAGCAAGAAGGTTCCAAAGAAAATAGTAAGCTAAAATTTTCAAATCATGTCCCTTCAGCGCAGGCCGGTTCAGAACCGAAAGCGTTTCTTGCAACAAATTCCAAATCTCCTCATCCTGCTCCTGCCCGTGAAGTAATTCGTCGGCAACCTGCGCGAATCTCTCCATGACGCGCAACCTCTCCAAATTTTTTCGAATAATGGGATAGGGACAAACACAAACGGCGTCGGTAATAGTTTTATACACTTTCCCTTGGATAAACTCGATTTCCGCCAGATAAAAAAGTTCCAGCCCTCCCCGGAGCTTGGAAGTAATCTTCCGCTCTGACACCGCCCGCAAACGCAACTTGCCGAAATCTCTGGTGAACACCGTAAATACCCGATCTGCCTCGCCAATATCCTGCTTCCGCAAAATAATCCCTTGTGTCCGATAATGCTGCGCCATCAATTTTTTATAGCATAAATCGTAGTTTCATTCACCCTTGTGCAACAAATATGCTGTTGCAATCTTATTTTGAAGAATGCGTGCATTCCCGTGCGAAAGAAGTCCCATATAAGAATGATAAACTGGGGTTTTGGGATTCTCTTTGATTCTTCTGCTCATTCTGTTCTTCGTACTCGTCCGCAATACCCTATGATCTGAAAAGTGTATCCAGCCAAGAAAATCAACACCAGAGCATAAAGTACCGATAGAAAGCTTCTTGGGATGCAAGATAAGGTGCAGTTTTTCTTGCAGGAAACTGCGAATCTCTGGGATTTGCTCGGCAAGCCAGGCGCGATTATCACAGAACAGCACAAAATCATCTGCGTATCGGAGATAGTATTTTGCTTTCAGTTTGTGCTTTGCGAACTGGTCAATTTCATTCATATATATGTTGCAGAAAAGCTGCGACGTAAGATTGCCCAAAGGCAACCCAACGTCAGGCCCTGTTGCATAAAAACTTGAAACCACCCTACCTAAGAGCCAAAGAATCTTTTCGTCTGGGATATATTTCCTTAAAATCTCCGTGAGAATCTTATGATCAACGCTCGCAAAGAATTTTTGGATGTCGCCTTTCAGTACCCAGCAGGTTTTCGTGTTGTTCTTGCTTACAACGTAAGAAAACGAACGAAACCGATTCAGGGCTTTATGCGTACCCTTGCCATTCCTACAAGAAAAAGAATCTGCAATAAACGTTCTGTCGAAAAATGGATAAAGTTGGCGGTAGATTGCGTGGTGAAGCAGTCGGTCCCGAATAGTTGCTTTGTGAATGTCCCTCGGTTTGGGGTCGCAGATCCGAAACGCCTGATATTCACCGTGCTTGTATACGCCATTGGCAAGGTCTCTATGGAGAGATAGAATGTTATCCATAAGGCGCAAAGAAAACTCCTGAACATCGCGCTTATTCCTTTTCCCTCTCATAAACTCCCTCCACGCCTCTAAAAGGTTTTCTACACTAACAATATCTTCAAATGTATGGCTGAACTGAATGTTCATACTCATAACGCCCCCCCCCGGTAGAGTTCTGCCTGTATTGCAAAAACTGGTAGCGGCATACAAGCTCTGGCATGAGTACCTGCCGCATTTTCCCAAAACTTCGCGGTACACGCTGGGCGAAAAGATTGATTCTCTCTTTGTGGAAATTGTTGAATACATTGTTGTCGCAAGTTATCTTTCCAAACAAGACAAACTGCCTTATTTAAAAAAAGCAACACTCAAGATCGACGTATTGAAATTCTTTTTGCAAGTTTCTTGGGAAATAAAAGCATTAGACACCAAGAAATATATCACACTTTCTGCGCATTTAGATGAAATTGGGAGGATGCTCGGCGGCTGGAGAAAAGGGCTTGAAAATAAAACTCTCACTTCATAAGAAGCAAGAGAATACAGCAGTTTCGGGAAAACACCCGATTCTCGTCGTTCCATCTGTTCGGATTCTCAACCGAGTTGGCGTTCACGTTCCAGCCGTTGCCGTTCCAGTTCACGTTCACCGCGCGGAGCTCTCGTACCGAAAGCCATCTCTGCCACCATCCCTTGAATACTCTCAGGATTGTATCGAATTTGGGACCTCAAAGTCCGCCAGCCTTCGGCACCAATTCCTGTATTTTTTGAGAACGCTTATCATACTCTTGCAGAAGATATATCCGCTGCAACTCTCACGAAAAGCATTCTGAATTCGTGTCGGGGGAGCCGTAACCACCCCATTCTTACGAATTTATCTTTATCGTATCAAAATTTGGTGAAAAGAAAATCCCTCGAGTTGCAGCGACTGCAACTCGAGGGAAGGTTCCAAGGATCTAGATCAAAGGATCTAAGATCCAGAGCCCAAGGAATTACGGGAAAACACCCGAGACCCGGCGCTCCATCTGAACGGATCCTCAACCGAGTCGGCGTCCACGTACCAGCCGTTGCCGCCCCAGTGCACGCGCACCGCGCGGAGCGTCCCCTCGATGTCAAGGCAATAAAAGATGTTCGCCAACCCGTTGGTGAGCAGAAGACCCTGTTCCCCGTTTGGCTGCTGCGCGAGAAGAGCGTGGATCTGGCTGAGCGTGGTTTCGGCGCACTCGCCGAGTTCCTCGAGAATCGGGCCGTCCACAGAACTCTTCGTGAGCTTCGCTATGCGAAGCTCGGTCTTAGCCATCGGCTTCTCGGTCTTGCTGCCGAACCACCCCCTGAATAGACCGCTCACCCAGACGATCTTTGGAGTGTCGCCAACCGAGAACTTCTCCTCGGCTATGAACAGTTCGGTAATCGCCGGCACCGTCACCGTGCCGACCGTCTCTAAGAGTGGCGGGTTCAGTTGCCTGAGGCCGAGGAGTCGCCGGAACTCGTCCCGGCTTACCTTCGCAATGTTTGCGTCGCGGAGGTCAGCCAAGAATCCAGACGCAAGAAGCGCCTGAACTTGCTCTCGAGACGTATCCTCGAAGAGCTCCAGAACCTTTCCTGCCTGCTTAAGGGTCGCGTCCATGCGAGTCCTCCTTTTTGGGCGTCGCTTTCCAGCGGGCCCGACTAGTCTTACTGGCTATATAATTTAAGGGTTTTCCCACCAGCAAGTGCTGGCGATACACTAACACGCTACCGGAAAAAAGTCAACTTTTTGGGCTTTATCGGAAACTCAAGCGGAATTGTTTGCCGGTTACTTCGGCGATGCGATATAAAGTATCGATAGTAACGTTCTGTCTCCCGCTTTCGATGCGAGAGATAAACTCTCGTTTTACCGACATCTTTTTCGCAAGCTGCTCCTGGGAAAGATGCATCTGCTTGCGCACTCTCCGAAGTTCCATTGCTGCCTTCAAGTACCGAACTCTCTCTTCAATTGCTTCGCGCTTCTTTTGAGAGTAGCCACGCCAAATTTCCTCGCGTGGAATGAGGTCTCCTCTATCGATAGCCTGCTGTATTTTCTTTGGAAATCTTTTAGTCATACTGTCTCGCTCGTTGTTGAGCTAATCTAATATTTTTCAGTGAAGTTCTCTTAGTTTTCTTTTGGAAGAAATGGAGCAATGCAATAGAGTCTTTCATTACATACGCATAAAAACCTCGATATGCGCCCTCGTGAATAACCCGAATTTCAAAAAGATTTTTCGCTACTTTTCGTGCTTCCGGAAACTCAAGCTTCCCTTCTTCTGCCAAAACTTCGATATACGATTCAAATTGCTCTTGGATTTCCTCTTTGAAACCGCGTAACTCCTTTGCCGCATTTTTGTCGTACAAAATCTCCTTACCCATAGTGTAACTTATAGGTTACTTCCTGTCAATAGCTATTCGCAGCTTTCGAATACCGAGCCGAAGCGTTTTGCCTTCAGCAGAAAACTCCTGTTCAATATCGAACTCCTCTTTCGAGCTATCGCTCTCTTGCATCTCTTTTATGCCCACGGCAGGCATAATCATTTTTTGGTTATCGCGCAGGATTTTTTCCAGTTCCTCTGCGCCTTGGTAGCGCAAGTAAATCCTGTCCTGCGGCTTGTATCCCGCTTTCTTTCGCATTTCCTGGATATTGCGCAGGATCTCACGCAACAATCCTTCTTTTCGCAATTCGGGCGTAATTGTCGTATCCAGTTCCACTTCTCCCTTCAGGTTTTTATCAAACACCACCTCCTTCACATTGAGCTCATCTGCCAAAAGATTTAAAAGATCTTTTGAAATTTTTAATTTCGAATTTTTAATTTTTAATGCTGCGAGAGGTTGGCGAACTTTGATGCCTGCTTTTGCGCGTTCTGCCAATCCCTTTACAACCAATTCCCGCACCTCTGCCATTTCATCCTCAAGTTTCTTATCGAGGCCGGACTTGCCCCGCGTAGCTTTAGCGAAGTGGGGCCAATCTTCCCAGTGCACGCTTCTCCATCCTGAGCGCGTCGAAAGACCCTTACCCCCAACCTCGCCATATATATGTTCGCTCAAAAACGGAATAAAGGGCGCAGCCAGTTTGCTTGTTTCCAACAATACATATCCCAAAACGCCGCTTGCTTCCTGTAATTCTTTTTTGCTTGCTGGATTTTGTCTGGCTGCGCCAGATCCCGCGTAGCGGGAAAAGCGCTGTCGAGACCGCCGAATATACCAGAGAGATAAGTCGTCAATCACAAAACTTTCAATTGCGCGCGCAGCTCCTGTAATGTCGTACCTATCGAAACTTTTTGTTGCATCTTTGATGGTCGAGTGCAGCCTGGAAATAATCCAGCTATCTAAGATATGTTCCGTTTTGAACTTTCTAGCCTTAGGGTTTGCTTGAGCATTGAGCCTTGGAGTTTGAGATTTTCTGTAGGTTTCGTAAAACACAAACGAATTCCACAGCGTCAAAATGAATTTGCGCATAGTTTGCTGCACATCTTTTTCTATGAACAGCTTGGGATCCCATGGATGGTTTAACGTGAAAAAATACCAGCGTAAGGTATCCACACCGTACTTTTCAATCATATCCCATGGCCTAACCACATTCCCTTTGGATTTGGACATTTTCTCTCCTTTCTCATCTAAAATATGCCCAAGCGAAATGACATTCTTGTACGGCGCTTTCTGCCCAAGCAAAGTAGCAACTGCCAAAAGTGTGTAAAACCACCCTCTTGTTTGATCAATGCCTTCCGTAATGTAATCTGCGGGGTATGGTTGAGGCGCCTTGATACGCCCTTGTTTATCCGCCGTAGCTTTGTCAGCCGCGGAGGCGAACGGCATAGATCCTGAATCAAACCATACATCCACCACGTCTTTTACGCGCTTCATTCGTCCTTTCTCACACTTCGCGCAGTCAAATTCGATCGCATCGATATATGGCCGGTGCAAATCGATTTCCATATCCTCGTTGTACGGAAAGCGGTGAAACGCAATGGAGCGCGCTTCTCCTGTTTCAATCGCTTTTTTCATACGAAACCGTATCGTTTCCTCCCGCGAATACCCTCGCATTAACCCTTCTAGCAAACTCAAAGGCAACTCATGGCTCACCAACAGAATCGTCTTGCCAGCATACTTTTCCTCCATATCTCCCATGAATTTATACACGCGCTTCTGCACATGGAGATACGTCTCCCCCTCGGGAGGGCCTTCTTGGAATCTTCTCAAATAATGCTGAAGCGGTGTTTCGCCCTCTCTCCGAAAATACGCCCCAAACTCATCTACATGCTTCCCGTTAAATATACCCATGTCGCTCTCTCGGAGACCCTGATCGTATTCCACCCTCAAACCAAGTTCGCCCGCCACAATTTCTGCCGTTTCTTTGGCACGCAGCAAATCAGAGGAAACAATCGTATCTATCTTTTTCTTTTTCAAAAGTTTGGCGAGTTTCTGAATCTGTTTCCTCCCTTTAGGCGTCAGCGGAGAAGGATTTTTTTCCGGCCAAGAGGCGCTTACATTTGTAAGCTGCCTCTGTGAATGCCCGTGCCGAAGAATATAATACGTATTGTTCGGCTTTTGCAGTTGCTCCAAGTCCCACGCAGAGCCAACCACTTCTCGATGGGCGCAGGTGCCGCACTCCCATACAGGCAAAGGAGTGCCCCAATAGCGCTCGCGGGAAAACGCCCAATCTTTTACCTCTGCTAACCATTCGCCCATTCTGCCGGTTTTAATATGCGGCGGAACCCAGTTAATGCTCTTATTGCTGGCAATCAACTGCTTTTTCACCTTCTGCATGTTCACAAACCAGCTGTCTTTGGCGTAATACAGCAAAGGAGTGGAGCATCGCCAGCAAAACGGATATTCGTGCTCGTACAGTTCTTCTTTGTACAAAAGATTTCTTTTCTGGAGATCTTCAATAATCAAGGGTTCAACTTCCTTCACAAATACCCCTTTCCATTGTGGCACAAGCTCGTTGAATTTCCCTTCTTCGTCCACTGTGTGCTTTTTGGGCAACCCAAGTTTCGTACCCAACTGGTAGTCGTCTTCCCCATACATAACGGCTGTATGCACAATGCCGCTTCCCTCTTCGGTGGAAACAAAATCTGCAAGCGCGACGTAGTGCTTCTTCTCTGGTTGGTTTTTCAGAGAGTCAAAGAGTGGCTCATATTCCAAGCCTTCGAGTTCTTTCCCTAAAACTTCTTTCACGAGCTTATACTCACCCTCCAGATTTTTGAGAAGATTTTTCGCGATGATATATGTTTCTTCGCCTTGCTCAACAAAAGCGTAGCGGATCTTCTCTCCCACAGCGAGCGCCACGTTGCCGGGGAGCGTCCAGGGAGTTGTTGTCCAGGCAAGCAAAAAGGTTTTCTTTGGAGTTTGAGGTTTGGGATTTGCTTGAAACTTGAAACTTGAAACTTTAAACTTTACGAAAACGGAGTTTTCAGTAACGGTCTTGTACCCTTGCGCTAGCTCGTGCGAGGACTCTGGTGTTCCGCACCGCGGGCAATACGGCACCACTTTGTAATCCTTATACAACAAACCCTTCCCCCAAAACTGCTTAATAATCCACCACAGGCCCTCCATATATTCTTTGTTGTAGGTAATGTATGGATTGTCGGTATCAAGCCAAAAGCCGATGCGCTGCGTTAAATCATCCCATTCCTTTTTGTACTCCCAAACCGATTGCTTGCATGCTTTATTGAATTTCGCAATGCCGTATTGCTCAATTTCTTTCTTGGAGCTAAGCCCGAGCTTTTTTTCAATTTGCAGTTCTACGGGAAGCCCATGCGTATCCCAACCAGCCTTTCTTCCCACATAAAATCCGCGCATTGTTTTGTAGCGACATATAACATCCTTAAACGCGCGGGAAAGCACATGATGAATACCCGGACTCCCGTTCGCCGTTGGGGGCCCTTCATAAAACACAAAGCGCTTCCCCTTTTGGCGCTTTTGCAACGATTTCTCAAACGCTTTTTGCTCTTTCCAGCGCTTGAGTATTTGCTCTTCCAATCTCGGAAAATCCGCTTCCATAATACTTTAAGGTAGCATCTTCCCTACTTTCTTTCAATTATTAAACCTCAACTAAACGTACTACTAAAAACCGCATATGCATATTTTCGTAGTCGTCTCTTTTAAAATTATAGCCCAAAGTATTCCTTAACCACTTTCTCGTTTGCGATCCTTTCGGCAATAATGAGACAAATTTCGTCCTCGGTAAGACCGAAAAATTCTTTCAAAAGTTTAATCTCACCATCGCATTTGTAAGGATGTATCCATACGCTTTTTTGGTAAAGGCAAAAACCCAACTCCTTTAGTTTCCCGCGCAAAGCCTCTCTCTTGATGCCTTTCGAGTTTTCGATATCAAACAATACAATCCTCCATTTCCCATCCCAGCGTTTTGGCTTATGGATTTCTAGAGAATTAATTTGAAATCTTCCCGCCTTCTTTTTGCCTTCCTCGGTAAGCGAAATATAAATCTGGCGATTGCGTTTCGTAATTTGAATATATCCCTGCCGACGTAACCTGAAAAAAGTATCATATACTTTCTTTCTCTCGTGATGTTTACGCTTTTGAAATTCTCTCACAAGGTTGGTGCCAAAATAGGGAGAAGTAGCCGCAATCGCGATCAACCCTCCTACCATAATCCAGCCTAGAATATCTTTGGTAATTTCAGATTTAGGTTTCTTCAAATAATATTTGGACTTACTCATAAGCTTATGCTACTACGAAATATTGCATATGCAATATTTCGTAGTTATTGTTTCAAAGATACAGCCCACGTGAATCAAATAGCGTGAATCAAATAACACGTAAATCAAACAAAAAGCGCTCGGAGCATCACACTCCGAGCGCATCAAATGAACAACTTCCAGATACTATGTCCCGAGCGACACCGCATTGCGGCGCGCGTTTCAAAGAACCTACATATCCTTCTTACTTATCCAAGACCCGCTCCTTTGGAATCACCCTCTGGATATTCCAAAGCTCCCATGAGTGGACCGCACCAGCCAACATGACTTTCGCATACTCCCTTGCCCCGCCCTCGCTTGTAAAGAAAAGCGGGTGGAGGCCCAGGCGAGGAGACACAGCAATTGGCCCCGTAGCTATGATAATCCAATTCCTCTTGGGCTGATGCGAGAGAATTCGCAACATCAAGAAAAGCCGCAACGCAATCTCTTCATCATCAACAGAAGTTCCTTCATACTCCTTCCACCGAGCAGATACTCGAGCAGCCGATGGCTCCGAATCCACTGCTACAAATCGGTCCCCATACTCATCCCAGAGCTTTGTTGCAGACAATCGCGCACAATCCGCGCATGTCATTCCATTCTTGAACACCGTGAACTGCAGTCCTGCGTGAAGAAAGGACATCTCACAAGGCTTCCCTGCCCTCCCAACCTTGCACCTTCCGCATGTTATAGTCATCCTGCCCTCCACAAACAGATTTCCTACTCGTAACCCATCTTATAATTTATCCTGCGCGAAAGTCAATTACATCTTCCCTGGAGCTTTGATGCCCAAAAGATTGAGAGAGTTTTTGATGACTTGTGCTGTGGCAAAAGTGAGCAGAAGGCGAAACTGCTTTTGCTCTTCGGTTTCTGCCTGCAATACAGAATAAGTACTATAAAAATGGTTGTAGCGCTGGGCCAGCTCAAATACAAAATTGCAAATCAAATTCGGAGAGAACTTTTCCGCGGCTTCTGTTACAACTTCAGGAAATCTATACAACCACCTCAAAACAGCAAGCTCCTCTTTCGCTAGCTCCGCTGAATTTCGAATTTCGAATTTCGTCCGCCAGCTGGCGGATCGAATTTTCTGCGCTTTGCGCAGAATGCTCTTGCATCGTGCGTATGTATATTGAAGGTAAGGGCCAGAATCTCCCTCCAGACTCAACGATTTCTCAAAGTCGAAGATTAAGTCTTTACCAATACCCACCCGCAAGAACGCGTACTTTATCGCTCCTACCGTTACCATTTCCAGAATTTTTCCTTTTTCTTTGTCCGTTATCTCACTGCCAGAACTTTCAGCGATTACCCGAGCTCTCTTTTTTACTTCTTCCAGCAATTCTTCTGCCGTAATTACATTTCCCGTCCTGCTCGACATTTTCCCTTCTGGAAGACGTACCATGCCGTGCCCGATATGTTTTGTTTTTCCTGCTAATTCGAGATTTATTTGCTTCAAAGCGGCAAGAAGAACCTTGAAATAATCGCTTACCTCGTTTCCCGTGATAACAACTGAAAGGTCATACCGGAAATCCTTATATTTCGTAGGAGCCAATCCTAGTTCTTTTGCTTCGTAGGTAGGGAGCCCTTGCGAATTAATAAATACGCGATTGTGCAGCCCATATTTTTCTCCGGGGAAAATAATCGCGCCTTCGCTTTCTTCAAATACTCCTTTTTTGAGGTTTTCTTGCACAAGCTTTACGCCAACTTTTCCAACCTCGCTTTCAAAATAGTAAAAATCGAATTTCGTGCCAAGACGCTTGTAGATAGCCTCAAAATACTCGAGGCTCCATTTCCTTCCTATCTTATACAACTTATTGATCTCTTTATCTGAACCCTCATATACAGCCTTGTTGATCCTTTGCAGCTCTTCTTTCCCCTTGTCCTCTCCGGCAACTCCAGCCGCATAGCATATTCCCAGCCAACGAGCTTTAGCCGACAAAGAGTCGCTCCCCTTTGGCATCTTGTGGCTCAACTGCTTCATTCCCCAAATTGCTTTTGCCACATGCATGCCAACGTCTCCCTGATAGTTTGCTCTTTTTGCGTTTGCTCCATTTGCCTGCAACATTCTTGAGAGCGATTCTCCAACGGTATTCGTATAGAGATGCCCGATATGAAACTCTTTGAAAGGATTTGGATCGGTAAATTCAAGCATTACTTTCTTCCCTTTCAGTGATGCACTTTTGCCAAAATCATCTCCTTCTTTAAAAACTCGAGCCAATTCTGAAAGCAGGTAGCTTTTCGATATATAGAGATTGATAAAGCCGGGGCCGGCAACCTCGACACGATCAAGGATTGCTGATTGTTGTTTGCTGATTGCTGAAACGATTAACTCAGATACCTCGCGGGGATTTCTGGCAAGCTGTTTTGCCAATTGCAAAGCAACAGGCGTCGCATAATCCCCATGATCTTCCTTCTCCGGATGCTCCAAAGAGATTTTTTCCCGAGCCTCAAAGCCAGCATCTCTAAGCGCCTTTTGAATTATCTTTTCTAACTCTTCTCGTACCATACCCTTTTCAGTTTAACCTATTTTAGCTTAGAATGGAAAAATGGCGGTATATGCGGAAAATAGGAAAGCGCATTTTAACTACGAAATCTTGGAAACATTCAAGGCGGGATTAGTATTGCAGGGACAGGAGGTAAAATCGATAAAATCGGGGAGAATTCAGATTGCGGGATCATACGTGGTTACCCGCGGAGAAGAGCTGTTCCTGCGCGGGGCAACCATTTCTCCTTATCAGCCCGCGAACGCCCCCGCGGGCTACAATCCAGAGCGCGATAGAAAACTCCTGTTACACAAAGAGGAAATCCGATATATTCTTGGAAAATCCAAAGAAAGAGGCTTGACTTTAGTGCCCTTAAAGGTGTATAATGACAAACGCAATCTCAAACTTGAGTTTGGCTTAGCTCGAGGGAAAAAGACGAGAGACAAAAGAGAAGATATCAGAAAACGGGAAGCCAAACGCGAGATTGAACGCGCCTTAAAATACGAGTGAATATGGGGATGTCCAGCTTTGACAGCGAGCCAAAGCAATTCTCGCGATGGGAGTACGGCCTCCTTAAAACCGAGGCAATACAACTGCCAACATTTTTAAGCCGGCACAACCGGCTCTTGCCTACGCATAACTAGTCCGCCAACCGGCGGACGAATCGCAGGCCATTCGCTCTTTGACTCTCGATAAAAGAAGCGGGTGTCAACCATCGAGATAGATAGCTTTTTCGAAGGTCCGGGAGCTATTGATTTTTAAGGACCATCAAAGAGAAAGTGGGTTCGTCCAGTTCTTGCACTCTCTCTTTCAAAAAACTGGACTATCATCGTAGATAGAATTTCCTCGTCTCGCTGGACGCGGGTTCGACCCCGCCATCTCCACCACTTCGCTAAAGCTACGCGGTGCACGCACCAAAAATACTTTGCAGAAACGCATTTACATAAACAACCAGATACGGGCTACCGAAGTAAGGCTCATTGACGAAACCGGAAAGCAACTGGGAGTCTTACCCCTTGCAGAGGCGCTCAACCTTGCCAAAGAACGAGGTTTTGACTTAATCCAGGTAACCGAACGGCTGGAACCTCCAGTATGCAAGCTCGGTGATTATGGGAAATACCTCTATCAGCAGGAGAAGAAAGCGAAAGAAACAAAAAAACAGGATAGCGGTGAGCTAAAGGAAATTCGGCTCACCTTTACCATCTCAAGCCACGACTTGGAAACGAGAGCAAAACAAGCAGAAAAGTTTTTGCAAAAAGGAAACCGTGTTCGCATTACGCTTCGCCTCCGAGGCCGCCAAAACGCCCTTGAAGGATACGCGAAAGAAAAAATAGAAAAGTTTATGGAGGCGCTCGCCGCTCGAATTTCCGTCAAGAAAGAAAGGGAGTTAAAAAAAGAACCGCGCGGGCTATCCATCATTGTAGTTAAAAGTTAGACAGCTTGGAGATAAGAAAACATGGCAAAGCAAAAAACAAGAAAAGCAATCACGAAACGATTTAAGATAACCCGCACCGGGAAGATTTTACGCAGGCCAACCGGACAAGACCACTATCTTGCCAAACGTTCGTCCAAAAAACGCAGGCAACTAAGAAAATGGATTGAGCTATCAAAACCGGAAGCTAAAGCAATAAAACGACTGTTAAACAGTTAGCATTCCATTACTATGGCTCGAGTCAAACGAGGAACCATTTCCCATAAGCGAAGAAAAAAAGTCTTGGCAAAAGCCAAGGGCTTTCGCTGGGGAAGAAAATCAAAATACCGCCTCGCGAAAGATGCCCTGCGCCACGCTGGGGAATACGCGTACCGCGACCGCAAAACAAAAAAGCGGCTATTTCGACAGGACTGGCAAAGGACATTGAGCGGCGCCCTGGAATCTCAAGGCCTCAATTACAGCAGATTTATTGCTCTGCTCAAAAAAAATAACATATCGCTCGACCGCAAAATTTTGGCTCAGCTTGTCAAAGACTATCCTCAAACATTCCAGCAACTCGTGGAAAAAGTTACAGAGCGCCCTCTTTCTTAAGGAGACTTCTCTTTTTTTGTGTCCCGAAGCGATACCCTCCGATCTTGCCGTCGGCCCTCACGACACGATGGCAGGGAATTGTTTTCAAATCGGGATTTTTATTGAGCGCGTTGCCCACCGCGCGGAACGCCTTTGGGTGCCCAATTATCTCTGCAATTTCTTTATAGGTCCGGATATCGCCTCTTGGAATTTTCCTTACAGCGTCATACACCTTTTGCTGAAAGGAAGTGATGCGCCTTTTCGAGGACTTGCTTTGCATTTTGGTAAGTAAGTTTCTCTTTGGCCTGCTCATAGGGAAGCCACTGGAAACCCACATGTTCATGGGAAATCGTTACCTTTTTTTGTTTTGTCTGCGCCAGATAAAAAGCAACGGTTTTTGCAATTTTCTGCCCTCCAAACTGAAACCAATAGCGGATCCCTTCCCGAAAACCATCAAATAGCTTAATATCTTTCAGTCCGGTTTCTTCTCGTACTTCGCGAAAAACCGTATCTTTTTCTTCTTCTCCTTTTTCAATATGCCCTTTTGCCAAATCCCAATATTCCCTCTTTGCTTTTTTGGAAGAGGGATAATGAAGAAGGAGATACACTGGTTCCCCCTTTTCGATACGGAATATAATAGCTCCGGCTGATTTTTCTTTAGGCATACTATTTGAGCAAAGAGAGCATTTCTTTTAGGGGATAGCTGTTAATAATATCTTGCTGCTCTGCCCAGCCCCGACGCGCTTGGGCAACCCCATACCTCAAGTATCCAAGATGCGATATGGAGTGCGCATCAGAATCAATGGCCATTTTACAGCCGGCTTCCACGGCTCTTTTTATGTTGCTGTCTGCGAGATCCAAGCGCTCCGGAAACGCGTTAATCTCCAGGATAGTTCCCGTTTTCTTTGCCGTCGCAATAATCTCGTCCATATCCACTTGATATGCCTCTCTCTTGGCGATAAGCCGCCCCGTCGGGTGAAACAAGATATCGGCATGAGGGTTACCCATTGCTTTTACGATTCTTGCGGTCATATCTTTCTTGGGCATTTTGAAATTTGAGTGTACGGAAATCCCCACCACATCAAGCTTCGCAAGAACTTCATCTGTAATATCGAGTGTACCATCTTTTCTGATGTTTACTTCTGCCCCTTTCAAAACTCGAAACTTTTCGCCTTGCGCTTTGAACTTTTCATTTATCTTATCGATTTCGCGCATTTGTGAAAGCAGTTTTTTTTCATCCATCCCGCCGGTCATTGCAAGGTCTCGCGTATGATCTGTTATGGCTATGTACTCTAACCCCTGTTTTTTCGCTTCTCTTGCCATTGCTTCAATAGAATCTTTTCCATCAGTCCAATCGGTTTGAACCTGCAAATCCCCTTTCAAAGAACCATAGGGTATGACTTTGGGAAGCCCGGGGAGTTTACCCTGAGCTTGTCGAAGGGCAGCGTCGATCTCCCCGTGATCCTCACGGAGTTCAGGTTCAATATAGTTCATGCCCAAAGCCCTGTACACGTCTTCTTCCGTGGCGCAGGCAATTCTTCGACTTCGCTCAGAATTGTCCTGAGATTGTTGAAGGACAATGCGCCTTTTCCCCCGGAACAGCCCGTATTCTGAAAGCTTATACCCTTTACTTGCCGCATACGTCCGAAGCCGCACATTGTGCTCTTTGGAACCCGTGAAATATTGCAGTCCTGCGCCAAATACTTCTTCCGGGAGAACACGCATGTCAATATCGAACCCTTCTCGTGTGCGCACGGAAACTTTTGTTGCCCCCTTCCCCCAAATTTTTTCATACGAAACTACGGAAAGAAAATATCCTATAGCTTTCTCCGGCTTTTCGCTCGTTATCAAGATATCCACGTCTCCAACGGTTTCCTTCATCCGCCGTATCGATCCTGCCGCAATCGCGCGCGTAACAAATGGCGAGCCTTCGAGCTTGCCCAGCAAAACTTCCACGTACGGGAAAATAGTGCCAAGCAACCATCGGCCCTTGGAGCGTTTTACAAACTCAATTCCCTGGAGAATATTTTGCTCCGTTCTCTCACCAAAATTGGGGAGCTTTCTCACCTTGCCGGCTTTGGCAGCCTTTTCTAGATCGGCTATCGTTTTTATTTTCAGGTGCTTATACAAATCCCGCACCATTTTGGGGCCTACCCCCTCAATACGCGTGAGTTCTTTAATATCAATTGGAATTTTCTTTCGCAGTTTTTCGTATTCTCCTATAGCTCCTGTTTTGATATATTCCTCAATTTTTTCTGCCATTCCCTTTCCCACACCAGAAATCTTGTCTAACCCCTTGACGCCTTCTCTTTCGTAAATATCCTCAACTCTTTCTTGAAGCGTTTCCAGCACGCCTGCGGCCCGCTCATATGCTTGCGGTTTAAAGGGCACATCCTCAATTTCCAGATACAAAGCAATGGTTGAAAATAGTGATGCCAACTCTTTATTGCTCATAGTACCCATCCTACAACTCCCGTTTCAACAAATAAAGGTTTTCTTATTTTGCATTTTGTTGTATATTCCCTAAATAAAGCGCAAAAGATGATATCGCATTTTCTCAAGAAAATCGCAAAGTTTTCTCCCGTTCGCTCAACGCTTTTCTTTTTTTATGGCCGGGCTGCTTCCAAAATGAGTAAAGAACTTGCCGCCTACATTGCGCCCGGGAACCATGTCTTGGATCTCGGCTGCGGCACTGGGATCATTGCGGGTACCGTAGCCAAAACGCTCAATGCATCTTTAGTGGGGACAGACGTAATAGATATCCGCCAGGTAGATATTCCCTTCGTTCTTTACGATGGGGAGAAAATTCCATTCCCCGATAAAAGCTTCGACATAGTGTTAATTTCGTACGTTCTTCACCACGTTGAAAAGGTAGAAATTCTTCTGCAAGAGGCGCGCAGGGTTTGCCGAGGGAGAATTATCATATATGAAGACACTCCTCAAAATCTCTTCCATCGGGCTTCCTGCTTTTTCCATGGCTTTTCTTATGGCTCTCTCTTCGGCATTAAAAAGAAATGCGCGTTCCACACAAGGGAAGAATGGCTCTCGCTATTTCAAAAGCTCCAACTCTCACTCATGCATACGCAAAAAATAAAATTCTTTAACCCCGTTCATATAACCGCGCGAAATCTCTTCGTTCTTTCTCCTGATGTTTCATAACTCGTGCCCAAGCGCCTTGATTACCTTATTCCCCTTCTGGAGCATCAGCTTCCCAAGCAGGCGTACGCCGAAGTGGAAAAGCAGTGCCAAACCAGCAACCGCGAACAACATTTCTACGGCGCGCACTACGAGCGCGAACGCTGCCCCCGTGCCAACTCCCAAGCCCAAAGCCCCAAATGCAATTGCCTGCAAAATATCATGAGATCCTAGGGCCGCGGGAATAGGCACGAGAATCGCAAGGTAGTAAAACGCGTGTATCGTAATAGCAGGGAGAATGGCAAACCCCTTTCCAAAGAAAAAAATTATTGCCCATGCCCTTGCTATTCCCGCAATGCTCTTTCCTAGAGACAGGCAAATTCCCTGCCAGAACGCGGGGTTCCGCAGCTGGAAAAACTGAAATATCTCTTCCTCCACCTCCTGCGCTCCTCCGGTACCCTTCCAAAAGAATCGCACGATACTCTTCTTTTGAAACAAACGGATGTAAAGAAGAGCGAGGAGAAAAAGCCACCCTCCAATGGATCCGATCGCGGCAATCATTTTTGCGGAGTAGGAAATATGATCTCCCATAACCAAAAATATAACGCCGCCCGCCAGCACTACGAAAAGATTCGAGGTAACCTCAAGGATACGGTCAATAAGCACGGAGGCCATTCCTTTGGCTAGATCAATACACTGCTGCTCTTTGAGCGACGAGGCCCGGAACAGTTCATTCCCAAAGAGAAATACGGGCGCAAAAAACCAAAGCGCGAAACCAGCAAGATACATTTTTACCGTTTCGAACAATGGAATGTTACATCCCTGCCCTTTGAGAATAACATGCCATCGTAAAGCACCTGTGAGGATAAATACGCCGGTCAGGAGAAAAATAATGAGGGCGTTGAGAAAAGAGAGGGCCCGAAGCGGCTCCCACACCTCATTCCATCCCACACCGCCAATCAAGAAGCCAAAAAGCAAAACTCCTGCCACTAGCGTGCCCAAAATGAGAACCAATCGTTTCATCCCGTAATTATACCAAAAGAAATAGGCGGGCGCATCAGTGATGCACTCGCCCTTACGGCAAGGAGCTTATACGCTTCCTTATACGCTCCTTGTAAACCGGTCCAGCCTCGGAGCAAAGAGGCGCGGAAGCTCTGCCTCTTGCCCCACAATCATCTGCGCGAGAGCATGAGCCGCCCCGGGAATTCCGGGCAGACCATGCCCGCCGAATCCGCAGATTACCCACTGGTTTCCAATCAGCGGAACGCGCCCGACAAATGGGAATCCGTCGGGCGACTCCCACATGATCCCTGTCCATTCGTGAGAGTGGGATAGACTCTCGGGGATGCCAAACATTTGCTGGGCGTATGCTTGCAACGCCATACTGATGGCGCTGTTCACCACGGTATCGTCTTCCTCACCTTCTTCGCGGGAAGGAGAGACCGATCGCATGCCGCCCAACAGCAGTTCTTGGCACCTTCGAAGGCCATAGACAAGGCCGTCGAAAGTACCAAAACCGATCTCTTGAGCAACCTGTTCTGGAAAAGCCACAATCTGCCCACGGATACATAAGAACCCCACCCTTAGAGCAGTGGCAGCTCCTCCCAGCAGATGTGGCCTGTTTGTGGCATGCACCACGATCTGTGCCCTCACCCTCCCCTTGCCGGTTCGGACCACGAAACCGCCGTTCTGCGGGACCACGTCATACGCATTGGTCCTCACGCGAACTTGGACGCCCAAATCTTGGGCTGCTCGCGCGAGCCCCAGCAGAAGACGCACTGGATTCACCTGCCCGGCCTCGGGTTTGAACAACCCACCCGCAAAGCCCGAGAAGCCGAGCACTTCACATTGACGGGCATCCCACAGCTCCGGGGGGTGCCCGATTGAAACAAGTAAGGCTTGGCGTTCCCTCAACAGACGAATCTGCTCGTCATCTGCCGCAAGGAACATGTATCCAGTTCGGCGGAAACCGCACTGGATGTTGAACCTTTCGATCACCTCTTCGAGTAGCCCCACAGAAGCATACTCGAAATCCAGAAGGGTTTTAGCCATATCTTGGCCATGTCGACGAAATATATCCTCAATGGGTATGTTCCCTGGATTCACGTGGCCTTGGTTGCGGCCGCTCGCTCCTTCTCCAAGACCTCCCTTCTCGAGCAACATGACGTTCGTGGTGCCGAGCTCAGCGAGAAAAAGAGCCGTCATCACACCTGCCAGTCCTCCCCCCAGAACCGCAACTTGAGTTTCGGCGCCATCGATATTGTCCGAGGGAAAATCATCCCTTCGCAGTCTCCACCAAATCGGGATTTGCTGAGGAACTCCCTGGATAACCATTTCTCCCTCCTGCGATTGCACGCCTTACGCATGCGGTTTATTATGAACTTTGAAACTAGACATAAAAAGAGCAGTTCTCTTTTATACTCCAAAGTCTCCCAAAAATCAAGGATTAGGACTTGAACGCATACCAAAACTCTCTACCCACCTATTTGGGGAAGAGCCTGAAAATGCGGATGAAACTTCGAGAAAATACCTTCCGTATTTAAGCATTCAAAAAATCCTTTTATTTCATCTCGCGTTCCCAGAGCAAGGTAATATTCAAACGTACGCACGAGACGATCTGTACACAACAAAGCTTTTTGCAGATTCAGGCGGAGCCCCCCTTCTGTCTCCTCGAGACCTCCGCCCCCCAGAAGCGCGTCGAGAAAGGCGGCATATCCATAAAGCAAATTTTCAAAACGTCGGCGTTTGTCAAACGCGGCAAGATAGTATAATGCCTGGCATATTTCGGCAAGCACCATTGCTTCGAGATCTTTTTCGGTAATAGCATTTTTTAAATAGAGGAAACCTGCTGATTTTATCGTGAGGATATCTCCGTATACTTCGTCGATATACGCGAAGTATTCCTGAAGGCGAATCACAGCGTCGTCATAGCGCACGAGAGAACGGCGCATTTCATCAATAACAGAAATCCGCACCAACGCGTCCTCCATTTGAGAAACACTGCGACCTTCCTGTGTTTTTTTGTCAAAAGCACGCTGGAAAATTGGCTGCATCCACTTTTCCACGCGCAATTTTGCCATTGAGAGAAAGACTGTTGACATTGTCCCGTGCTTTTTTATCAGCTTAATATCCGCGGAAGAAGGCAGGTTATTGGACATAAATAGATAGTCGGCATCAAGACCGGCGAGCAACAGGGTGTCTTCCGCGCGCACGCGGATCTGCGACACCGTAGTCTTTTTCGCTCCGGGCAAGAACGTAGGAATACTGGTCAGAATAAGAGTTCTCATCCGAGAAACCTCTGCCATACGATCTTCATTTAACACTCCTATCCACGCGGTATACGCGCGTTTTTGATGAAAATGCCGGTCAAGAAAACGATCAAAGGGACCTAGAACGCAACCAATTTTTGAAGTGTTTGTTTTGAGCCACAAAATATTGCTTTGATCGAAGTTGTCTTTCAGCAGATCCTGCGCGCGGGCTACAAGGTATGCCTTAAACGCTTTGTCGTCGCTCAAGGCGGCCGCCTCTTTGAGAAGTTTCGCAACGCGCGTGAGCTCTTTCCTAAACTTTTTGCTATAAGGAACTGCCACAAGCTTCCCCGCCTTGTTTCTCACCACAAATGTATACGGGCTCAAAATCGAGGGGTTTTTCTTCGCTGCTTTTTGGATCTCCTCTCGAGTGGCGTCGGGCGGATAAAAATTCGCTCCCGGGTACTTGGAGTTTTTTTGCGCCTCGTACAGTGGCACGATAAGCTTTGCTGCGGCAGTAAGCTTTTCAACAACTTTCTTTTCTCCCGCGGATAATCCTGAAGGGCCTGGTTTAAATATTTGGAAGGAGGAAGACATAAAAAATGCGCTACTAGTATTGAACTTTTAATACCTTGCACACATGATTCACCAGCTCGGTTTTCACCTCTACAACATCTCCCACTATTGCGCCCAGCAGCCTCGCTCCGAGAGGAGATTGGTTGGAAATTTTCTTTTGTACGGGATCTGCTTCAAGCGTACCCACAATAGTGAACTCATCTATTTCCCCTCCGAGATCAACCGTAACGGTTGCTCCAAGCCACACCTTCTGTTTTTCCTTCCCTTTTGGCGCACTAATAAGTTCCGCGTTCTGCAGAATGTTTTCGTGCTCTGCGATTTTCGCGTCAAGCAAACTTATATCCTCCTGGAAGGCAAGATATTCAGGATTCGCCTCTTCTGAGTGCAGCAGGTTAGGCGTTTCTCCCATTGTCTTTTGGCGTTTAAAATCCCGCAGCCTTTCATATTCTGCCTTTACTTTTTCTAATCCCTCTTTGGTTACGTAGAATTTGTCGAGCATCATAGTTGTCATAGGAGTTTTTGATGAAAAAATCTGGCTTTTGGCTGCCAGATTTATTGATTCGTTTCGATATGTTGGTGGATCACCGAGTCAATAAATCTGGCCGCTAGTTTGGAAAATGGCTTTTACCAAGGGGATATATGAAAATTGAAGCGTTGTATCAATACTTTTCATAGATGCATAACCTATTATAGAGAACCAAGCGAGGTTGTCAATACCTTCTTGTTTTTTTAAGTCTTTAGCGTAAAATACTTTAAATCTTAAATCATTTAGGAGGGATAAATTAAAATTTTGGGGGAATAGTTTTTGGCAAAATGGGAACTTCTCCCGTAGAAACGACTGCTTGCCTTACTCCGGGCAAAGCCCGTATTTCATCCTCCACAAATGCCTCTATGTTTTCCAGGTTTCGCGCGAGCAACCCCACGGTAAGATTGTAGGCTCCCGTAATCTTTGCCAAATGGTACACCTCCTGGCACTTCTCGAGCTTCTCAATTAATTGTTCAAGAGTTTTCCTGTCTGCCTCAACATTGATTTGGGCCGCTATAGTATAAAATTGATCGGCCTGCAAAGAAGCATATACCCGTATAAGTTTTTCTTTCAGAAGTTTGTCGACTCTATTCTTTACTGCCACAGAGCTCAAGCGCAACTTCTTGGCAACTTCAGTAAACGACTCCCTGCCGTTTTGCGCCAAGTACTGAATGAGCTTCAAATCTATGGCATCAAGCTCTTCCAACCCCCAAATTGCCTCTGCGGAATATTGTGCTACGGCAAAATCAGCCATTCCTGTCCGGTCAAAAAAGCAAGCGAACTTAATATCTTTGATATTCCACTCCTTCTTTTTCATTCGTACAGCCTCCATGGAACGTTTGTACGCCTTTCCTGTTACGATATCGTTGTTTACAATGAGCACCTTTCTTCCGCGCACCAATTTTTCGTCGAGATCTGCCCCGTCATCCTCCATTGTAGCAAGAACCACATTGGTCTTTTTCCTTTTCTTTAACCATGCGACAAGCGCCTCGCCATAAAATATGCCCTCGGGCCGCAAACAAAGAATGCAAACATCATCCTTCCCTAAATAGGCTTCAATGTCCTTTCCAACCGTATCAACAAACTTTTTGAGCGTTTCAAATTCTAAAAGATTGACCATACGAAAGATATAGTAGAGTTTCTTTACGTGAATTATACACAATCCCCGGCAAAAGAAAAGTATTGACAGAAATAGACAAACAATGTTCGCTTAAGTCAGTACTTACCTCGAGGAGCGTTACTATGGTAATCCTGTCAACCGATCCATCCATTCGTTACATCCTCGTGGACTTAGACGGTACCACTTTCCCAACCGAGGGCCCTCTGCCGGAAGGTTTCCACGAAAATCTTAGCACTTTCTCTGGGCTCATCGAGAGAGCGAATAGGGGAGAATTTCCGAAGATCGGCTTCTGTACGGGTCGAGAGCTAAATTACGTCGAGGGAGCAACAAGAACTCTAACCCTACCTGATGGCTGGTCAGTGCTAGAAAATGGGCTGTTTATTTACAACCTGGCAACAGGAGTACGGATAAACCACCCGCTCTTGACCCCAGAAGCTAAGACTGTGTTTCAGAACATCCGGGATAGAATCTGGGTCGTTACCTACCGCTTTCCCGATCTGGAAGCATACCTCAAAAAAGAAGTACATATCGCGCTGGAGCGGCGCAATCGTTGGATTAACCTTGCAGAGTATGTCGCTCCGATCCAAGAAATGTTCATCGAATTCAAGAAGCAGATGGACGTGGTCTGCTCGGGCCACGCCATCGACTTGCTCGTTAATGGCATCAACAAGGGCTCGGGATTACAGGAGCTATGCGATTGGAGCGGCGTATCTCCCAAAGAAGTCCTTATCATTGGAGATTCTCCCAACGACTTTCCCGCGATGGATCTTGCAGGATCTATAGGATGTCCCTCCAACGCCGACGAAAAGTGCAAGGAGTTTGTACGCAACAAGGGAGGACACGTTTCACTCCTCCCCTATGTAGTGGGAGTGGTGGACATCATCAAACACTACCTCCCAAACGCTGGACAGGCCTAATCTAAGAGTCGGATATCCTCCGGCTCTTTCCATTTGCAAAGCTATTCTTTTTGTGTTAATGCTACAAATAAGAGAGCCACCTGCCCTTCCAAGGACAGGCAGAGCCTCCAGGCAAATTTGGGAGGGTAAGATGTCAACGAATGAGAGGGTCGCAACCGTGCACCGTACGACTGGGGAAACGGACGTCAGCATCACGCTCAACCTGGACGGCTCTGGTCAGTACGAAGGCAAAACCGGACAGGGTTTCCTCGACCACATGCTTGCGCAGATCGCGCGCCACGGCATACTGGATATCACTGTCGATGCGACCGGCGATAATACTGGTACCCACCACCTGGTGGAGGATGTCGCCATCGTCCTGGGTCAGGCGCTGCGCAAGGCCATCGGCGAGGGGGCCGGTATCACCCGGATGGGCGATGCGACTGTCCCGCTCGACGAAGCTCTGGCTCGATGCGCTGTCGATCTGTCGGGCCGTCCCTATGCGGTCATCAACACGGACCTCCATGGTCAGGACGTCGAAGGACTGCCAGGAGATATGCTCGACCATTTCTTGGAGTCCTTCGCGCTGGAGGCGCGTATCGCCCTGCATTGCCGTGTACTGTACGGACGCAACGCCCATCACAAGGCAGAAGCGACGTTCAAAGCGTTGGCGCGGGCGCTACGAACCGCCGTCACTATGGACCCGCGCCGCCAAGACACGGTACCAAGTACGAAAGAAACCATAGCGGGGTAGTAAGGGTCAGGATTTCTCCTGACCCTCTTATTTTCCCGTTTCTATTTACTTATTAAGGAATGTAGCGATAAAACTCCCCGGACACCTCTCTGAACGTAGATCTGAAAATATGCCTTCTCTTGTTTAGAAGCGTCAAAATATCGCAAAATCCCCCACCAAATTCCTACCAACAAAGCCGCGATAACCGCCCAATAAATCTGCGAGCGATCGAGCTTCTTTTTGTACGCCTTATCCGCCACAGACAAAAACCGTTCAAATACTTCTTGAGACATTTGAGGAGGATTAAAAAAACTGTCGCGAAACGCAAACCCAAGATCATAAAAAATTCCTCCTTTCTCGTTTAAACCTGCATACTCAAAATCCAAAAGGCGGAGCATACCATTCTTTGAAACAAGGATATTCTGGAAAATAATGTCATTATGTGACGAAATGCCCAGGGGAGTTTCTTGGAGGCGCTGTTCTGCCTCTTTTTCAATGACAAGAAGTTCTGTCAGCGTCCCTTTGGAGAAAAACTTGCTCAACGAATGGCGCATTGCCTTGAGACGATACTTTCGTATTTCATCCTGAAATACATTGTACGGATTTACAAACCTCACTCCGCTCCCGTGGAAGGCGGCAAGCGTTTTTGCCAAAGCCCTCTGGTAGCGCCTCTGCCTGAAATGTCGCATAGTCAGTTCGCTCCCCTCCAAAAACTCGCTCACTATAGTTCCATCGGGCACGTCGAAGTGTTCTTTGCTCGCCGGAGCTAAGCTATTTTTTCTCTTGAGAATGTAGAGCCGATACTTGGGCAAAATGCGCCGCAGTTTTTTATTGCGCGCCATGGCGAGAATATTTTTACCCTCATTGGCTCTATCTACGACATCCTCACGTTCCCAAGGCAAGCGCACAAAAAATTTCTTTACCCTGAGCTTGCCCGCCTTGCCGCGAGGCAAGCCGAAGGGTTCTCGGTACGTTACAACAAAATTTCTATTTGTCTGCCCGCCTAAGCGTTTTACCTGGATAATCTCCGGCTTCCATCTCCGATCCAAACGACAAATAAGCTTCAAGTCCTGCTTGCTTATCTTTCGCATAGTTCAAAAAAGGGATTTCTGCGGAGTAATGGCTTGCTGTTCTCCCTGTTCAAATATTTTAATCTTTCCATACTCTCCGTCGTATCCCGGCTCAATTTGCACCCTTCTCTCTCTAACCCTTATGATTCCTTCCGCGATTTCCGGCAAGGTAGCAGATTGCAGCGATGATTGATCTGCGTTAAGCAAAATCTCAAACTCGCTTCCCAATGTGTGAATAAGCTTTTCATATTCCTCTCTCACCCTCCTGGAAATAACCCCTACACCTAAAGCATCCGCGATGATTTCTTCCAACGGTATTAAGCTCTTGAATGGAGTTGTTCCTTGGGGCGTTGTCCCCTCGGGCCTATCCGCCAATTCCGCAACACGGTTGAGAACGCCTATGGTCAACGGCCTGCCGCATTTTGGGCATACATTATTGTGCTCTTTTGATTCTTCGGGCTTCATGCTTACCTGGCACAACCGGTGGCCGTCATAGTGATACTTTCCCTCCTCCGGGAAAAACTCTACTGTGAATAAAAATTTGGAAGGATCTTTTTTCTTAATTGCTTCCGCGATACCCTTGTAGCTCACCTCCGTATCAAACACGTTGGCTTCTCTCCCAATTTTTGCGAGCGAATGGGAGTCGGAGTTGCTGATGAGCGTTCTATTGTCCAGCTGCGACAACCGCCAGTTCATCGCCGGATCAGACGACAATCCGGTTTCAATAGCGTAAATATATTTTGCGTACTCGTCAAAACATTCTTGAATTGAGTTAAAGCCCGATTTGGAACCAAACACACTGAACCACGGAGTCCACGCGTGCGCCGGAATCACCATACAATCCTCGTGTGCGTCGAGAACGATTTTGAGCACTTCCTTTGAATCAATCCCAATGATAGGCCTCCCATCGGATTTCAAATTCCCCCTCCAGCCTAATTGCGTGTTAATTTTCTCCACGGCCTGAAACGATGGAGCGAAAATCAAAAGATGCACCCTTCTCCCTCGCCCGCCTTTCGAGTAAATGCAGCTGATTTCCGTGGTGAGCAGGAAACGTGTTCCCGTAGCGCTTCCCTTCAACTTATACAGTCCCGATTCTGTAGGCTCTAATTTTTCTTGCAATTCCTTGAACCAAACAGGATGCGTGAAATCGCCCGGACTGATAACGCCGATCCCCTTGGTCTTTGCCCACTTATCCAGATTCTCCACATTCATATCCTTCGATGTTGCCCTCGCGTATTTGGAGTGAATATGGAAATCACCAACAAATTTCATAGAAGTGTGGGATGGCAAATATTTTTTTCGTAATTCGGGATTCTAGAAAGCCATTCTTTGTTCGCCCATTCCCAACGTTCTTTCAAATCGAAAAATCGTTCCAAGTCGCGTTCATAGCCCTTGAGTTCCTGAAATTCAATTTCTCCCTTTACACCGCTCCATTGATGATTGCATAGTTCATTTCCGCCGGTTATCCGCGCCGTTTCATACTTCTCCCGCACTTTCGCAAAACATCCCAAGCATTCCGCGTACTGATCAACTCGCAAAATCCAGCGCTTCTTGCACATCCGCAAGCTCTCGGATTCCATTGCGTTGTACGCATTCATGTACGCGGCCGTTTGCAAGCCATATTCTTTCGCCACGCTCGTGCTGGTTTTCAAATCAATAATACTCAACACTCCCTCGACTTCAGCCACGATATCAATGGTTCCCGCATACCCCCGTTCCAAATCCAAAACTCTTCTCTCGATATCGGCCGCGGGATTCCTGATAGCAAGAGGATACTGGACTCTCCACTGCCGAAAGGTTTCAATGCTTACCATAATACGCGCGTCGAACTCCTCCTCCTCGCCCTTCAGAATTTTCCCTACGGCTTCGTGCATCATTGTCCCCCAGAGTGCGGCTTGTTGGAATCCGAAACGCCTCCCAAAAATATCTCCTCTTCTTAAAAAAGAAAATCCATTCGCTAAAGCGGTAATGGACGTTACGCGCGGAAACCAAACCCCATCGATCTCATATCCGAACTTTTCTTTAAACAAATCAACGGTCATCATATTGCTATCCCAAACATTGTTTTTATGCCCCACCCCACTCCGTATGCCACCGAGGAAGCAACCACTCCTATAGCCAGCATCTCAAGTCCGGCTTTCAGGAAATTTCCCTTCGTGATATATGTGCGAGCTGCGCCTACAGAGAAAAACATCGCCGTCGCCAACACGCTTGAAAAGAGAAACTGCTGCGCATCTGGAAAACTAAAAAGGTACGGAATAATCGGCACAACTCCGGCTATTACAAACGCGCCGAAGGTTACCAACCCATGCTGAAGAGGCGTTACGAATTCTCGCGGCTGTTTTGCCATTTCTCGCTCGGTGCGAATAGCGAGGAAATTGGACGCTCCCATGGAAAATCCATCCGCAAGCAAATTTGCAAATCCCAAAATCACGATCACTCCCGGAGACAACAGCGCCCCGGCAGCCCCCGCAACAACCGCAAAAGTGGTGATGATACCGTCGTTCGCGCCGTACACAAAAGCTCCGATATACGTGCCATCGCGAAACCTTTTCCAAAATGCCCTCATAAGATTCTCTATTCTAGCAAAAACCGCAACCTAAAACAACCGTGTTAAAACCCAAACTCGCGTATGACAAAATCTTTAAATTCGCCCGTGGGCTCTTCTTCTACGACATCGCACCGGTTCACCCTTGCCAAGGGCGTGCCTTTTTTACACCACTCCACAAACCGTCCCACCCCCTCTTTCTCTCCTTCTGCCACAAGTTCTACCCGCCCGTCCACAAGATTATGCGCCCAACCGCCAAGCTCCAGCTCACGTGCCCGTTTCTGCGCCCCTGCGCGAAAAAATACTCCCTGCACGCGTCCGGAAACAAATATACGCACTCTTTCTTTCATCGCATGGAAAGCTCAAGGAAGGCGCCAACGACCAGTAATGCAACTACGCCAAATAAAATGGGTTGAGGAATTCTCAAGCTGTATTCTGGCTCGCGATCTCCTTTTTCTTTTATGGTTCTATAAATCAAAGCTATGACCGAGCCCTCCAGCCCTGCCACAAGAGCGCCTACTACGCCGATCACGAAAATGAATTCCCGTAGCCCCAACAGGAAAAGCAAAATCGGCGAAAAAATCGCCACCGCGACAGAGATGCCATATGGTACCTTATAATCATATCGAAGCGAGTTTTTCAGATAGTTTCCCAGCACCAAAAAGGAACCTGCTATGGCAACCAGTCCAAACACAGCGCCAAGCAGCACTACTTTTTCTCCCAGAAAAGGGATAAGTCCGCTCAAAGCATCCTGCGAAGTTGCGGCCCCAGAAACTCCAACGACAAATAGGGTAAATGCAAAAAATAATCCTCCACAAATTACCGACGACCACACAATAAGATTGTCTAAACTTCGCTTTTCGGATGTATGCTTAAAAAGCTCTGCAATTTCAGGAATGGCGGATAACCCTAAAAATGAAAACAACACAACACCGTAGGGTAAAAAGACATGCAAAGAATCAAAAAGCATGAAATTTTGCAGCTGGAAGTGAGGTAGCACAAAGACGAAAATAACTCCCACTACGACGAACAAAATAATATCCATAAGAAGCTCTATCTTCGCTATTGTCTGAATGCCGCGCAGAATAAACAATGAGAGCACAAACCACAAAACAATAGCAAAGGCAAAGTTTGAGAGAGGAATAAAAGAACCCAATACGATATATAAAAAATCCCCACCAATGATAATATATGCAAGCAGAGCGCCCACGATTCCCACGACCGTGGAAACCGTTACAAGTTTTTTTGCCCAGTTACCAAGATACAGAGAAGCATATCCTATAAGACGATGTTTTTCTGTGGTACGCAGGGCTATCTCGCCAAACATCAAATGCAGTATCATCACCACTCCCCCAAGGAGCACGAAATAAAAAACGCCTGGAATTATTCCGCTTTTTGCGACCACATACGGCAGTCCAAAGATTCCCGCCCCAATAATAGTTCCCACTAATGTGGAAAGCGCAAGCAAAAAAGGATTGTCCAATATCCGCTTCATTTGCTTGAGTATAACAAAAAACTGCCCCTTGGGCGATCGTTCTATAAACTCACCATGTTCCCAGGGTGAACCCCCTTGCGCAGAATACTGAAACTAGTTCGAACGCGTTTCGCGACCGCAGGCCGCGAGGCAAGCCCCCCGCAAAATGGACTGGAGCCACACCGATGACAATTTCAAGTTTTGAATGATTTAAGGATAAATCATTTCAGTAAATTCTTCAATGAAAAATGGATTGAAAAATTTACTGCTTTGGCAGCAAATTCTTTGATAAAAATAAGAGCCACCGCGCGTCGCGCAAATGGCTCTGATGGTGGACGACATTCGTGGGCGGTCGTCCGAAGGCCCGGTGAGCAAGGATGCCTCGTCTAGCTGGAGTAAAGAACGATCAGCCCCCCGACCACCACGAAGAGAACCAGAACCCAAGCGAGGATGCGAACAGGGATGAGCAGCCCTTGCTGAGGGCAGAAAGGACCCACCGACACCCCGACCTCCTCGAGCCCGTGGATCGCCTGTCCCTGCGGGAACACGATGAGCTGGCTGCCAACGACCTGACGACCTTTCTTCATCCAGGGATTCAGCTCAATGAGTCGCTGGAAACGAGGATCCGCCGCACTTTCGATGCCATGAAGTGCAGTGCCGTAAACATGGTCTTCGTACATCGCACACTCCTTTATGATTCTGAGCCGGGGTTACCAAGTTATTTTGGTAATGCCTAGATAATAGCATACAAGAGCACGTCTGTCAAGCCATCTTGGCGAGGACAAACTAACTACAAACAGCATGGTGCTCCCAGGGGGATTCGAACCTCCATCTCAGCCTCCGGAGGGCTACACTCTATCCATTGAGCTATGGGAGCTTAGTCCTTCGATCATAGCATCTGCGTGGCGTTGCGTGAAACGCGGATGAGCCCGGAACAAGGGACAATCTCAACCCCCTGCTTTTCAAAGTCGTCTAAAATAAGATTCATCCCAAGCGAGTCAGAAGACATGTGGCCCGTAACAATGATATTCATATTTGCGGCTTCGGCCTCTTTTTTGCTCTCTTCCGCCAAATGCATATCCACAATGGTGCCAATACCTGCCTGCGCTATTTTTTCATACAGCTTAGGCGCGGGCTCAGTGCCCCCGGTCATACCCACATAAATGGTGCCGCAGCGATTCTCCGGCCTCCCGGAAAAAATCTTTGGCCCCATGCCCATCTCTGCTGCTTTTTTATATTCTTCAATAGTGCGCAGGAATTTCATTAAATCTTCAACTCGCTCCGGGCTCTCTGCCTCGAGTTTCTCCCGCAGGAACTTTGCTACCTGATTATCCGCGACAGTATGCATACACATAAAATTCACGCCGAGCAGGCGAGCGGCATCTACCGCTCTCCAGTTATTCCGCGGATTCCACATACGAGAAACTTCAGAACTCCGCTCCCTCGTAAAGCTTTCCGCGATATTGATGGGAACCCCATACGAATACAAAATATCCGCCTGCATTTCCATTACCTCATGCATATCTTGGCTCGCTCTGCCTGAAGGATGATGGGAGATTACTAAATCGATGTCGCCCAGCTCTTTTGCAAGCAAAATCTCCGCGGCATCAATATCGATGCCCACCAGCGCCTTTTTAATTTCTCGATCATCTGCCACATAGAGAACGCGGGTGTCAGAATATGGATTCTTGAGCGATTCTTTATCAGACTCCTCTTGTTCGTGCTCCACGAATTTCCCAAACTTTTCCCGCCTTCGCTCTAGTAATTTTCCCACACGCTCCCTGCCGCGAGGATCAGCGTCAATGCCCCTTTCTATAGATAGTTTGTAGATGTCATCGATCTTCATGCTGTTTTAAGAAACCGAGGTTTTGGTAGAGCTCCTCTATTTGTTTAGTTGCTGCTGCGGTATCTGCCCCGGTTTTCCGGATTCTGGCTTTTTCTCTCCGAATATAAGTTTTTACGCTTTTTGGGATTCTCATTTTTTTCTTCATCTGCAATAAAAATCAGCTTTACAGCCGTCGCTTTTAAAGCATAACACTTGTAGCCTTATTTGTCCAGCTTCGCGAAGCTGAATTCAACCCCCAAGCGCAACACCCATAGCTTCTAAAGGGGTAAGGTATCCGAGGCGTTTCCTCGGTCTTGTGTTAAGTTCCTTCTCGACAAAGGAGATATCCTCATCAGGTATTGTAGTAAAGTCTGTCTTTTTGGGAAAGTAGTCTCGTATTAAGCCGTTGGTGTTTTCGTTGGTGCCCCGTTCCCAGGAATGATAGGGATTGGCATAGTAGCACTTCAAGCCCGTTTGGGGTTCTAAGGTCTGCCAGTCTGCGTTCTCTGGGCCATTGTCTACGGTTAAGGTGTGCTTTGCTTTCCTGGGAAGATCGTCCATGCGAGCCGTAACTGCTTTTGTCGTTGCCTCTGCGGTGCGGTTCTGGAGCTTGGTGATGAGCACCACACCATACTTTCGTTCCACCAGCGTGTTGATGCCTGGCTTGTGGTCTTTGGATTCTACCGTATCTCCTTCCCAGTCTCCAACACGGGAACGTTGAGCCACTACTGATGGCCTGTATGTAATGGAGGTTCCTTTGGGCTTAAAAATCCTTTGGCATCTCCTGGATCCTTTCTTGAGCCTGCGCTTCCTTCTTCTCCGGAGGTACGGGCGCAAGTCTTCTTTCCCTGGTTTGAGTTCACCCCATCCTGAGCGATATACCTGCGCATACACAAACTGATAGATGGCTTCGTAAGAGATGGTCTCTCCGAGGTCGAGCGTGATTCTCCCCGCGATTTGCTCTGGAGACCAGCGTCTTCTCAAATGGGAGACCACGTACTCGCGCACACTCTCATTCTTGAGGCGTTCTTCACGGCCTCTGCTCTGGCGTTTCTTGAGCGCTCGTTCATGAGCCAATCTTGGAGTGTAGTGGTTGTATCTTGTTGGCTTGTTCTTGCGTATCTCACGGGAAACCGAGGCGGGAGATCTTTCCAATTCACGTGCGATGCTCCGAACTGATTTCTTTTCCCACAAACTCCGCTGGATAAACTCCCGTTCCTCGATGGAAAAATGTCTGTACTGCATACACTTGGATTCTACCAAGTGTTGCACTTACTTGTTGAACTTACTAACTTTGTAGTTGACAAACACTGGGCTTTCCCGTATTATTTTACTATTCTATGCATCTCATACTCATTCCCCTTCTTATTATCGCGCTTCTTGTAGGCATCTACGAGGGAGGTGACATTTGGAAAAGCCTTGATATTTCGGTACCATCTTTTGGAGAAGATGGGCTCAATGTGCGGCAGTTTTTTGGCGCTCCGGCCAGCCCGAACAGCCCGCTTCGCAAACTCGGCAATTAAATTTTCCCCGCGGCAATTTGCTCTCGGAGATTGCGAAAAAACTCGGCAAAGGAATATAGATTGTGCCAGGTGGCTAAATAATAGCCGAGGAGTTCTCGTTCCTTGAAGAGATGGTGAATGAACGACAACGAGAAATTCTGACAGGTATAACAGCGGCAACCCTTTTGAATAGGGCCCTTTTCTTTGAGATATTTGCTTGCTCCTAGATCAACCCTCGCAAACTGTTCAAAGTCCGACTTTGAACAGTAGACAATGCCGTTGCGGGCCAGACGCGTAGGCTCCACGCAATCAAAAGTATCCACACCGTATCGCACCGCGTCGAGAATATCATCGCTCTGCCCGATACCGAGCAAATGCACAGGTTTGTCTTCAGGGAGATAGGGAGCAACCCAGCGTAGTTGCTCGCGTATTTCTTTTTTCGTTTCTCCAATCGCCACTCCGCCTATCGCAACGCCCGGTGTTGCTTGCTCTGCAACAAATTTGGCAGACTCTTGGCGCAAATCTTTAAATGTCCCACCCTGGATGATGCCATAGAGATATTGCTTTGCCTCGCCGTAGCCTTTGGCGGAGGCGGATTTCTTTTGTGCCTTGATGCACCGCTGAAGCCATCGGTGCGTACGCTCTGTAGCTTGTTTTGTATATTGGTAATCGGCGCCGTGGTAAATGCATTCATCAAACGCCATAATCAAATCGGCCCCAATCTGCTGCTGGTATTTCATGGAGAGCTCTGGGGTAAATAGTATTTCTTTTCCGTCGCGCGGCGCCCGGAAGAGCACGCCTTCCTCTGAAATTTTTTTGACCGGCACCTCTTCGCCCTCATGGGTTTTGATTCGCTTCTGCGAATCACCTCCTCCCAGCGAAAACACCTGGAATCCCGCGGAATCCGACATTAAAGGAATACCAAGTTTCGCGTATGCGTGAATGCCGCCAAACTTCTGTATCACTTTTGCTCCCGGATGCGCAACCAAATGAAACGTGTTCACGAAGGCAACTTCCACACCTATTTCTTGAAACTCGCGCGGCGGGATTGTTTTTAAAGTCCCCTTCGTAGCCACGGGCACGAAAGCGGGCGTGTGGATATCGCCGTGCGCCGTATGGATAACTCCTACGCGTGCTTTGGACTTTTTTCCGCCAGCTGGCGGATTTTTGACTTCAAAAAACTTCATAAAATATGCTATAACCTTAAAGAGGAGGGCATCATGAAACAGCTCGTTCACAATCTCCAGGGCTGGGTAGTTGAGCCCTTCGGCGGAAAATGGATGTTCGTGTTTGTCTTCAGCACATTCTCGCTTTCGGTGGTTGCAGACCTTGGCAGCACCTATTCCTTTCTGGCTGACTGCAATTGGGATTTGGGGTGTGAAGGAAATACCTTCTCCCGAATGATTTTCTCAAGATTTGGGTTTTTGGGAGGTTCCATGGTTATATTTGCTTCTGAAGTCGTTGGGATTTTCCTCATTGGACTCCCCCTCCTTTGCAGAAAGATGCGGCCCATGGCAAAAGCAATCGTCCGCAGAATAACCATTATATCCCTGCTTTCCATCGCCCTCGATTTCTCATTGAATGCCCTGGAAAACATGCATTTTATTCCCCATACCTACTTACCCAGTGGATTCCTATTCCACACGTCCGATTCAGATACTCCACTTATCTTCATGGAGGCGGGGATTTTTCTTGCGGTGCCGCTTCTCGCCTACTTCCTCGCCCTCTTGGTCTTTCGGGCTCTCTCTATCCTGCTTGCTAAGGCAACAGGCGCGAGAGCTAAACCGCCCCTCAATATATGAGAGGCGGTATTTTTATCCGTGCTTGATTTCAATAACATCACCATCTTTTACCGCATAGTCTTTCCCTTCTGTGCGAATAAGGCCCTGTGCCATGGCCTCTGGTGTGCCGCCGGCCTTAAGCAATGTATCCCACTGGATCACGGCCGCCCGAATAAACTTCTCTTTAAAGTCGCTGTGTATTGCGCCGCCGGCATCCGGCGCTTTAGCTCCTTTTCGCACGGTCCACGCGCGCGTTTCATCGGGGCCGGTGGTAAAAAACGTAATCAAACCAAGCGCCTCATACGCTTTTGTGATAAGCTCGGGGAGCCGCGCTTGCGACAAGCCGAGCTCCTGCAATTCCGCTCTCGACAAACCCACTTTCTCCTCTTCTTCTTTAATATTCATCACCGCGTACGGCGCTCCAAGTTTTTTCGCGTATGCAATCGCTCCAGCCGCCTCTTTTTCCGTATCGGCGTTGAACAAATAAATCGTTGGCTTTGCGGAAAGAAGAAACAATTCGTTTACTGTTTCAGCGCTGTCGGGATTTTCTTTTACAAATTGAAACGCCGGAATCCCCTGATTCATACTCCGCAGAAGTCCCTGTAACACGGTTTGCCGAAGCATTACCTCTTTGTTTTGCGCCCGCGCTTCTTTCTCAACGCTTGCCAATCGTCTTTGCAGAGTTTCTAAATCTTTCAAAATCAATTCTGTCTGGACCGTTTCCATATCTCGCAAGGGATCTATCGTTTCATCCACATGCGATATATTCGCGTTTTCAAAACAGCGCACCACCTGGCAAATGGCGTCCACCTCGCGTATGTTTGCCAAAAACTGGTTGCCCAAACCTTCGCCCTTGTTTGCCCCGCGCACAAGGCCCGCGATGTCTACAAACTCAATAATCGTGGGAATAACTTTCTTGGACTCGAAAAAATCAGCGAGCTTTTGCAGCCGCTCATCGGGAACTTTCACGATGCCCACGTTGGGCTCAATCGTGCAAAAAGGATAATTAGCAATATCCACTTTCTTTTTCGTGAGCGCCTGAAACAGCGTGGACTTCCCCACATTCGGCAATCCCACAATTCCAACAGATAAAGACATAATTTGTCCATTATGGCCTTTTCCGCCGCAAATTTCAAGCCCTCAAATCAGCACAACCCCTCTCGCAGCCACCGCCGTTTGAGAGATATTTTGCTTCTTCCGAAATTGAGCAATTTGAAGATCTTTTTCGTAATTTGTTAGTTTTTTCTTGTTTTGCATAATATTCAACTCTATACTCGTCCATAAAAACCGAATTGTTACCCGCGTTCCAAAAAAGAAAAACTACCAGTTCTAGTATTTTTCAAGAATTTTAAGCGTTTCTACCACAGACGGGTTGTCTGTAGGCAAGTACGTTACCTTCTCGCCATACATATTTTTGAGCGCGGTGAAAAATTCATCCGCCCAAGAAGGAGAAAGAGAAACGATGCCCGTAAAATCAACCTCTGCCACATCTGCATTTGGATCAAGAGTCGGACGGATGGCTGCAAACGCCTCTTTACCTGCGGGGCGTGAAGTAAGCACTTCCCCAAATTTTCTTAGTTCTATTCGCATATGAAAGGTAGTTAATATAGTATTTTTGCTAATGTGCCGCGTATATTTCGACTGGCAAGCCCTATCTTCAACTGACTATCGTTTTTTGAGACATTCGCCACGGCGGTACCAGACTGTAAAGAAATACTCACTGGATACTTGCTTGCCACGTTATATACAAACTTAAGGCCATTCCCTCTCTGCTCTGGCGTACGGCCGGAAACACGCTCTGTAAACGCTACCCGCAGGGCATCTGCATCATCCTGCAGGCCGGGACGCACGCGCAGGAGAGTTGCCCGAATCCCCAGTCCTCTATCTGCCAAAACAATAATTCGCTTGTCTATATTATAACTAAAGAAAATGCCCGGCACATCAGGCCAATTCCCGAAATTGTGGTCAAATGAGTTGTTACCAACCTCGCCCACTACCGCATCAATCAATGACACTATATCCTTTCCGACTCTATTACTCTGGTTAAGAATGATAGACATTGAATCAAGACGCGCTTTAAATATATCATGGGTACGACAATACTGTTCTGGTAAAAGTTCCGGCGCCACCGGACTTTCCGCCCATACGCGCGCGACTGATTCAATGTCTGACATAAAACCCTCCAATTGCTCTTTGGAATAATAACGATGCCCGCCGGGACTACGGAGAGCTTTCAGTTTCCCCCTTGAGTCCCATGCCCGAAGCGTGTTTATCGAAACACCGATAAATTCAGCCGCCTCGCCTATGCTTAATAAATCTCTGCTTTCCCGCATATAGATATCGTACCAAATCTACCAAAATTTGTCAATATCTACCAATATTTAGCAGAATCTACCAGTAAACGCAGTCGT
>Ga0209541_10002138_pt1 | contig 37978 bp, 32 predicted proteins | sample RifCSPlowO2_01_FD_184027 | JGI IMG/M metagenome (GOLD analysis project Ga0209541, IMG submission 184027) | Groundwater microbial communities from Rifle, Colorado - Rifle CSP2_plank lowO2_0.1 (SPAdes) (version 2) | ecosystem: Environmental > Aquatic > Deep subsurface > Groundwater | place...
AAACTGTGGATAACATTAACTAGTGAGGTTCAACCTCGCTAGTTAAGCATTGAGAATAAAAAAAGGAGATCAAGTCTCCTTTTTTACTTTTTAATTACAATTACAACAATGTTCATTACTTCCGCACTCGCACTCGCTGTTAGCGCATTCGCAATCGTGGCTAATGTGCCATTTTTTAATGAATTTATTGATAGACGACAATGTTACATCCAACACATCTTCTTCGGATAAATTAGTTGTGTCAATAATAACATTGAAATTTTCTTTCGCGAAATGGTCTTCTATGCCGTAAAGTTTTCTATATCTTTCTCTTTCCGTTTGCATTCTATTTTTTCTCATTTCGCTGATTTTCTTTTCTGAAAAATTCTGATATTCCGGCCGATTTTGTTCTTTTATTCTTTCTACTGCCGTTTTTTCGTTAATTGTTAGTAAAATGTCTATTTTGGGATAGGGGCTATCCAGCATAAAGCCAATGCGGCTCTCTAAAATAATATTCTCATTTTCCACTACCAATCTTTGTTGTTCTCTGTCCATTTCTTTCTCCATCTCTAAATTATTTTCCAACGCTTTATAAAATTCATCTACGATACTGCCTTCAGGAACTTTACTTCTGATAATTTCTGAAGCAGAAAATTCCGTATAGCCGAATATTTTTAATTTCTTATGCAACGCTTTTCTTAAAATCGTTTTTCCGCTACCCGGCATCCCGCTAATCGTAATAACCATTTCGTTTCCTTTTTTAAAAAACTTATTGTAGTATAAAACAAAACGAGAAAATAGCAAATAGAAAATAGAAACTAGCAATTCTCAATTCTCATTGAATCTATAATGACTTAATTCACAAACCACTGCGTTTGAAAATTGTTTCATTAATTCATTCATTGAAAATTAGAAATTGTAAATTGAAAATTGGTCCTTGATTATTAGAATTTATTTAGAATAATTAGAACAATTAGAACAATTAGAATAATTTATGTACATTCCCACTATCGGTCTAGAAATTCATATAGAAACGAAAACTAAAACAAAGATGTTTTGTTCGTGCGCGAATGATCCCGAAGAAACTAAACCGAATATCAATGTTTGTCCGGTTTGCTTGGCGCATCCTGGTAGTCTGCCAGTTATAAACAAATCGGCGATTCAAACTATTGCTAAATTAGGTCTGGCTTTAAATGGCAAAATTGACGATTATTCGCAATTTGATAGAAAGAGTTATTTTTATCCTGATTTGCCGAAAGGTTATCAGATTTCTCAATACGAACATCCGATAGTAAAAGGCGGCTCTCTTAAGGGCATTCGTATCACAAGAATCCATATGGAAGAGGACACCGGTCGCCTCATCCATCAGATACCTACAACCTACAACCTACAACCTACAACCTATTCATTAGTGGACTTCAACCGCGCTGGCGTGCCTCTTATAGAATTGGTAACCGAACCAGATATTGAAAATGCCGAACAAGCTGTTGCTTTCGCTAAAGAATTGCAACTTATTTTGCGGTATCTTGATATATCTGACGCGGATATGGAAAAAGGCCAGATGCGAGTAGAAACGAACATTTCTTTGAGTGACAAGAAACAAGAAACAAGCGACAAGAAATTAGGCACGAAGGTGGAAGTTAAAAATCTCAATTCTTTTAAAGCGGTATATGGCGCGATTGTTTATGAAACAAAAAGACAAGCAGAAATATTAGATGAAGGTGGGAAAATCATTCAAGAAACACGCGGTTGGAACGACAAAACTGGTAAAACAGAAAGCCAAAGATTGAAAGAATCAGCGCACGATTATCGTTATTTTCCCGAACCGGATTTACCGCCGCTTAATATGTCGGAATTTAATTTAGAGGAATTAAAAGCAGAATTGTCGGAATTACCAAAAACAAAGAGAAATCGTTTTAAGCAAGAATTTAAAATTCCAGAAGAACAAATTGAAATTTTAGTTAGTGATAAAGGTAAAGCCGAATATTTTGAAGAATCTGCCACTGAACTAAAATCAGAATTACCAATTACTAATTACCAATTACTCGTTAATTACTTCGTCAGCGACCTTCAGGGTTTAATGAGTGAACGCAAAACGGAAATTAAAAATCTAAAAATTTCGCCCCACGAATTCGCTCATTTTGTGTTTCTAATTGAAAAAGGAACTCTTTCCAGCAGACTAGCCAAAGATTTGCTCAAAAAAATGTTTGAAACTGGTGAGGACCCCGAAACATTAATGGCGAAAGAAAATATATCCGTGATCCAAGACGAAAGCGCGCTCGCTCAAATAGTCAGAAAAATTATTGCCGAAAATCCGCAAGCTGTTAAAGATTATCAAAATAGCAAAGCGACAGCCGTCCAATTTATGATTGGCAAAGCGATGGCGGTGACTGGCGGCAAAGCTAACCCGCAAATTTTGCATAAACTTTTCAAAGAAATTTTAGATTTATCCCGTTAGAAATCGAATGCGAGCCGCATTCATAAATTTCTAATGGGATTATTGACGCTTTTCCTCAATACTGATAACATACTATCAGCGTTTTTAACAGTTAAATAAAGGAGAATAAAGGCAAATGGAAGAAAATCTTACCGCCAAAAGATTAAGCGAGTATTTTGACGTGCAGAAATACAACGTTTTTAATTGGACGGGATCTTTTGATGAATATCTGGAAAAAGTTCAAGAAAATCCCGAGATAACGAGAACTGCTTTTCAACGAATATATGATATGATTTTGTCGCACGGTACGGAAGAATATGTTGATTCCAAAAAGAAAATTATCAAATATAAAATTTTTGAAGACCCTTTTGAGAATGGGAAGAATGCTGTTTTCGGCATTGATATTCCGTTGATGAAATTAGTCAATTTTTTCAAAAGTGCGGCGCAAAAACACGGCACCGATAAAAGAGTACTCCTGCTTAAGGGGCCGGTCGGCAGTTCTAAGAGCACCATCGTGACGGTTTTAAAAAAAGGACTGGAAGAATATTCTAAAACCGATGACGGCGTTTTATATTCTTTTTCTTGGAAAATTGGCGATAAAATTGAACCTTGTCCGATGAACGAAGAACCTTTAAAACTATTGCCGGATGAAATCAGCGTAAGTAACGAAAGCGTCAGATTAATTTTCTTAAAAAGAATCAATAAAAAATTGGCGTCAACAAAAAGTTTACACAAAATTGAACCGGAAGGTGATTTATGCCCTTTTTGTCGGGCAACTTTTAGAAATTTATTAAAAGACAATGAAGGCAATTGGTTAAAAGCAATCCAAGAAAATATTGAAGTGAGAAGAGTAATTATATCAGAAAAAGACAGAATTGGTATCGGCACATTTATGCCTAAAGACGAAAAAAATCAGGACTCAACGGAACTTACCGGTGATATCAATTACCGGAAAATAGTGGAATATGGTTCCGATTCAGACCCGAGAGCTTTTAATTTTGATGGTGAGTTTAATGTGGCAAACCGCGGTATTATTGAGTTTATAGAAGTTTTAAAATTAGAAGTGGCGTTTTTATATGATTTATTAAGCGCTTCGCAAGAACATAAAATTAAACCAAAAAAATTCGCCCAGACTCCCATAGACGAAGTTATTGTCGGGCATACTAACGAACCGGAATACAATAAATTGCAGAATAACGAGTTTATGGAAGCCTTAAGAGACAGAACGATAAAAATAGAAATACCTTATGTCACTAAAGTTTCCGAAGAAATTAAAATTTATAATAAAGATTATAATAAAAGCAAGGTGTCTAAGCACATCGCGCCTCATACATTATTCGTGGCTTCTATGTGGGCGGTCTTAACAAGACTGGAAGAACCGAAAAAAGCTAATCTCACATTGATGCAAAAGCTGAAATTATATGACGGAAAAACTTTGCCTGATTGGACCGAAGATAATGTAAAAGAATTAAGGAAAGAAGCGCAAAGAGAAGGTTTTGATGGAATTTCGCCAAGATACATTCAAGACAAAATTTCCAATGCTTTAGTTGCTAGTGAAAAAGAAGAAAATTGCGTCAATCCTTTTACTGTTATGAATGAATTAAGAAGTGGCTTGAAAACCCATTCGCTTATAACAAGCGTAGAGCAAAGGGGAAAATACGAAAGTTTACTGGACTCCGTAAAAAAAGAATACGAAGACATAGTCAAAAGTGAGGTGCAAAGAGCGATTTCCGCCGATGAAGAAGCTTTAAAAAGATTATGCGGCAATTACATTGATAATGTAAAAGCGTTCACGCAAAAAGAAAAAATTATCAATAAATTTACCGGCCAAAGGGAAAATCCGGATGAAAAATTGATGCGCGCGGTAGAAGAAAAGACAGACATTGTCGATAGCCGAAAAATCGATTTTAGAACGGAAATAATGAATTATATCGGCGCTCTCGCTCTTGAGGGGAAAACTTTTGATTATAAGACCAACGAAAGATTGAATAAAGCTTTGGAATTGAAACTTTTTGAAGACCAAAAAGATTCCATCAAATTAACCAGTCTTGTTTCTAATGTTGTTGATAAGGATACGCAGGAGAAGATTGATGTGGTGAAAACCAGATTGATTAAAAATTACGATTATTGCGATGTTTGCGCTACTAATGTTTTGAATTATGTAGCGAGCATTTTTGCGAGAGGCGATATGAAAAATTAGCAATAAACTATAATAACAGACGACAAATGACTATTAACAAATAATTAAAGGCGGCAATAAAAACCGCCTTTTTTTTAATTCTTATCTTTCGTCTTCTGTCCCTTATCTCTTGTCGCTTGTCGTTCGCCTTGCTTATATCATCCATCTCGCTTAATAATATGATTAGCTTTTTAAGAATCAAAAATTAAGGAATTAAGTTATGCCTTACGATCAAGACGATGATTTATGGGGAAAGGTAAAAAAAGGATACAAAAGAAAAGAATTAAAAAAACTCTTATCCAAAGGCGAAGTAATAGGCAAAAGAGGCGACCGATTCGTAGTTATCCCAATTCCTCAAATTGATTTGCCCACTTATCGGTATGATTTTGGGAATGCGCCAAGAGTAGGACAAGGCGAAGGCAAAAGAGGCGATCCAGTAGGACCAGAAGATTCGGATAATTTCGGCGGCGCGGGTTCCGAAGCCGGTGAACATTTATTAGACGAAGAAGTCAGTTTTGAAGAATTAGCTGAAATCTTGCGTGAGGTAGGATTGGAATTGCCGGATTTGGAACCGAAAGGTAAAAAAAATATTCCCGTTCCCAGCGATAAATATTTCACTATCGCGCCCGTTGGACCAAGAGGGTTAAAACATTTCAAGCAGATGTTTAAAAGAGGACTAATTAGAAATCTTCTTTCCGGTGAATATAATCCCGAAAAGCCGATGATTATTTTTAATAAATCGGATGAAAAATATAAATCTTGGAAAACAGTTTTATTGCCTTCTGCCGGCGCCGTCATTATTGAAATGGTGGATGTTTCCGGTTCGGTTTTTGGCGATGCGAAAGATATAATGCGCGCGGCCAGTTTTTATCTGGAAGTTTTGATTAAAACTAATCCTAAATATAAAAAAGTGGATACACGGTATATTATTCACGACACGGCGGCAAAACAAGTTGGCCGCGATGAATTTTTTCGCACTAGAGAAGGCGGTGGCACGATTATGTCTTCTGGTTTCAAAGAAATTGAGAAAATAATTGACCCAAAGCAAGGTTCTATTTTCGACGAAGAAAAAACGATTTATTCACCCGAAGATTGGAATATTTATATCTTTTATTATTCCGATGGCGCCAATTGGAGCGCCGATGATACTGATGAATGCTGTGAAATTTTAGAAAAAAATATTCTATCTAAATCAGGCGTAAAATTATTCGGTTATTTTCAAATAGAAACGCCTTACACTCGTGATGATTTTCGGTCCGAGTTGGATGTTTATTTTGCCGAAAATGAAAAAGTTAGAACAACGGAAATCGCCACAAAAGAAGAAATTATGAAAGCCTTAAAAGAAATTTTAAGCAAAAAGAAAGAGATTAAAAAGAAATGAACAAGAAAATTCCTTCTTGGCTCAAAGAGTTAAAATATCAAGTGCGCGATAGTGCCGTGCATTACGGCTTAAATATCAGTCGCGGTGATGATTTAGACAATGAGATTATTTTTGAAACTCTCTTTTTTGACGAAATGAATAGAATTGCCGCGAAAGGCGGTTTTCCTAATCGTTATCCGCATTGGAAATGGGCAATGGAAGGGGAGGCGCTTCGTAAACTTTATAGTTATGGTTTGCAAAAAATATATGAAATGGTTATTAATAATAAGCCGTATTACGCTTATCTGCTGGATTCCAATAGCCCTGTTGACCAGAAATTAGTTATGGCGCATGTGATGGGCCATATAGATTTTTTTCGCACTAATGCTTGTTTTAGAGCTTTTTCTTCCAAAAATATGGTGGATGAAATGGCTAATCACGGCATGCGCGTATCGCGATACATTAGTAAATATGGCGAAGAAAAAGTGATAAGTTTCATTGATACTTGCCTTTCTTTGAAAAATCTTATAGATATTCATTCTCTCACATTCAAAAGATTATCTAATATTGAAAATACAAAAGAAAAAGAAAAAGAAGAAAAATATCCTGTTAAGTTTTTTGACGACGAAAGACGAAAAGAGTATATGGACGATTTTTTGAATCCTCCTGAAAAAATGGAAAAAGAAAGACAAAAAATAGAAACCGAAAAAGAAGTTTTGAAAAAAATAGAATTGGGGCAAAAAATTCCCGAAGAGCCAGAACAGGATATTATGCATTTTTTGATGGAGTATGCTCCGTTAGAGCTTTGGCAAATAGATATTTTATATATTATCAGAGCCGAGAGTTATTATTTCGCGCCACAAGCCCAGACGAAGATAATGAACGAGGGCTGGGCCGCTTATTGGCATTCCAAAATATTGACTAGCAACGATAAGTTGGATAAATACCAAAGTCGCAGAACTCTGCCGCCGCTTTTAAACGACAGCGAAGTCGTAGATTACGCCGACCATCATTCCGGCACTATGAGCGTTAACCCTGCGAACATCAATCCTTATAAACTTGGCATAGAACTTTGGAGACATATTGAAGAAAGATGGAATAAAGGCAAATTCGGCAAAGATTGGAACAATTGTTTGGATAATGGCAGTTATGAAGATAGGACAAACTGGGATAAAGATTTGGGATTAGGCAGAGAAAAAATATTTGAAGTGAGAAAAATATATTCGGATGTGTCTTTTATTGATGAATTTTTAGACGAAGAATTCATTGAACGACAAAAGTTTTTCATTTATTTTTATCACAAAGAAAGAAAAAGATACGAAATCGCTTCTCGCAATCCTAAATACATTAAAGAAACACTGCTTTTTAATCTTACGAATCTCGGACAGCCTGACATTCGGGTTATTGACGCCAATTATAAAAACAGGGGAGAACTTTATTGTTTTCATAAACCCGTGAGCATTGATTTACACAAACCAAAAGTCATGGAATTGAGATTTGATCATATGATGACGGTTTTGCAAAAGACTTATGAAATATGGCAAAGACCGGTGCATTTAGAAACGCAGTTCAATAATACGAGAAAAATGTTTTCTTGGAATGGCGAAAAATTCAGCGAAGCAAATGTTTAAAAAATTTAAAACCCCGATTTAATTTCGGGGTTTTTTTGTTGTTAAGGAAGATATTTCATTGTTCTAAAATAATCAATGTTTCTTTTTAGTTCGTCAATATCTTCATTATCAAGATTCAAAACTAATTCTTTTGTTCCAGATGTCTTCTTTAAAAAAATATGCAAAGATTCCCATTTTAAAGACATTGGCGATAATTTTTGTTCCAGCGCGTATTTCGCCATCTCTATCCTTCGTTTTGCTCGTCCTTCCGGCGGATTATAGATGTAAAAATCAATTTCCTTTTGTCCATAAAGAGGTTTTATGAATTCTCTCGCCAGTAAATCGCGATATAAATCCATTTCTTTGTTATTTACTCTGTGATAGCTTAGGTCCAGTTTAAGTAATTTAGAAATTTTATATTTATCGTCCAATTTCGCCAAAGCATCAATATTATCGCCGATGATATTTTCAAATAATTTTTTCTTTATCATCCAATCCAATTTTCTCTGGTTATCTCCGTTTGGCTCACCGTCGTTAAGAAAACCAAATATGGTCGTTTCCCATTTTTCAATAATTTCCGTCGTCTCCGGAACAATTTCCGAAAGCCTGTCGCTTTCTTCTTTTATCGCTTCCAAAATATTTTTCTGGGTTATAATCGCTTTTCCAAAATAGCTTTTGTAATTTTTTGATAAGAAATTTTTTGAGTCAAAAGATAAATTCTTGATAAAAGCAACTGGGTTGTCTATTAAGGTTGAGTATCTTCGTATTTCGCGGATTAATTTTTGGACATTTTTCGATTCAGCTATTTCTAAATAAGCGAGTAAAAGATAGGTCGTGCCGTATTTAAGATAAAGCGACCAGTCAGAACGGTTTAAATCGCCGCAGATGAGATGCAGTCTTTTAGTCTCGGATAATGTGTTAAAAACAAGCGGCTCATTCCTGCTGTTTATAAGAGCCCTGTCCGTGGTGCTTTGTAGGCCGATTTGTCTTTTAATAAAATTAGCTCTCGGGCTCAAACAAAATTTTATGCGGCTATCAGCCGTTTCTTCATTTTCAATTTTTTCCAGAATATGCCCGGCGCCAGTATAAATGATTCGTGACGCTAAATGCGCCATCATTATTATTTGTTCTGTTTCGCCTCCTGTTATTATTGTAGTCAGTTTATTGAATAAACTCGGTCTAATGGCGTAATTTTCGTGCGAACCGCCCGTGCCGGCATCGCCGCCAAGAAAACAATCGTAATCCAATATTTTACCCGCTGTTCTTTTAAGCAAGTAAAGGTCAGGTTCTTTATAAAAGTCGTAAAATTGTCTCAATATTATTTCACCGGCCTTTTCTGTTAAAATTAATTCTTTCACTGTTCCGCATTCAGCGGTGGCGTATTCAATTTGGCCGTTGTCTTCATAAACTTTACTGCCGTTTATAATCCATTTGAAAAAATAAGAATTTGTCGGATTTATCAAACCATATGGTTTATCGGAAACAATATATGAATTGCTTAATTCGCTTAATTTTTTCGGCATAATCTCGATGGCAACTTTCCGCCCTCGTTTTGTTTGTCTGGTAAGAAAACAGCTATATTCGTTCTCCGCGCCAAGGTATCTCATTTTTATCCGATATTTTAAAATTCTGTTTTAATTCTAAATAAAAAAACTTTCTTACGCAAGAAAGTTTAAGTATTTTTAGGTAAAAACATTAAAAATCTGTCAATGATTCTTTTTAGTAAGTTTTCATCTTCTTCGTCAAAATAAACTATCGTTGGCAATGAAACTTTGGTCTTTTGCAGATGCATTTCCGACCAGTCTAGAATTATATTTCCCGCCAAACCAGATTTTAAACTATATTCAACCAATCTTGTTCTTTTTTCGGCTCTGCCTTTCGGAGGTTTAGTGAGTTTTTCCGAAATTTTTGATATTGGGTAAAGACTTTTCGCGAAGCCGGAATCAACGAGTTTTTTGTATAAATCTTTAGCATCGATTCTATGGTAACTTAAATCAAGTTTTGATATTATTTTCATTGTATTTTTGTCGCGCAGTGAACTTAGATAAGATATTTTTTCTCCCGTTTTAAATTCAATCAACTTTTTTTTTATTCGCCAGTCCAATCTGTCGTCCATTTCCGGTGTCGGCGCTATGGCTTTTTGCCATAAATCAATGATTTGTTCCAATTCCCGATTTTTCGCTTTTAATTCATCGCGAAATTTTAAAACATATTTTATTATCTCACTCTGTATCTTTTGCGCTTTCTCAAATTGGACCTTAAAAAAATTTTCCGAATCGGATATTGAAACGGAAAGGGTCCGTAATAAATCAAGAGGCAATTCTAAGAAAATTTTTTCCGCTAATTTTCGGACATCTTCTTTGGGAGCGATTTCAAGAAAGTCTAAAATTAGGGCTGTTGTGCCGTATTTAAGATAAAGCGACCAATCGGAGCGGTTTAAATCGCCGCAGATGAGATGCAATCTTGAAAGAAAAGATAATGAAGGTTGGACTAACACCTGATTTTTTTGATGAATCAGAGGACGGAACGCGCGACTGTCTCCTGAAAAAAGTTTGTGAGTAAAACTCGCTCGCGGGCTTAAAATAAATTTTATCTTCGTGTAATTCTTGTCAGTTTGTATGTGTCCGGCGCCGGTGTAAATTATTCTTGAAACAAGATGACTTAACATTATATTTTGTTCATCGGTTCTTTCTTTCTTTTTTTCGTCATATAAAGTCAGTCTTTTAAATAGTTTTTCTTCAATAGCGTAATTTTCGTGCGAGCCGGCGCTACTTTTTAACATTCTGTCTGTCGTCCGTTTGAGAATAAAAAAATTACTTTCATTGTCATCTTTATATCTAGGAAAAATTTCCGGCACAATTATTTCACCAGCTTTTTCCAGAAGAACCAATTCCGCCACGGTTTTGCATTCAGCTGTTGAATATTCGGTATTATCCAAATCGTTATAGATTTTTCCGCCATTTTTAAGCCAAACCGTGAAAACATTTGTTTCGTAGGACATAAGTGATTTTGGCGCGAATAAAACTAAATGCGCCGCTGATTCATTAAGTCCGTTGATTGGCAAAGTTCTTACATTTCTTTTTAGATCGTATCTATCAAATAACAACGGCCAATATTCATTTTCCGCGCCGATGTATTCCATAAAATATTTCATTCTTAAATCAACTGCTTTTATTGTAAATTAATATATCTGCTAAGTCTAGTTTTAAAAATAAAAAACCCGTTTTAAAAACGAGTTATTTTACTATTAGTTGTCGTAGTCATTGTCAATCGTTAAATGTTAGACATAGTCGTTTATTATTGTCCCTGTTGTTGTTCCTGGTCAATTATTTCCTCAGGAACCTCCTCATATTCTTTCAGGTCGTCTTCTTTAAAATTAGGCGGTTTTCTTTCTTTCTCTTTTTCTTTCCTATATTCTTCTATGGGATTCTTGTCGGGTTGTTTTCCGGGTATGGGAAATTTATCGTGTTCGTGACCAGGCATAGTCTATCCTCCGATTTTCTTTTTAAATTTATCTATTTTTAACTTTAACATTTCCATATCCTCCGAATCAAGCGCTATGACAGTTCCTTCTATGCTATAGTCCGTTCCAGCTCCTAAATCAGGAGAACTATTTATAGTTTGCCTCAATTCAATTGATTTCCACAATTGGTCGTTGACTATAAAATTTTCCAGATTTTGGGTCTTAATATAATCAAGAATTTGCGTTCGTCTTTTAGCTTTGCCTTTTGGCGGTTGGTTGACGCGAATAATTTCTTCTCCAATGGAATGAATTTGAGAAATATAACCTTTTTTGACGAATTTTGAAAATAAATCCTTTTGATTTACCCGATGATAACTCAAGTCATATTGCAAAAGTCGTCTGATTAATCTTTTATCGCTTATCTTTGATAAATCTTTAATCGGACTGGCGAAAATTTCTTCGTAAATTTTCTTTTTAATAAGCCAATCTAATTTATCGTTAAAATAGCCGTCTCCGGTCGCGAGAGAATTAATAACCGTTTCCCACTGGCTTATTATTTTTTCCGTCTCCGGCAATATTTGTTCCATTTTTACTCGATATTTATACATTGCCGATATTATTCGTATTTGCATATCAATCGCTTTTTGGAATCTGCTTTGCTCGCCGGAAAAATTAGAAGAAAATTTTCCCGACAAGGCTATGATAAACCCCCTTGGGCTGCTAATTTTTAGATATTGAGCTAATTTATCCACATCTTCAGAATCAGCTGTTTCCATAAAAGTCAGTATTAAGGCAGTTATGCCGTATTTAAGATAAAGCGACCAATCGGAACGATTAGTGTCGCCGCAGATGAGATGAAGACGAGAATTATTGTTTGAAAACGATTCGTTACGGCAATTTATAAACGGTCTGTTAGCCAAAGTTTCATCCGCGACAAGAGATTTTAAAAAAACCGCTCTCGGACTGATAAAAAAATTCAAATTGTCCCAAGAATCATCAGCTTTTTTCGCGCTGATATGCCCGGCGCCGGTATAAATTATTCGGGAAGCGATATGTCCTATAAGAATAATTTGTTCATTGGTAAGATTATATTGTTTAGCCGTTAGTTTTCCAAACAAATCTTTGTTTATCTCGTAATTTTCGTGTGAACCGCCAGTTTTTTCTTTTTGTCGTATGTTGTGAAATTCAGCGCTGGATGTTCTTTTGAGAATATATAAACTTTCTTGTTCCAGATTGCTGAATATTTTTGTGATTATTCTTTCTCCGGCTCTTTCGGCAAGCGTCAATTCTTTAATCGTTTCACATTCCGGCGTGGCATATTCAGTATATTGTCTATCTAAATAAACTCTTCCGCCGTTTTTAAGCCAGCAGTCGTAAAGCGGCGTAACGGCCGCAATGACAGAAGAAGATTTTTTATAAAGTATCGGAGAATGTTCTTTTTGCGCCAAGTGCCAATTAAACTCCGGTATTACTGTTTCTGTTTTTGAATTGTATCCGAAGATGCCGCTGTTTCTGAAAAATACGGTGTATTCATTTTCCGCGCCGATTAACTTCATTTATTTTCCTTTCCGTTTTTATTATTGGCTGAATCGCTGGTTTCTGCTTCCGCCAAAATTTGTTCTATGAGAATTTCTGTTTTTGAGGACGCTTTGAAAATATAAGGATTACGCGGGTCAGGCAATTCAATGGTTTCTTCGCTTATTTCTTGTCTGCCTCCTTTTTCTATAAAAATGTGATGCCAGGTCGTTCGGTATGTTTTTTTATTTTCCGCGAAATGTTTAATCAGCAAAGAACGGAGACGCGCTCGGCTGTCGGGAGGGGATTCAATTGCTTTGGATATCGCTTTTTCGCTTATTATTCTGGCGGCAAAATTTTTAGAAACCAAATTTTCAAAAAGCGAATTTTGAGAATTGACGATGTGATAATTATAATCAAGGCTTCTTAATTGATTCAAGTTTCTGCCGGTCCCGATTTTTTCTTCAAACATTTTTCTTTTTATTCTGTAATCAAACTTATCGTCCAATTTTGATTGGTCGGCGGTCATCGCGTCTATCGCGTATGCCCAATGCGCCACTACTGTTTCCGCCCAAGGTATTATTGTTTCACCGTTGGCTTTTTTATATTCCAGCCATCTCATCACATCCATTAAAATCATCAATTGCAATCCCAAGACCGATTCTTTGCTTTTTTTTGTTTCCAATTTCATTTCCGGTTTTTCAACGAGTGAGAATATTTCTTCCGGCTTATCCGTGAAAATATACCTTTCTATTTCTGGAATATTTATCTTTTTTTTCAAAACATCTTCTAACATCATCAGCGTTAAACAGGAAGCGCCGTATTTGATTAAATTGGACCAATCAGCGATGTTTGAATCGCCGCAAATAACATGCAATCTCGCGAATTTCGCAGCATCGGCGTATGGTCTGTTTCTGGTGTTCACTATCGCTCTCGCGTAAGTGGTGTCCAATGTTTCAAGATATTTTATAAACGGCGATCTTTGTGATAAAGAAAAACATTTTGGCCATTTTTCAGTTATATTAAGTCTGCCGGAACCTGTGAAAATTTGCCGTGTTAAGAGATGCGCTATCCAAATTACTTGTTCCGTTGAACTGGGATATCGCCATAATTTCCAAGAAAATTCCGAAACCAGTTTGTGAAAAAGCTGTCGGCTGATCAGATAATTTTCGTGGCAGGAATATGAAGCTTCATGATAATCCCAATTATTTTTAAGCAAGTCGGCTTTGGAATTGAGCCTGATTGCCGTTTCTTCTACGGCGAGACTCATCAGTATTGCTCCGGCTTTTTCGTAAGCTATAAGCTCAAGAGGAGAAGAGCATTCTGGCGTTGAATATTCAGGATGCGCTCCGTCAACATAAATTCTTGAACCGTTTAAAGTGTATTGACCGGTAAGACCCAAGATTCTCGCGATTTCATTTTTTTCCGTCTCATTTATTTTTTCGTTCCACCAATTAGCTTTTTTGAACATCTCATCAATCAGTTCATTGTCTCTATTTCCTATATTAAGAAGATAATCAAGATTGCTTAAGAACTGCGATATGCGGTTAGCTTCTTTTCCTTTTGGCCATCTGCCAAAACGGGGAACAATCGCGAATTCCGTCTCCGAGCCCATTATCGTCTGAATTTCTTCCATTTTTATTGTTTCTAATTTTTAATAATCTTTCCCCAGCATAATAGAAAAGAGGTTTGTTGGCAAACCTCTTTACAATAAATTTTTTGTATTTTCGTATCATTTCGTAATTTCGTAGGAGAATATTCGTGTTGTTTATTAGTATTGTTCGTATTAATTTTATGAATCCGGAAAATACTTTTTATTATATCTTACTGCTTCTGGCGGCGTGTATCCGTTATCAAGCATCCATTGAGTCATCGTTCTTCCTTCTTTCGGCACGGAGGATACTATTGTCTCATGCGTCACATTAGCCAGATCTTCTTCTCTAATGCCGAATCTCGGGTCGCCCGGAAATATTTTTTCTTTATTTTTCTCGTTTTCTTTTCTCATTCTCTCTAAAGCTCTGATTTCAAGTTCATCAACCATACTGGCTATAATCGCTCCGGAAATAAAATCTTTAAAATGAAATTCTCTTTGGGTTCGCTTAAAAAACGCGTCAAAAAGAAAAGTGTCTTTCTGTTCCTCGTTAAAAATATCCGAAAGCATTATTTCTATCCATCTGTCTATTATGTTTTCTCTTTCGTTCGGATTTTTCAATTCGGCAATCGGTTGGTTTTTCAGATAAATTTTCATTATTGGTTTCGCTTTTTCTTTCGTTCGTGGCGGCGCTATTTCTATTTCTTTATCCAATCTTCCTCTTCTTTTAACTGCCGGATCCAACTGGTCAATTCTATTTGTCGCGAGAATTACAAAAACACCATCAATTTTTTCCACTCCATCCATCAAAGCGTTGAATTGTCCGACATAAGTTGCCGTGTGGTCCCTTGAAATTGAAATTCCGCGAACCGGAAATATGCTATCGGCCTCGTCAATAAAAAGAATCGCCGGTCTGTTTTTCTGCGCGTTGGCAAAAGCGTCGCGCATTGCTTTCGGAGTTTCGCCGACAAACTTATTTTCTATTGAGGGTCCATTGATAAGTTCCAGATGCCATTTCAATTCTGTTGTGAGCGCTCTTGCGATTAAAGTTTTCCCGCAACCGGGCGGTCCCCACAAAACCACGCCTTTTGGTTCTTTATTTCCTTTCATCGCCTTCCAGGCTATTTGGTCAAAATCGAGCCCGAGTATATTCTTAATTTGTCTTATTTCTTTATCCAAGCCACCGATTTCTATAAACCCAACTTCTCTAATGTTTTCCGTTGTCGTCGCGAGTTTCAATCTCTCCAAAATTTTCACCATCACATTTCCAAAAAACAAAGCCCTATCTCCTTCGGATAGCGGTTTTTCGGCAAGTTCTTTTTTTAAAGACAAGGAAAGAACAGTAGCTTTTATCGCTGTTCCAGCGCTGTCTTTAACCATTATTAAGTCCGATAAAATTCCCGTTACCGTTGCTTCCTGAAGAGTGATAAATTTTTCTGTCTCCTCCGTCGGCACAATGCTTACGATGGAATAATCTTTGTTTACTAAGACGAATTGCCCGGGTTGCAGTTCTTTCCCTAATTTTTCCTCAACCGTTCCGATAGTATCCGACCCGTTGATGGGTATAAGCCAGCATTTCAGAAAATTAACGGGTTTTTTTTCCTGTTCCAAAATTTTCTTGCGCGGGTCATCGGCTTTGGATAGTTCTTTAAACATCACCGGAAAGTAAGGCGGTTCGGCAAGAGCCCATAATTTATCCAAAGTTTCTTGCATCGCGGCTATATAATCATCCGTCTTGTCTTTTTCTTCCTGTAATCTTTTAGCTATGAATTTCAAGGCTTGTATTTTTGCGTAAATTTCGCTGAATTGCTTTTTATCTCTGAAAGTCTTTTCCATTCTCAGCGCATTGGATAATTCGTCAATTTCTCTCGTAATTCTACTTAAAGAATTGATATTATTCTGCGTAGAGTTTTCTTCAGTTTTCATCCGTTAAATCAATTTTAAATTGTTCAAAATCTATTATTTAGAATAAAGGAAGAATGCCTATATAGTCAAATCAAGGAATAATAAAAAATCTCCGTGAACGGAGATTATATTTTTTTGTATATCCAGTTAAATTCTTTTTTTACGAGTTTATTTCTGTTCAAAAAACATTTCTGTTCTGAATATTTATCCGTAAATAATTTTAATTTTTCGGGGTCCGAAAGTTCATTCCAGTCATCAATTCCATATTCTTTTTTTTCTTCCATTATTATTTTTTCAATTTCATTTTTTGCATATCCGCTTTTATCTTTTTTTTCATTTCTTTTTGGCATATTTTTATAAGAAACGGGGATTACTTGATTTACGGGATATTTTTTCCATTTGCACCACGGATTCATTCTAAAAATCTTGTCATTCTCTTTTTCCACCGCTAATTCTACGCCCATAATATCCGCGTAAACCACATACTTTGAATATTGCACATTATTTTCAAAAACACTTTTCAGCAATTTTTTTCCTTCAATCGCTATATCCGGAGCGTCTCTGCCCCAATTAGCGATTAGTTTATTGACTTCTTTTCTAAACCAATCCGCGATTGAATCAAATGAATTACCAGCACCGGCGAGAACGATATTTGAATGCACTTTGGCGATTTCGCTCGCGAAAACATAGATTCCGGCATCATTTGAAATTATTATGGTTGGTGGGAATTTTTCCAGGTGGTCAGTTATTTGAGTTTCTTTATCGCTCAAATGGACATTAATCATGCTATCATTCATTTTTTATTTTTCCTTATAAAGGTTTCTCGCAAGGAATAAATTCGCCGTTATCAATAATACTGCAATAAACATTCGTGTTCGTTCCGGCATCTTCTTCGCTTGTCATTTTTATTTCTTGTTTTACTCTTTCAATCATATCTTCTGCCGTTTCCGGTATATCTTTATAAACTTTTTGTTGACCCTTCACGAACATAAATCCGCTTCCAATCGTCAAAAAATTTTTCCCGCTCAAAATTGCTCCGCTTTCTATGTTATAAAGATGAATTTTTTTGGATTCTTCGTCCCAAAATATTGCCACGAAAGCTATTTGCGGTTGCATACCTCTTTTCAAGTATTCGTCCGCCGCCGCCCGATAATAATGCATCAAATGTCTGCTTGCGCCCGAAGCAGAAATCGTTTTTTCTCTGCTATCGCAAATATCATCAATCGCCAGTTTGAAAGCCGGAACAATTTGTTGGATTAGGCTCAAATCGCCCGCGCCGGCGAAAAAGCCGATTCTACAACCGAAAACTTTATTGAATTTTTCGTCAAAAATAAAAGGCGCGCCGGAGACTCGTCCATCAGAAGCCAATATGCCGATTTTTCTTTCTTTGTTTATCATCGCCACTATGGTTGTACCGGTGGTAATCAAATTGTTTAATGGTTTGGAAAGCGAAAGAGAAGCGGCGAAATCGCCGATAGCCTTCTCGCTTTGGTCTATGTAAGTTGTCGGGAAAATCATTAATCTCCCTCTTAATCAGTTTTAAAAATCTACTGTTAATATAATAAATAATCAGATAATAAGCAATAGACAAGTTTTACTAAATTAAAAAGCGATAGCCAAATAACTTAGTAAAGTAAAAATAGGTATTTATAATTTTTTGAATTTTATTAGTAGCATCATGGCTTCTTTTTCGTTTCTAATCCAAATAATTTTTTTATCTCTTTTAAACCATGTTATCTGCCGTTTTGAATAACGGCGGATTTCTTTTTTTAAGATTTCTATCATTTCTATTTTGCTGATTTTATTTTGCAAATATCGTGCGACATAACGATATTCCAATCCTAAATCTTCCAATCTTTTCCAAGATAAATTTTCTTGTCGCAATTGCTTCACCTCCTCAATCATTCCTTCGTCAATTCTCCGAAGTAATCTTTTCTCTATCAGTGTTTTTAATGCGGCGTCGTCTCTTTTAATGCCGATTTTTAATATTTCTACTTGCAAAGGTTTCGTTTTAAAAGTCGGCACTTTTCCCAAGGATTTTACTATCTCAATCGCGCGGATTAAACGGCGTGGATTTTTCCCATCTATATTTTTTGCTCTTTCGGAATCTATTTTTTTGAGAATTTCAAAAAGTTCTTCCGTTGTTTTTCGTTCCAATTTTCTTCTTAATTTTTTATTCGGTTTTACTTCGGGGATAACTATTCCATTTACTACGGCATCTATATATAACCCTGTCCCACCGCAAAGAATTGGCAGTTTGCCTCGTCGCCAAATATCAAAAATCGCTTTGCGCGCTAACTTCTGATAGTGTGCCACCGTAAAATTTTTTTTCGGAGAAACAACATCTATGAGATGATGAGGAATATTTTGATAGTAGTAATTAGAAATTAGAAATTTGAAATTAGAAATTTCGTCCTTTGGTACTTTCCCCGTCCCAATATCCAGTCCTTTGTAAACCTGCCGCGAATCGGCAGAAATAATTTCGCCATTAAACGCTCTCGCGATTTTAACCGCTAATTCCGATTTCCCCGAAGCTGTCGGGCCTAACACAACAATTAATCTGTTAGAAAATTGTTTTTTCTTTGGTTTCTGTTTCAATTTTTTGCAAAAATTTTTCCAGAGTGAAAATGCCGATGTCGCCCTTGCCGCGTCCTCTTACGGAAAGAGATTTATTTTGCATTTCTCTGTCGCCGACAATAACAATGTATGGAATTTTTTGCGTTTCCGCTTCTCTAATTCTTTTTCCTAAAGTTTCGTCAGCTTCAAAAAGTTCTGTTCTTATATATTTTAATTTTAGTTCGTTAAAAATTTTTCGCGCGTAATCTTGTTGTTTATCGCTTATCGCTATAACAACAACCTGAATAGGGGAAAGCCAGAGCGGAAACGCGCCGGCATAGTGTTCTATTAGAATCCCCATAAATCGCTCCGTAGAACCCAAGATCGCCCTATGAATCACTACTGGTTGTTTTTTGGCATTGTTCGTATCAATGTATTCCAATTCAAATCTTTTCGGTAAATTCATATCCAACTGAATTGTAGAAAGTTGCCACTCGCGGTCAATTACATCTTTGAAAATAAAATCCAGTTTCGGACCATAAAAAGCGGCTTCACCAACGCCGATTTCATTTTTCCAACCTCGTTTAGTGATAAGATCAGACAAAACATTTTCCGTGTTTTCCCAAATTTTCGGGTCGCCAATGTATTTTTCTTTTTGTTTTGGATCGTGAGTGGAAATTCGCACCCAAAATTCTTTGAAACCAAAAGTCGTGTAAACTTCTGCTACCATATCCAACATTAAATTCACTTCTTTTTCTATTTGATCAGGGCGAACAAAAACATGGCAGTCGTCTTGCGTGAGCGCGCGCACTCGTGTCAGCCCGGAAAGCTCGCCGCTTTTTTCGTAACGATAATTAGTGGTAGTGCAAGTGTAGCGAATAGGCAATTCTTTGTATGAATGCGGCAAACTTTTATAGAGAGTCATAAAATGCGGACAATTCATCGGTTTCAAATAATAATCCGCTTCGTCTTTCAATTTCATCGGTGGATACATTGCGTCATATTTATCTAAATGACCGGAAATTCTATAAAGTTCACCTTTAGTAATATGCGGAATCCAAATCGGCGCGTAACCTCTTGATTCTTGCAGTTCAGTTATGTAATTTTCCAGCAATCGCCGCAAAATGGCGCCGTTCGGATAAAATAATGGCAATCCCGGTCCCACCGCTTCGCTGATTGTAAATAATTTTAATTTTTCACCCAAAATTCTATGGTCGCGTTTTTTCGCTTCTTCTTGTCGGATAATATATTCGTCCAGCTCTTTTTTTGTGGTAAAAGCCAAGCCGTAAATTCTCTGCATTTGCGGATTTTTTTCACTGCCTTTCCAATATGCGCCAGCGATGGAAACAAGTTTAAAAGCGTCTGGATTAATTTCGTTTGTATTTTCAATATGTCCGCCTTTGCATAAGTCGGTAAAATAGGTTTTAGATCTTAGGTTATGGTTTTTAGACGATTGATGAGAACGAGTATGATAAATTGTGAGTGTTTTTCCTTCTTTGAAAAATTCTTTAATTAGATCAAGTTTAAAAGATTGATTTTTAAAAAGAGTTTTAGCTTTTGGAACGGAAATTTTCTCGCCGCTAAAAACGCAATTTTCCGCGATTAACTCTTTCATCGTTTTTTCAAATTTTGCCAAATCTTCCGTTGTAATGGAATGTGGCAATAAAAAGTCGTAATAAAACCCGTTTTCAATCACTGGCCCAATGCCTAATTTCGTTTTCGGAAATTCTTTCAAAACTGCCGCCGCTAAAAGATGGGCGAGCGAATGGCGAATATTCTCCAAATTATTTTTATTTTCCATATTTTGAGTATATAACAAAAAATCCCCAAATCAAAGATTTAGGGCATTAGTTCGTATTGTTTATGTTGGTCAATCTTCTGTATTATATTCCAAAAGTTTCCGATAATTTTCTTCGGAATATTTCATTAAGGTTATTTCCGTTAATTTTTCCGTAATTATTTTTTTTCTTTCAAGATAGTTGCTTAATATCAATCGTTGATAAATTATCGTTTTAAATAAAAATTGCAGTCTGTAAAATTTTTCTTTCATTTCTTTATTGGCGTTTTCGTCATTATTCTTATTTACCAAACTATCGGATAAAATCTTACGCAACGAATCAAACATTGTTGTTTTTCTTTTAATGCTCATTAATATTTCAATAATGGAATTATCCAAACTCATTGAAATATTAGTCAGTTCTTTTGTTCTGTATATGACCAATATTTCAAAATATTCCGAATTAACGAAGCTATCCACCGCAAGATAATCTTCCGTAGATTGTTCTTGAATTTGTTTTGCGGAAGAACAATACGCTAGCGCGAAAGCTAATATCGCGAGTATTCCAATCTTTATTGCCTTAATCATCAAAAATTTCCTTAAATCTGCCATTCAGAAAATCTCTAATGTAAACAGCGGGGATAACTAAAGCTTCGCCAGTGTCTTTCATTCGGCTGAAAATAATGCCAATGCATTCGCCTTTTTTATTGAAGACAAGCGAGCCGAAGTTTCTGTGATTAATCATTTTTTCAAGAACAAAAAAACCGGTGGTTGGCGTAAAAGCCATTATTTTACTTTCTCTTATAAAATAAGTCGGCGCTAAATCCTGATTAGTATTGGTAAAATAAACCTTTTCAAAAATTTTCGTGTTTAATTCAAATTTCATTTTCGGCGGTTTTAGTGATTTTAACAAGAATTGTGGAATTGAATTTTCGTCCGCTTTAACCGAATCCGGTTCAAAGACTCTTAAAAGAATCAAAATTCCGAATGGGTCATTATCAATGATTTTAGCTTCCTGATTTCTGAAAAAAAATTTGCTCTTAAGAAAATAGCCACGATGATCAAGCGGCGATTCGTTCAAGTTAAAACTGGTCAGAATGTAGCCTTTATTTAAATAGATGACGGTTACTTCGCCATGTTTTATGGTTTCGCCTTCTTCATTTTGCCAAGCAACTATAAGAGAAGATTGATAATATTCCACAAATTTGGCGGCTTTCTCCGGCAAAATATTATTAGTGTTAAAATCTACTTTGCTTCCTTCCTGTATTTTTATTTCATAGATTCCATCAATTGATTTTTTAAAAACAGCGCAAGAGGTTAAAAAAACAAAAAATATTAGAGTCGTCAAAAAAACGCGTATAGCTTTCATTTGTAAGCCTTTTTAAGTTTTGAGTTTCTGCCATTAATATCTGCTCAATTATATATTGAGTCAAATTAAGATTGAGGATAACCCAATTGATTGAAGTTGGACTTCAATCAATTGTCATTCATTAAATCTTATATTTATTTTCTCTCCCGCGGATATTTTTTCTTTAATCGCGTAATATTGTTCCAAAGCTTGTCGTGGTGGCAAAAAGTCTGGATTTATCGCGACTGATTTTTCCCAGTATTCGGCGGCGGTGTCTAATTTTCCCAAAGCGGCAAACACATTGCCAAGATTATTATAAGGTCCTGGATTTTGCGAAATAAATTTTATGGATTCTAAATAAGCGTTTTTTGCTTCTTCCAATTTTCCGATTTTAGCGTATTCAGTGCCGAGATTATTCCAAGCTCGTCCGCTTTTCGGCGAAAACTCCAAAGTTTGCAGATAAAATTTTATCGGTTTTCGCCATTCCGCGTTGCGTTTAATGGTTTGAGTGGCAAGAAATATAATAAAAATTCCGATAATACTACCAACGATATATTTCGTATTTTTGTATTTTTTCGTAATTTCGTAGGAATAAAAACCAAAAAAAAGAAAAAATCCTATCATCGGCAAATAAAGCCAATGTTCGTAGAGGTAATTGTTAATCGGCGCAAGTATTCCAGAAGTCGGCGCGAGGCCGATAAAAAACCATCCGAGCGCGAAAAGATATTCCGGTTTTTTTTCTTTGAAAAATTTTATGAAAGCTATTAAACCGAGAATCACGACAATCAAAAACGCGACAATAACATCTAAAGAAAAAAAAGATGTCGCCATATCCGCGGTTCGCTCGTAATGCAGTTGAACTGGCGCGATTAGCAAACTGAAATATAAAGTTAGCACCCGAAGAAAAGTAAAAATTCTTACCCAAACATTTTCCGTATAAGCGTCTGGTTGGTCATAAAAATTGAATGTATTATCAAAATTCCATAAAGTGGCGCGCAAATAAATATAAATTCCAGCTATTATCAAAAACGGCAAAAGTTTAAGTAGTGGGCCTACGAACATACGAAATGGTACGAAAATACGAAAACGTGGCAGCGCTACATCTTTTGTATTTTTGTATTTTTTCGTAATTTCGTAGAGTACCAGTAAAACCGGTAAAATAATAGCGGTTTCTTTGGACAAAAGCGCGAGAACATATAAGAACAATGCCAAAAAATAATAACCCAATTTATTGACATCGGACATCAATATATTGGGCTTAAGATAAAAAAATATAGAAAGAAACATCAAAAAGACGGAAAGAGAATCGCCTAAACTATTTGCGTAAATAACTGCTTCTGTCTGCGTAGGATGAATAATAAAAATTAGAGATACGAAAAAGGGGATTGCGGTCAACGCGAATATTTTTTTCAGAATAAAAAATAAAATCAATCCGTTTAAGATATGAAAAATAGTATTCACTGCATGATAGCCGATTGCCCATTCGCCAAATAACCGCCATTCAATCGCGAAAACAACGGAGAGAATCGGCCGAAAATAATTACTGATAAATCCCGCGCCGGCGATTATATTTTCGGAAAATATTTTCGCCAAATCAAAATTTCTGACAAATTGGTTGTTTAATATAAAATCGCTGTCGTCCCAAAACATTGCGTTCGGCAGAGAATTTGCGTAAACAAGAACACCAGAAAAAATAAGAATCAAAACGGCAATTTTTTGATTTTGGAGAAAAGAAAACATATCAAAAAAGCGTAAATTATTCTAAATAAATCCCAATGACTAAATAACCAAAAATTTATTATCGTTTTTCGTATTTTCGTATCATTCCGTAATTTCGTAGGTATTATTTAGATCAATTAGAATAATTAGAATAATTCATAAATTTACAGCTCCTTCGCCTCTTCGCAAATCAATTTTTTCTCTCCATTACGGTCGGAAAATTTTCCGCGAATAATTATCGGTTTACCCACTTCCCAAATATTTTGCGTTTTGGCAAGCGTTTCGGAGAAAACCAAAATTTCAATATTGCTTTCAGTATCTTCAATAGTTACGAAAGCCATTGGACTGCCTTTTTTTGTCACAATTTTTTGCACTGCGGCAACTATGCCGCCAATAGTATAAATCATCGGCATTATCGTTTGCGTGGAAGCAAAGATGGCTTCATTAATTGATTTAAATTTTCCTTTGCCGTTAGCGATATAAGATTTAAAGGGATGGTCGCTCACATAAAGTCCCAATAATTCTTTCTCCCATTGAAGAGTTATTGTTTTTGGTGTCAATTCCGCCGATTTTAAATTCAAAGTAGCGAAAGAAACTGGTGTGCCGAAAAGATTATCCTGATTATTCTCCGCCGCTTTTTTAATTGCCTGATTGAATTTCAAAAGTTCTTCAATATTAGCGAGTAATTGTCCTCGTTGCGGATTGAAAGAATCAAAAACGCCGCACTTAATCATACTTTCTAGGGATTTTTTATTCAGATCGCGATTGCGAACACGACTCAAAAAATCTTTTAAGTCGTGAAATGGTCCGCCTCTACCTCGCTCTTCAATAATAATATTTACGATATTTACGCCGACATTTTTTATCGCTGATAAACCGAAGCGAATATTTTTTCCATCCACGGTAAAATCCTGAAAACTGGCATTAATGTCCGGCGGAAAAACTTCTATGCCTAATCTTTTTGTTTCACTCACTAAAAAATTAATCCGTTCAATATCCGTGCCGGAAACATTTAGTAAGCTCGTCATAAATTCCACTTGGTAATGTGCTTTAAGATACGCTGTTTCGTAGCTAATCATCGCGTAGCAAGCCGCGTGCGAACGATTAAACCCATAACGCGCGAAAGGAGGGAAAAGTTCCCAAATTGCTTCGGCGGTATTTTGCGGTATGCCATTTTTTACCATTCCATTGATTAATTTTTCTTTTTGTTCATCCAATAATTTTTTAATTTTTTTGCCGATTGCTTTTCTTAATGTATCTGCTTCCGCGAGCGTAAATCCCGCCAAATCTCGGGCGATTCTCATCATTTGCTCCTGATAAACGCCCACGCCGTAAGTTTTCGCGAGTATCGGCTCCAGTTTCGGGTGCAGATATGTAACCGATTCTTTGCCGAATTTTCTTTTGATGTAAGAAGGGATAAGTTCCATCGGGCCGGGCCGATAAAGCGAAACCATCGCGATAATATCTTCCAGTTCTGTTGGTTTCAAATCTTTTAAATATCTTCTCATCCCTGAAGATTCCAATTGAAAAATTCCCGTTGTCTCCGCGCTTTGTAAAAACGCGAAAGTTTTTTCGTCTTTTAAGGGAATTTTATTGATGTCAATATCAATGTTATGTATTTCTTTAATCAATCGCAAAGTTTTTTCAATAATAGTTAAATTCTTTAATCCCAAAAAATCCATTTTCAAAAGTCCCAAATCTTCCACGCTATGCATTTCAAATTGCGTAATAGTGATGTTTGGATTTTGGGGAGCGTGTTGTAATGGCAAAAAGTTTGTAAGCGGCTCCGGTGAAATCACCACGCCGCAAGCGTGCACGGAAGCGTGTCTTGCCGTGCCTTCCAATTTTTTTGCGGCATCCAATACTTTTTTTGCATCCGCGTTTATCTCATACAAATTTTTTAATTCCGGCACGGTCTCTAACGCTTTTATAAGAGGCATCGGCGGCGCCGTAAAAGGTATAAGTTTCGCGATTTGGTCGCAAAAACTATAAGCGAGTCCCATCGCTCGACCGGCGTCGCGCACTGCCGCTCTTCCCATCATTGTTCCAAAAGTGATAATTTGTGCGACATTGCTATCGCCGTATTTTTCCCGCACATAAGCTAAAACTTCATCGCGGCGCGTGTCGGTAAAATCCACATCAATATCCGGCACCTGGATTCTGTCTGGATTCAAAAATCTTTCAAAAAGCAAATCATAGGATAATGGGTCTAAATTAGTTATTCCTAAAATGTAAGCAATGATACTGCCCGCCGATGAACCTCTGCCTGGCCCGACTACAATGCCGTGTTCTTTCGCCCAGTTGATATAATCCTGCACAATCAAAAAATAATCGGAGAAACCGGTTTTCTGAATAACTTCCAGTTCTATTTTTAATCTTTCTTCTATTTCCGGAGTTATTTTCGTATAGCGATTGGCAATTCGCTCATTAATCAATTCTTTTAAATATTCAAAAGAATTTTTATTGTTCGGCACAAAAAATTTCGGCAATTTATTTTTTCCGAGTTCAATTTCTAAATCGCATTTTTTGGCAATGGCGATTGTATTAAGAATTGCTTCCGGATAATCTTTAAATTTTTCCGCCATTACATCCGGACTGGCGAGCGACAAGTCATATTTTTTTAAAGTCAATCTATCTGGGTCGTCCAATTTAGCGTTAGTTTGCACCGCGAGCAGAATTTCGTGCGCGGTTTCGTCTTCTTTATCTATATAATGAATATCATCCGTGCCCACTAGCGGTATTTTTAATTTCTCGGAAATTTTTTTAAGCATTGGGGCCAGTTCATTATGCGGCTGAATTTCCAAATAAAAATCTTCGCCAAAAATTGTTTTATGCCACTTGGCGGAATTTTCCGCTTCTTCAATTTTATTTTTCAGAAGCAATCGTGGAATTTCACCAGACATACAGCCGGAAAAACAAATTAATCCTTCGTGATATTTTTCCAAAAGTTCCTTGTCCATTCTCGGTTTGTAATAAAAACCTTCCAAATACGACAAGGAAACTATTTTAATTAAATTTTTCCAGCCGGTAAAATTTTTCGCAAGGAGTATTATATGAAATCTTTCATTGTCCACTTTCGCTTCTTTGCTATGCCGACTGCCTAATGTTAAATAACCCTCTACGCCGATAATCGGTTTAATGCCGAGTTTTTTCGCTTTTTTATAAAACTCAATCGCGCCGTAAAGATTGCCGTGGTCGGTTAAGGCGATTGCGTCCATTCCCATTTCTTTTGTTTTATTGAGGAGAGCATCAATTTTCGCTAATCCGTCTAAAAGCGAATAATGGCTGTGCGTGTGAAGATGAACAAATTGAGACATAAACTTAGAAAATAGAATTTAGAAAATAAAAATTTGAAAATTGATTCATTGAATATTTATTGTAAATTGAAAATTATAAATTGTAAATTTAATGTCGCGATGAGAAAAATAAAAACAAAAAAACCGTCCTGATATATATCAAAACGGATTTTTACGGATTATAATTTTCTTTCAAAAAATTTTTTAATTGATTAATTGGCAAGGAAATCAAAATCTTATTTTCTGTTGAGAAGCCAATATTAATTCCTATCACTTGGCCGCTTTTATTCAAAAGCGCTCCGCCGGAACTGCCATAAGTAACCTGTGCCGTGGAAATGATACAATAATCAAACATTGGTATAGACATAAATATTGCCGGCATCAATGGGTCAATTACTTTTCCAGAGGTAATCAATATCGGTAGGCTATAATGGCGGCCAATTGCCACCACATCGTCTAAAATTTGTATTTTGTCAGAATTACCGAATTCAATTGGTGGAGGAAGAGTATTCGGTTTTTTAGGAATTATTATCAAAAAATCTTTTATATTGTCGCCAAATGTCGTATCCGCTTCACAGGATTTATCGTTAGGAAATCTTATTACGATTCTTATCTTCGTTTTAATCTTCTTTTCGTTTAAGGAATCAGCGATGGCTTTAGCGTGTTTTTGCAAATGGTTGACGGTAATTATTATTTTTTGATTTTTCCATAAGACGATAAAACACGAACCGGAAAAAATTTCCATTGCCGGCAAAGAATCAATGCTGTCTTTTACTACGGAAAATTTTATATTTCCCACAGACTCGTAAGCTTTAGCGATATTACGCTTAAAAATATATTCTTTCAGATCAAAAAAAATTTCAAAGAGAATAAAAACAACGACAATACTCATTAAAGCTAGTAAGATGTTATTCCTGATATTTTTCAATTTTTAATTTTAGTTTGTTGTCTTTTCGTATCTTATACTAATAATTATGCGTTCGCAATTTAATTATGTTATTGGCATAGACGAAGTCGGTCGCGGCCCGCTTGCTGGACCTGTTGTTGTCGCGGCGCTCGCGTTACCTAAGAATTTAAAATACGGGATACGAAATACAGGGATGCGATTGCGTGATTCTAAAAAACTTTCTGTTACACAACGCGAGAAATGGTTTAAGTTGATTAAACAAAAAAATATTCCATACGCGCTTGCGCGCGTCTCGCCGAAAGTTATTGACCGCATAAATATTTCTCGCGCCGCCAATCTCGCCGCTGTAAAAGCGTTCAAAAGGCTAATTACAAATTACAAGGTTGCGAATTACAAGATTTTCTTGGATGGTGGTTTATATCTCAACAAAATCTCAAACTTTGGATTCCAAATTCAAAATTCAAAAACCGTCGTAAAGGGCGACGAACTTATTCCCGCCATTTCTCTCGCTTCTATCGTTGCTAAAGTTACGAGAGATAGGTATATGGTAAAATTAAGTAAGAAATATCCGTATTATTGGTTCAAAGAAAACAAGGGATATGGCACAAAAAAACATATTGCGGCGATTAAAAAATACGGGCTATCGGATATTCACCGATTGACTTTCGTTAAAAAATACAATAACCTGAAAACATCAGTGGTATAATTGATTCAGAATTTTAGATTTATTGATTTAATATTCATTCGCGTTTCCTAAATCCTAAATCCTAAATCCTAAATCCTAAATTCGTGGGTGGCGTTCCGGTAAAACATCATTCTAAATCTAAAGTAGGCAGAAGACGGTCGCAATTAGCTCTAAAGAAAATCGCGATGGTTGTTTGTGTTGATTGTGGCGGTCCGACTGTGCCGCATCAAACCTGCCTACAATGCGGAAAATACATTAAAAATCAAAAAACTAAAAGTAGTTAGAATATGGAATTTAGGCATACGCGCCACGCTATTGCGTTTTCTAAATTCTAAATTCTAAATTCTAAAATTGTGGCTACTCGTCACCTTGTCCGAACAATAGTAATCCAGTCCCTTTACGAATGGGATTTTTACGAACGGAAAACCAATTTAGAAAAAATCGTGGAAAGAAATCTTCACGAGTTCGGCGAAGGTATAGATGAACCTGATTTTGCTTGGCGTATCATTAAAGGCATTATTGAACATTTAAAAGAAATAGACGCGCTCATCCAAAAAACCGCGCCGGAATGGCCGTTAAATCAAATAGCGATTATAGACCGAAATATTTTAAGATTGGGTTTATACGAATTGCTTTATGCCGACAAAAACGAAGTGCCGCCGAAAGTTGCCATTAATGAATCCATTGAAGTCGCTAAAAATTACAGCGGCGAAAATTCGCCAAAATTTATTAATGGCGTTTTAGGAACGATTTATAGAGAAACAGAAGAAAAAAATAACAATTAACAATTGACTTTTGACTGTTGATTATTGACATTATGTTTTGCGAGTCAATAGTTAATAGTCAATAGTTAATGGTCCATCCTTGAATTTTACCGCTCTGGAAAAAAAAATAGGTATAGTTTTCAAAAATAAAGAATTATTAACGGAGGCTTTAACCCATCGTTCTTACTTAAATGAAAATCCCGATGCAAAATTGCGTCACAATGAAAGAATGGAATTTTTAGGTGACGCGGTGCTAGAAATTATCGTTACCGAATTTCTTTTTCATAAATATCCCGACAAAGAAGAAGGCCCGCTCACTAGTTTGAGAGCGGCGCTGGTAAATTACATAATGTTAAGTCAAATCGCCAAAGAAATTACTCTGGATGATTTTATTTTATTTTCCAAAGGCGAAGCGAAAGACAAAGGCAAAGCGCGGGAAGTTATTTTGGCGAACGCGATGGAAGCGTTAATCGGCGCTCTTTATCTGGATGAAGGTTACGATAAAGCCAAAAAATTCATTTACGAATTTATTACTCCTAAAATTGATATAGTGCTTAAAGAAGAACTATATCGTGATGCTAAAAGTTGGTTGCAGGAAATAGTTCAGGAAAAAAATAAAGTTACACCGATGTATAAAGTTTTAGGTGAAAAAGGCCCCGACCACGAAAAAGAATTTTTAGTCGGAGTTTATATCAGCGACAAATTGCTCGCCGAAGGATTAGGCGCTTCTAAACAAGAAGCGGAAAGAAACGCCGCGCAAAACGCGCTGGATAAAATAAAAGCTAGTAACTGATTGTAATTAAGTTATGCAATTTATTACTACTTAATTACGCGACCCCGACGGCAATCGAGGAATCTGATTGCCATTTAATTACTCAAGTAATATGGCTCATAATTTTTTGAAACGGCTTGAACTCCACGGCTTTAAATCTTTTGCCAATAAAATAGTTTTAGAATTTCCCGGCCGTATTATTGCCATTGTTGGTCCTAATGGTTCAGGCAAATCTAATGTAGTTGACGCTATCCGTTGGGTTTTAGGTGAAAGGGAAGCCAAACAATTAAGAGGCGCGACTCTAAATAATTTAATTTTTGCCGGCACGCCGAAAAAAGCGGCGATGGGCTTTGCCTCTGTCGGCCTCTCGTTTGATAATAGAAACAGAGAACTGCCTTTTGAAGCGGAAGAGGTGGTAATTGTGAGAAAAATTGACCGTTCCGGTAATTCGGAATTTTTCGTAAATGACGCGGAAATAAAATTAAAAGATTTAGTGCCTTTGCTTCTGCGGGCAAAATTAAGCAGTCGGGGAATGCTTATTGTAGGTCAAGGCGAGAGCGATATATTCGTAAAAAGCAGTCCGGAAGAAAGGCGATTTATGATTGAAGAAGTTTTGGGTCTTCGGGAATTTCGCATTCGCAAAAATCAAGCCGAACGGCGACTCGTCGCGAGCGAAATAAATATGGAAAAAGTTCAAGCGATGATTCAGGAAATCGCGCCGCACTTAAAATTTCTTCGTCGTCAGAAAACGCGGCTGGAAAAAAGATTGGAAATAGAAACGGAATTGCGGGCTTTAGAAAATAATTATTTTTCTTTTCATTATTCGGAATTTTTGGTTCAACAAAAAGAAACAGAAAAACCTCTGCCGTCTTTAAATGAACGCAAAAATAAACAAGCGGCGGAAGTCGCGATTTTAGAGAAAGAAATCAAGTCTGTTAATTACGAAAGTAAAGTTTCTCAAAAAATTAAAGAAATAAAGTTTCGTTTGGATAAATTGATTGACCAAAAATCCGATTTAGAAAAAGCAATCACGAAAATAGAAGTAAAAAGAGAAATAATGACGGGAAGAGAGGAAATCGCAACTCATCCCGCTTCTGAATTAATCGCGATAATTAAATCTTTATCCGAAGACTTGAACGATTTAATTAATTCTGATAATTTAGAAGAAATTAAAAAAGTGTTGGCCAAATGGTCGCATACTCTCAAGGAATTGACGCGCGCTTCCAAAAAAGACGAAACCGAATCGGATAATTTAACTAAAATAGAAGAGAAAAAAATAAAAGCTGAAATTGAAAATATTATTCAACGAATAAATTTGGCGCGCGCGGAAGAAAACCAGCTTTCTGATTCCGAAAGAGACGCTAATCGTGTTTTAAGAGAAAAATTTGAAAAGTTGGAAACTTTAAAGAACGCTTTAAGAAACATTGAAAACGAATGTCTTGCCGTCCTGTTTGAAAAAGAAAAAAACGCGATGAAAATCGGCGATTTGGAAAATCAATGGAAATCCGCGGGCAGAGATATCAAAGAATTACGGGAATTTACCCTCCCAAGTTTTGCCACGCAAAATTTGGGAGGGTTAAATTCCGCGGAAGTCGAGAAAAAAATGTTGCATTTGCGGGGAGAACTTGCCGCAATCGGCGAAATTGACCAAACTCTTATCAAAGAATCGGAGGAAACGGAAAATCGTTATATTTTTTTGGAAAAAGAATTGGCGGATTTGGGAAAAGCGGCGGCCGACCTCAAAAAATTAATTAAAGAACTGGACGAAAAAATTCACAATGATTTTAAAAAAGCTTTCGGCAAAATTAACGAAGAGTTTAATAAATATTTCAATCTAATGTTCAACGGCGGCAAAGCAAAATTCAAATTAAAATCTCATATTAAAAAAGAAGAGATAGCGGAATTACATGGTGAGGGAACGGAAGATAAAGAAATAAGAGAAGAAATAAAGCACGAAGAAGAAGAAATTTTCGCTGGCGTGGAGATTGATATAAATGTTCCTAAAAAGAAAATCACCAGTTTAGAAATGCTTTCTGGCGGAGAAAAAAGTTTGGTCTCCGCGGCCGCTTTGTTTTCGCTCATTGCCGTAAGTCCGCCGCCGTTTTTAGTTTTGGACGAAATGGACGCCGCGCTTGACGAAACTAACGCCAGAAGATTTGCCGAACTCATCAAAGAATTTTCCGGCAAAACTCAATTTATCATCATCACTCATAATCGCTACACAATGGAAGCCGCGAATATCCTTTACGGCATAACAATGGAAGGCGATGGCGTCTCCAAAGTATTATCAATGAAATTGGAATGATAATCATTGACAACATTCCACTATAACCTATAACCTATAATCTATAACCTAATTTATGTTAGCCATTAAATTCAAAAGAATCGGTAAAAAACACCAACCGTCTTTTCGGGTGGTAGTAATGGAAAAGCGTTCTAAAATGCAGGGGCGTTTTGTTGACGATTTAGGTTGGTATAATTTAAGCAAAAAAACTTTTGATTTAGACAAGGAAAAAGCAAAGCATTGGCTTAGCGTTGGCGCGCAACCAACGGACAGTGTTCATAATTTATTGGTGAAAAGTGGAACGGTTACTGCCAAAAAAAGACCAACACATAAGAAAAAGAAAGTAGCTACCGAGACGCCTGCCACAGCCGAAAAGTCAGTAAAGTAATGACTTGACATTTCTAGATATTAAGAGTATTATGATAGCACAAGTTAAAAGGTCGAGAGAAAAAGTATATGAATTTAAGAATAAGAATATGAGTAAAGAAACAAATGTTGATAAGGATTTCCTTGAATTTTTGGTCAAATCTATCGTTACTAATCCTGACGATGTCAAAGTTGAAAGGACTATAGACGAAAGAGGAGTATTATTGAGCTTAAAAGTTAATCCTCAAGATATGGGTCAAGTGGTCGGCCGTCAGGGTATGACCGCTAAATCCATCCGTTCATTGCTCCGCATTGTTGGTATTAAAAACAACGCGCGCGTGAACTTAAAGATTGAGGAACCAGAAGGCTCTACTAGAGCTCCTTATCATCAAGACAGCAGAGAATAAATTTTTCTCTCTAAGAAAATATCCCCGATGTCGGGGATATTTTCGTTTTTATTTCCAAAAAAAACATTAAAAAGCTATGGCTTTTTAATGTTGTATTTCTAGTTATTATTGGATTTTATTTCAAAAATATGGTGGAATAATGAAACAACTTTTCAACCAAAATCGGTTTTACCAAATATATTGATATCCGACATCAATATATTGAAGAAATATAAAAATGAAGATTTTTAATGTTATCACAATTTTTCCCGAAATTTTTGATTCTTATCTTAAGGAATCTCTTTTAGGTAAAGCGCGAAAGAAGAAATTACTCAAAATAAATTTAGTGAATTTGCGGGATTTTACGGCTGATAAACATAAATCCGTTGACGACAAGCCTTATGGCGGCGGTCCCGGAATGGTTCTAAAAGCTGAACCGATTTATTTGGCAGTAGCTAAGCTACTGCGTTCGAAGTTACATGTTCGAAGTGTTAGAAACAAACAAGCGCAGCGATCGAACAAGCGTAGCGATCGAACATCTAAAACCCGCATTATCCTCTTTTCCACTCGCGGTAAAAAACTTGACCAAAAAAAAGTTCGGCAACTCGCGAAATATGATAATCTTATTTTAATTTGCGGCCGTTACGAAGGTGTGGACGAACGAGTGGCGAAATACATTGCCGATGAGGAAATTTCCATCGGAGATTATATTTTATCCGGCGGCGAACTGCCGGCGATGGTTTTAATTGAAGCCGTCTCTCGTCATATCAAAGGCGTATTGGGAAAACAAGAATCGTTGGAAGAAATCAAAGGTTCGTATCCCGTCTATACTCGTCCAGCCGAATTTCAACTAAAAAATAAATCTTGGAAAATCCCGAAAATTCTTTTATCCGGCAATCATAAAAAAATTGAAGAGTGGCGAAAGCAAATCAAGTAAATCAAGCGAGTTAAGTTCTTACCTCGCTTATTTTGCTTGATTTACTTATCTTGCTTAATTTACTTACCTCGCTTATTATTGGAAACTATGGACATAAATATCAACAATGAAATACTAGAAATAATGGCGAAAGCCGGCGTAATGTATGGCCACAAAAAATCCAAGACTCATCCGAAAATGAAGCCTTTTTTGGGTGGCCGAAAAAACGAGATTGAATTGTTAAGTCCGGAAGCGACTTTAGAGACTTTAGCCAAAGCGGTGGAATTTTTGAAAGAAAAAAAGAAAAATGGCGGACTTGTGTTATGCGTCGGCACTCTGCCGGCTCATCGGCAAGCTGTCCAATCTCTCGCCGAAGCTTTTAATTTTCCTTTTGTGATAAGCAGATGGCTTGGTGGCACTCTCACTAATTTCAAAATAATCAGAGAAAGATTTTTGTATTATGCGGGTTTGAAATCTAAATTGGAAAAAGGCGAACTTTCCAAATACACCAAAAAAGAACAATTGGATTTCAGCGAACAAATAAAAAAAATGTCTAAATTTTTTGATGGCTTGACGAATCTTTCAAGAATTCCCGATGCGCTTTTAATCGTGGACATCAACGAACACAGCACGGCTTTAAGAGAAGCGAAAAGAATTAAAATTCCGGTGATAGCGCTTGTGGATAGCAATGACGACCCCACTGCCGTTGATTATCCGATAATCGCGAACGACCACGCGAAAGCCAGTATTGATTGGGTATTGCAAAAAATTAGCGAGAATCTAAAATTAGAAAGTGATGTTGTCTAATGTCCAAAAATTAAGAGAAGCGACTGGCGCCGGCGTAATGGATTGCAAAAAATCTTTAGAAGACGCGCGAGGCGATTTTGACGCCGCGGTTAAACTTATTTACGAAAGGGGAATCGTGAAAGCCGACAAAAAAAGCGGTCGCAATACGGGCGCCGGTCTTTTAGAATCTTATGTCCATAACGGTCGTGTTGGTGTTCTTTTAGAATTGCGATGCGAAACGGATTTTGTGGCAAAATCCGAACCTTTTGTGAAATTAGCGCACGACTTGGCGATGCAAATATCGGCGATGGCGCCCAATGACACAGCGGAACTTTTAAAGCAAAATTATATTAAAGACGAATCTATGATTATTGAAAATCTTCTAAAAACAATAACGGCTAAAGTCGGGGAAAACATTAAAATAGAAAGATTTTGCCGATACGAACTTTAAAGAATTAAATAATCTACGAATTACGAATATAATACGAATATACGAATTCGTAAATTAGCGCTAGATTCGTAATTAGTAGGTCAAAGCGAAGCATGAATTTTTTTCTAGAAATATTAATGACGGTGAGTTTAGCCGTTATGCTTTATCTGATGGCGAGAGTTTTACCGAGAATTAATGACTCGGAAGTGCATACTACTCCTATCGTTAAAGACCAATGGTTTGTTCGTTACTTGGAAATTATTGACGAATGGATTGCTTATTACTCCGAAAAAATGTTAAGAAGAACGAAAGTTTGGATTTTAAAATTGGATAATAATGTTACTAAAAAATTAAGCCGTTTTAAAAAAGAAAATCCCAAAGACGCAAAACCTTCTCTTGTTGAAGATAAAGAATAAAAAAATGCGTGGGTGGCAGAGTGGTCAAATGCATCCCGATGTAAAATCGGGACGCCCTACTGCTGTAAATTATGTTTTATGTTTATATATTACATAGTCTAAAAAACGGCAGTTTCTATGTAGGTTCCACAAAAAAATAGAGCAACTTATAATTAGTTGACATAGTGCGTGGGTGGCAGAGTGGTCAAATGCATTAGACTGTAAATCTAACGCCCTAGCGGCTACGCAGGTTCGAATCCTGCCCCACGCACCAAATTGGACTTCGTGATTTTTTGCGGGGGGAAACAGCAGAAATGAAAAAGCTTGCCGGAATTTATTAAAAGGATATTAGCTTTTTTATCAAATAATTACTATGAACATCAAAAGTGTAAAAACAGCAATCAAGGTAGGAGATTTTGTATTAAAACAGAATCACAGGAACCACATAGACATAAAGTATCTATCCACTCTTAGCAATAAAGTGCTCACCGATAATTCGGCGAGGGTTTATTTGATAATCCAAGACGGAGTTATCAAAAAAATCGGCGGGTCGGCATCGAAAGGTGGGATTAGGGCTACTATGATATTTTATGTTTCGGCAATGACTGGAAGTCCGGGCGTACCTCGATTTGTAGCTCATTTACTTATTGAGAAAGCTTTGCGCAGTAAATCGAAAGTAGAATTGTATATGATAACTTCTCCCAAAACTCTCGCAAAAGTTAGTGGCTTATTTGGCTATAAAAAAGTCGAGATTGCTAGTTTTAAGGAAATGGAAAATTTGTGTAAATCAGATTACTTTTCCAAAGAAAGAAGATACCCTGCTTGGAATTTTCAAGAAAATCACGAGCCTTATCCTCCAGAACTTGCGAGGGAGCATAATTTATATCACCAGAGGAGATTGAAAGGCAGATAAATTATACTTTCGGCGGACAGTAAATAATTATTTCGTGGGATTCTTTCACATGGTTACCGTTACCATTTTTCCTATTTAATCCTATCCTTGTTTCTCCTTGTCCCATGGTGTATTGCCAGCTAGGAAAGAATTGTTGAAATCCTTTGTAGTATTCTCTTGTTGTTGGACAATTGTTGTAGGAAAGGATAAATCCTCCTTTGTGATTTTTTAATAAGTCGCGTAAATCTTCATGGTGAAATCCGTTGTGGTGAACGGGTATATTTCTCATAGGATAGATTCCCCGAAACATTTTTGAATCCTTGCCGATATAATATGGCGGGTCGCAATAAAGAAAATCATTTTGGTGTTTTTTTATAACATCTTGAAAATCAGCACATTCTACTCTTAGATTTTTAGGGTCAAAATTTCTAATGTTTTCTAGCATTCTTTCGTACCTTTTTTCGTCAAGATAAATATTCGAGGACCAGCCCATAAATCCGGGACCGTAAGAAAGGTTAAAGTTATAAACATAATAGACGGCTAATGTTAATGGATCTAACTTTATTTTCTTTTTCCAAACATCATTTAAAATTAGGCGTATTTTTTCGAAAGTAGTTTTATTCGGTTTTAATTCTTTTAATTTCTCGTAAAGTACTTTTGGTTTTTCTATTTGAAATTTCCAATAATTACAAAGAATATCAAAAATATCATATCCAATAACTTCTAAACCCAACTCTTTACTTATGGCTATTTCAATTGAGCCACCGCCAAAGAACGGTGAAATTACTCTCTTTGTGTCATCGGGCAATAATTCTAGAACATGCCCGACTGCCAATGTTTTTCCCCCAGCGTATCTTATTGTAGAAAGAGAAACTCTTTTGTATTTATTTTGACTATCCGGATTCTTGCTTCTGATACGGTCCAAAAAAATTTTCTTTTTGTATGCGAGCGTATTATCTTTTGTACCATTTTCTAAATTTCTTATTATTTTGACCACAACGCCACGCACCTCAACATCCTTGCGATATATCGGTAGCATTGTTTGGTTTGCTGGTTGTAGTTTAATGCGGTTTTTCTCTCTATAAATTTTTTTGAGAGTAGCTTCGTTGTCATCAATAACGGCTACAATAGTTTGACCATTATCTGCGGTTTCTTGTTTGCGAATTACAACAATATCGCCATCAAATATGCCCTCTCCGACCATACTATCGCCTCGAACGCGGAGAGCGTAGTGCTTGTCTTTTGGTGATATTTCTTTTTTGGAAATTGCAATAGTTGTATCTGATATTTCTATCGCTTCAATTGGCTGACCCGCGGCGATAGTTCCAACAATTGGTACTTTTATAATTTCATCGCGTTTTAGCACATTAATAGCGCGTGGTTTGTTCTCTTCCTTTTCTAAGTACCCCAAATCTTTAAGTTTAGAGATATGGAAATGTGCCGTTGAGACAGATGAAATTTTGATTTTTTTGCAAATATCCTCGAGAGAGGGCGCATAACCTTTATTTTTCTGATATAATGTTATGTAGTTGAGGACCTGCTGTTGTCTTTTTGTAATCATACATATATTATAGAAAATAAATAGAAAATAGCGAAGCCGTAGTTATCCACAGTGTCCCGAAAAATTTAGCCGTCCAAGCGAGGGCGCGGTGGAAGGGGG
>Ga0209541_10002139_pt1 | contig 37973 bp, 53 predicted proteins | sample RifCSPlowO2_01_FD_184027 | JGI IMG/M metagenome (GOLD analysis project Ga0209541, IMG submission 184027) | Groundwater microbial communities from Rifle, Colorado - Rifle CSP2_plank lowO2_0.1 (SPAdes) (version 2) | ecosystem: Environmental > Aquatic > Deep subsurface > Groundwater | place...
GGATTGCATAGTTTATTTAAAATAAACAATAAAGATCAATAGGATGAAAGGAGGTTGACAAGATGGCAGAAAAATTAAACGCAAAAAGAGTATCTTTAAGTTTAGCAGCAGTAGCAGGAATAATCTCTATAGTTTGTGCTTTGTTAATTTTAATTGCGCCGCAAGCCACTACAAATCTATTCGGAGCAATATTTCATGGTATTGATATCAGTCAGATAACAAAACCAATAACACTTGGCGGAGCATTACTTGGAACAATAGAAGTTATTATAATTGCTCTAATTGCAGGATGGCTTTTTGCGAAAATATATAACTCTATAAAGGAATAAAGAATTATGGCGATATTTAACGAATGGTTAATATTTTCATTAATATTATTTGTAATTTGGATAATCATATTTATCTTTAACAAAAGTAAAAAGGAGATGCTTATAGTAAGTGCTTTAACTATGCCTTTTGGTTTAACTGAGCCCTTGTTTGTTCCAGCGTATTGGAGTCCCCCATCTTTATTTAATTTAGCAGCAAATACTGGTTTTGACATAGAAAGTTTAATCTTCAGTTTTGCAATTGGGGGAATAGGTTCTGTGATTTATGAAGTAATCTTTAAGTCTAGTCATAAAAAGATGAATTCTAAAGAAAAACACCATCAAAGACACAAATATCATCTTTTATCCTTATTCTCTCCTGTAATAGTATTCCTGCCATTGTTCTTGTTTACAAAACTAAACCCTATATATTCTGCAAGTTTGGCGATGTTCATTGGAGGCATAGCTGCAATGTTTTGTAGACCTGATTTAAAGAAGAAGATTGTTTATGGAGGAACATTATTCCTAGTTTTATACTTTTTGTTCTTTATTTTCTTTAATAATCTTTATCCGTATGCAGTAGAAAGATTCTGGAATCTCTCAGTTTTATCTGGAATTTTAATATTAAAAGTTCCTTTAGAAGAATTAATTTTTGCATTTACTTTTGGCATGATGTGGAGTAGCATTTATGAACATATTAAATGGTATAAGTTGATAAAAGATGAGTAAGAAAGAAGGATTTAGGGAGATAGTTGTAGCTTTAAAGGAGATTATTGCCGATCTGTTTATCAAAAAATGTGAATATTGTAGGAAAAGATTAAGGAGGGATCAAGGTATAGAAAGAGCTGTTTTAGTTTATTGGGCAAGAGTAAAAAGAGATAAATATTTCTGTAATTCAAAACATGCAGATATTTATGAAAAAATGGTTAAAGATTATTGGGGAACAGACAATGTTGCTGGATGTCATGGCTGAAATAAAAATATAAACAATTAAAATATTGCCAGAGCTTTTTCCATTAAATCAGAATTTATTTTTTGTAACTTCGTAGATAATTTTTCTTTTATTTTTATCTCTTTTGTTATACTACTCTCCAAGTTAAGCATGTGTGCAATCCTTTCTTTCATCTTCTCTTCAATGAGGGCTATTTCTTTGTCTGTTTTAGTAGGAGAAAGAGGATGCAAAGAAATCAAAGTATTTCGAATTTCTTTTAGTTGAGAGATAAGTTTCTTATCATTGCTATTTATTACATCAATAATTTTTAATTCCTTATCATCTTCAAGTGCATTTTTAAAATCATTTGTATAGCCTCGAACTAACTGATCTATTATTTTATCATGATGAAACTTCTTTAATAATGATTTTAAATCTAATTCTCTCTTTATAAATTGGATATCCTTTTCTAAAGAATCTAATCTTTTTCTATAGTTTAACTTTTCTTGATTATCTATCTTAAAATCATTTCTTTCTTTAATTTTTGATAATTTTCTCTTTAATAACTCGTGTTCTATCCTAGAATTCTTTAAAGTATCATTTATCTCAGATATCTTCCTTTCAATTTCAGCGTGTAGTAAAGCTAGTTGTTTTGATTCTGACAATAAGTTACTAAGGGCATTACATAATCTATCCTTCTCAAAAATGAAATTATTATTTTCTACAATCTCATTAATATCCTGAATAAACAACCTTACAATAGTTCTTGTGCTGCTTAATTCATCCCCTATTAGAATTGTTGCTTTTTCGAATGGCATTGAAGAGATTCTATTGAACTCATTTAGTACGCTGAAGATTTTATTTATGTATTCCTCTAATTCTTCCTTCTCTATATCTTTTAGATTGTCAATTGTTCTTTTTAAGTGCGAGATATAAAGATCGAGATTCTCTTTAACAATAATCTTTATCCGATCATATTCCTTTCTCTTGGAAATATCAATGTTCTCTAAAGATATTATTTTCTCATTAGCTTCAACTTCAAAATCAGAAACCCTCTTGGATATTTCATCTTTAAGTTGCTCTTTTAATGCAGTTAATTCATTTATCTTGCTCTCCAACTTAGACGGCAATTCATCTATCTGAATAATCTCTTTTATTGTCTCATCTTTTTCTTCTTGCTCGTTGGTAAAGATTAGCTTAATTTTATTCAATAAATCCATGTTCTAAATTGTCGATTTAATTATATAAATTATAATGCGGAACTAGTTCCGCAAAAGCGCATATATAGATTCACTTTCCTAAAAAGGTCATGGAAAACGAAAATCAAACCATGAAAGGAGGAAAAAAGTCCAACACTGAAACTACAGTTCAGTATGTTATAATTGCAGTGCTTGCGATCGCACTAATATATAGTGGCGTAAAGATCTATGGAGCAGGCAATTCTAATATATCTGGAAACGCAGTTGCTACAGGTATAGGCACAGTTTCTGCTTTAGATGTGTTGCCAAAAGGAAATCCCGATATATATGGGAGTGAGCTTGGAGTATCATTTAATGATGTCTCTGCAAGTAATCCTCAATTGGCAGATGCAACTATGGCAAAACTAGCGAAATATGAAGACATGAAATTGGATAATGCGACCATGACCCGTTATATAAAGATTGGAAGCTCAATTGCATGCGAATATTGTTGCGGTGCCAAAACACTTGTATTTAGCAACGGAGAAAGAGCTTGTGGATGCGCTCATAGTTATGCTATGAGAGGATTAGCAAAATATTTGCTAACAGAGCACCCTGATATGACTGATGAGCAGATTTTGAATGAACTAGGAAAGTGGAAAGTTTTATTCTTTCCAGGAGTTCACGAGAAGAAAGCCGAAGTATTGAAAGCAAACGGAATTGACTATACCGATGAAAACTTAGGGTATATCTATCTTGCTTCAAACATTTACAGAGGAGCAGAAAATCAGGCAACTACAAGTTCAAGCGGAGGTAGTCAGATGGTTGGCGGTTGCTAAATGGGGGCTTTATTTTTTATTTTTTCCCTTTAGCATTTTTTAATTAAATATATGGAGAACAAAAATGGATTGCTGTAATACAAAACAAAACACAAAGAAAGAAAACAAAGAAGAAATCGTGAAAGGAGGTAAGAGCATGGCAAAGATCAATAAGAAAACTATGCTGTGGATCGTAATAGGAATATTATTGATAGCAACGATATTTCTAACCTTCAAAGCTTCCTCAATAGGAACAGGGGCTGCACAAGCAACAGCATCAGCAGCTAGAACAGCAGCATCAACTGCATCTAGCGGAATGGTCGGAGGATGCTAAAAATAACATGGAAGTAAAGAAAAATACCGTGATGTGGATCGTCATTGGAGTACTATTCTTATCAGTACTCTTTTTGATGTATAAAGCATCAACTATATCTGGAAATGCGATCGCTGGAGACTCTGGAAAGCTGGATACATCTGGCTGGTCAGAAAACGAGAAGATGAACTATGATATGCATGGAACAGTTCCTGCAAGGCTTCAAGGAAAAGTAGCTGCATCTAGCGCATCAAGCGGAGCAGGCATGGTTGGGGGCTGCTAATAAAAACAATTTTTATTTTTTATTTTTTTAATTTAGAACAGGTAAACGAGAGAGAAACATGATAAAAACAAATATACAAAACAAACAAGAGAAGAAAGTCAAAAGAAATAGTCATAGATATAAAATGTTGGGACTATTCCTAATACCCTTATTAAGCTTAATTGCAATTCTGCCCGGAGTAATGGCTCATTGTCCTCTTTGTACAGCTGCAACTATTGTTGGAGTTGGAGTAACAAGGTCATTGGGCTGGGATGATTCTATCGTAGGCGTATTTGTTGGAGCAATGATTGTTTCTTCTGCACTTTGGGTTAATAATATATTCAAAAAAAGAAACATTGGTGGTAATGCATTTTTAAGAATAGGAAGCATAACCATTGCTACCTTTGTTCTTACTGTATTAAGCTTCTATTTTGCAGGGCTATTTGGACCAGCTAATACCTATAGGATATTTGGAATGGAGAAGATAATCTTTGGTAGTCTTTCAGGAGCAGTAGTTTCGTTTGCCACCTTCTTTGCTAGTAATGAAATGAAAAGAAGAAATGAGGGAAAAGCTTTATTCAATTATCAAACCATGGTTCTTACATTTGGGGCATTAGTACTTAATGCATTACTATTCTGGGGGATATTTCAATGAAAACTAAAAACTTTGTTACCACAATTTCAGAAATAAAGGAGAAGAATGAGTTAGATTTATCAGCAGGCGAAGATCTAAGCATAGCTTTAATGAATATAGTAAGTTTAGAAGAACATTCATTTTTCAGTTATATTAAAACAAAAGATGATAAATTTCTTGAAATATTGGAAATATGCAGAGAATTAAGGAAAAGGCTTCTTGCTAAGATTGTTAAGAAAGACGATGATAGCGAAAGATGGTGCATGAGTAAGCATTTACTTGCTTCAAGTATGAGAATGTATGAGGTCGGAAACAGATATTTGCATGAAAAGAAAATGGATGAGGCAAAACAATCGTATGAAGATGCAGCAGAACTTTATGCACTATTCTGGAAGCTCAACCTTAGAGATAGATCTGTAGAGTCTCTTCCAAAGAATTCAATTAACTATAATATCCAAGAAAAGAAGAGTATCTTTTCCGGAATTAAAAAATTATTGGAGTGTTGCAAAGAATGAAAGAACATCATTATAATTATCTCTGGATTGGAATATTTATCATTTCTATAATCGGGACTTTTTTTGTTATTAAGTTGGCTTATGCAAATCCCTTAGATCTTCCAAATTATGCTTTTACAAAACCAGGAATAAAAGAAGCTTATTCTTTTGCTAAACTAGAAGGAGATAAATTAACAGGATTGCCCTGCAATTGCGGATGTATGACTGATGCTACAAATCATGGCGGAAGATTGCATTCAAGAGGTTTAATTGATTGTTTCATGCAAGGAGATGTAAACAATGGGGGACAATGGGATGGTCATGCAAGTGAATGTGGATTATGTTATGAAGATGTACTCTATGCAAAGCAACTTTATGGGGAAGGTAAAACAAAAGAAGAAATTAAATCAGCATTAGAGGCAAAATATGCAACTCAAACAACAAGCAACAGTACTGTTTATGGGGAGATGAGCTAAATGGAAATTAATATTAAAGCCCTAGTTTACGGAATATTAGCAGGAGCAGGAATTTTAGCATTTTATATTTCTGTTCTTACAATATTCCAAAGTTACGGATTTGCATTATCAGAATTTAATAGATTATGGTTTTGGCTTGTTCCTTTAGCTGTAGGGTTTGGGACTCAAATTGGTTTGTATGCTTCTATAAGACACGATGCAACTGTAAATAGAGGAATGGCTGCATCCGGTACTGTTTCAGGAGGGTCAATGATTGCTTGCTGTAGCCATTATTTTCTTAGTATTCTTCCATTTATAGGAATTGCAGGTTTAAGTCCATTTACTTCATTTTTGATGACCTATCAGAAAGCGTTCTTTTCAATAGGTATTGCTTCAAGTATTATTGGGGTTACATTGATGCTTAACCATAAGAGAAAAATGAAAGCTCATGAAGATGCTAAGCCTTCGAACTATAAGATTTCAAATGAAATGAAAGGAGGTTTAAGATTAATGGCAACTGAGAAAAAAAGCGATACTTTCCATATTAGTGGTAAAGCAATTGCAGTTATAGGCATTTTATTATTGCTTTTGGTTGGTACCTTTGGGATGTTTCTTCTAAAGTCTTCACCTAATAATACTGGATCTGTATCTGCTCAAACTGATAGTGTTTCTGGAGATATACCAGAAAAATGTAGGCTTCCTGCTGGTCAAGATGTGACTTCTTGGAAAGAGCATTTAGGGCATCATGAAGATACAAAAGAATGCTTGAAGTATTTTAACTAAAATGGAAAAAGAAATCAACTTCGCGATAAAGAAAGGTGTTTATTGCAGCTGGTGTGCTGATCTTATGAAGAAAACTCTCAATCAGCATTTTGCACTTAAAGAGATAGATGTAGATGTAGTGAAAGAAAAAGTTCATCTCATAACCTACAAAAGAATTAGTCCAAAAAGCATAATTTTATTTTTAAAAAAGAGAGGATATGGGCTGGTTGAAGAAAAATGTATAAGTAGTAAATAAACTCTTCTTGTATGAATTATCTTTTGCAATCTAAATTCATCCCTAATTTTCTGCCTGCAATATTCAGCCATATACATACAATTCTTCTCTGCTTCTTTTCTTAGAAATTCTTTTAGAGGCGTTTCCATAGAAATATGAAGATGTGAGTTCTTGCCCATAAATTTCTCATTAACTGAGATTATAAAAGCATTATAGATATTGAATACGAAACAATAAAGAATAACAGATAATAGGACTTTATTTTGCTTTTTTGGAGAGTTCTGTCAAATTTTGTTTTTCTTGCAGTTCTTTAACAATCTCCAAAATTCTATTAAGCTTTAGATCAAATGTAGAATTAAACAGAATAAATCTGACATAACCAGTAACTGTCTTAAAACCAGATGCATCAGCCATTGCCATCAACCGCATTTTCTGATTTTTTGTTAATCTCATTTGAAATGGATAATTTGCTCTTTCACCATATTGTGTAAAATTATTGATCCTCATAAGAATAGTTCTTAGAATGAAGATAAAAAGACCATGGAGATTTTATGTACCTAGAAAAGTTATTTATTTAATTCTAATCGGATTTGACTATCGGAAGAAAAAAGAGGTAAAATCCACAAGCTTTATATATTAGAATATTCTAATATGTTAATGAAAGAATTATATAAGTTACATGCCGAAATGTGTAAGGTATTTTCAAATCCAACTAGGTTAGAGATTCTTAATTTACTTGGAAATAGAAAGATGTCTGTTACAGAATTAATCAATAAAACTAAATTAAGCCAAGCTAACATTTCTCAGCATTTATCTATAATGAAATCAAAGGGAATCGTTTCCTCTGAGAGAGATGGCAAGAACATATTTTACAAATTAACCAATGTAAGAATCATAAAGGCGTTTGATATAATTCGTGAAGTTCTAAGCGAGAGACTAGAGAAAAATAGAAGTATTCTTGCAGAGGTAAAAGCATGAAAGTAAGAGAAAGCGGAATGCCAGGTGAAGAAGTTTGGAGCGAATTCTTTGAGCCAAAAAGAATTCTTAAAAAATTAGGAATAGACAAAACAATTAGAGATATAGCCGATTTTGGCTGTGGTTATGGTACTTTTACTATCCCTGTTGCCCAGACTGTGAAAGGAAAAGTATACGCTATTGATATTGAGCCAGATATGGTTGAAGAGACAAAAAGAAAAGCCGAAAAGAGAAAGTTAGGAAATGTGGAAACTATTGTCCGAGATTTTGTTTCTAATGGAAGCGGTCTTGAAAATGAGAGTGTCGATTATGTAATGTTATTTAATATTCTTCATTTAAATAATCCAGAAACTCTTTTAAGAGAGGCTTATAGAATTCTGAGAAAGGGTGGGAAACTTGGAATTATTCATTGGAATTATGATTCCGCAACGCCAAGAGGACCTCCAATGGAAATTCGCCCTAAACCAGAGCAGTGTATTAAATGGGCAAGAAATTCTGGATTTAATCATCCATTACAGTACGATTTAAAATCTTATCATTACGGAATTGTTTTAACAAAGGAAGGTAAAAGATGAAAGACAATAATAATCCTCTCAAAAATAAAGTAATAATCACCATCCCTGCTAAATCTTCTTCAGGATGAATTATACTTAAAATAATTATTAAAATAAATCAAAATATTAGACCGATTATAAAACCACTAATTATTCCTGTTTTATTTTTCATCACATACGAACCATTTTGATTCAATCTCTTAATTGATATGCACCCTCTTTCTCATAGACAACAGATCCTCTAAAAATTCCCTGATCTTTATTAAACATTTTATGAATAACATTTATCACATCACCTAACTCATTAGCTGCATCGTCGTTACTAGCTCCCATATAAGTAGCTACTAGCACATATTTCATACTTGCAAGAGGTCTTCTTTCTTTTTCATATCCTTGTTTAATTCTTTCGTTTGACATTACTCTATAATCATCTGGATATTGAATTTGTTCAGCAAGAGTTTTATCAAGTTGTAGCCCAGAAATCCCCTCATTCAATAACAACTGCAAACCTTTGGGAGTTTTTGCCTCGTTTCTTATATGACTCCCAGATTTTTCTAGTTCTTGTTTTGAGGCATCACAATCAAAAAATGCGTATGCCCTTCCATAGGTTTCTGCTTCTTTTTCCATATTTATTACAAGTAGAACTACTATTTAAACCTTTTTATTTGTAACCACTATAAAGTAACATATTCTGCTTAACAGAGTTTCAGTAAGTATAAATCTCCTCGATAACTAATTCTTTAGAACATTCAATAATTCATTATAAGGTTATTTTTTATTAGTTTATCCGTTTCTAATTCGATGAAGGCAACCCGCCCAACAACAAGGTCTGCGTTTTCCTTCTACAATCTCGTTCCTCGTTCTTTTGATTCTATGATTCCTAGTCTCTATATGTTTTGCATTCACTATCCAACAGATAAATTCATTGCGTCCAAGAGGTGTAAGATTCTCCCATGCCACTAGAGCAGCCTTACTAGAAGTAAGAGCCTTTCGCAAATCTTCTGGCATTTTATGTACCACACCGTTAGCGATTTCTTTTTTATTCATTTTATTTTATCCCTCATTAAAGTTACTTTGTAAACTTTTCCTTTTCTATTTCCCATATTTACCTATTTTCTCCCTTATAATTTTTATCTGCCCCTCATTCAATTTCCCTAATATTTCCTTAGATTTTGAGTGAAAGAAAGGAGACCCAGAAATGATCAAATCAGAATCATTTTTTTGAACTGCTCTATCAACATAATATTGAATTGTATTTCTACAATCAAATACCTTACTTATCACTATGATCTCCTCTTTAGAGTAAAATTCAGATAAAAATTCTTCCATAAATTTTAATGTGCAGGAATGAATTTCACATTTTATCCCTATTCTCATTAAAATAGCATATAAAGAGTAATACATAGAATAATAACAAGCCGAAACAGAAAATCTGAGACTATAGCTCTTTTCTCGATTCATTGTTCCAAATGCATCTTCTGCCATTTTAATATAGCCGTTTACAAGATTATCATTATGTTCAATTAGTTTTATTCCATCTTTTTGTTTGAAACACCAATTTATATTTACCATATTAATTCTATGAATTGTTCTACTCCTTTTAATATAACGTGATTCTTAATTATTTCTCTTATCAAAGTATCGCCCTTATCAAATTTATATTTATCAATTTTAACAATATTTATTTTAATATTATATAATTGCTCTAAATCTTTGATCTCTCTATTCTCTCCAATAATTAACACATCTAAATCTGACTTTTTATTAGCTGAAAAATTAGCGTAACTTCCAAAAATTCCAATAATGCCTTCAATTCTTGACTCAAGTTTGTTAAATAAATCCTTAAAGCTTTTATATTTTTCAATAAACTTTATCTTTCTACTAATTTCAATCAGCTTTATTATTTCTTTTATATTTTGATCAAGATTATTCAAATAATAATATTTATTTTTACCTTCAAAAGAGAATTTCAATATATTTTCCTTCTCTAATTTATTTAATATGTTGGAAACTGTTTTCTGATTCATTTTTAATTTTTTAGCAACATCCCTTCCATAAATCTTTTTATTATAATCCGTTGCAAAGTTTTCTAATATGTTTGATATATTATTGTTGAGTATCATAATACTCATATGAGTAATAAAATATTTAAAAGTTTCTAATTACTAAGTGTAAAAATATTATGTTCAGGAACTTGACTCCTTGAAAGAAATCCATAAAAGATTTCTCTAGCATCCAAAGCACAAGTGCCTCATTGTGCTTTTGATTTAAAGATTATTAATAATATTAAGCGGCTATCGGGATAAAGTCCTTGCTTAAGAATCTTTTAAAGTCTCTTTCTAGGCCTGGCTCAAAGTAGAATGTTGTTTTATTATCAAAGAAATCTGTCCAATATGCCCTTCCAAAAACCCTTTCTCTGTTACTAGAATTAACTATAAGAAAACCATTTTGTTTTCTTTGGAGGAAACTATAATCTTCTTCAATTCTTAGTTCTAAACTTCTATCCATTTCGTGAGCTCGTAACATCTCTGTGACTTCTTTTTGGTGTGATTTTATATAAGGGTATATCTTTTTGCATGCTTCTGCGCTCCTTTCTTCTTCCCTCTGCATTAAATCTTTCTCTTGTTTTTTCACTATTTTTAAACTTGTTTTAAATTTAAGTATCTTTTGTTAATTTATACAATATCAAAAGTTTAACAAAGTTAGGTCTTGACAAAGTAAGTTTTTGTTTCACAAAAGATTTAAAAGACTTAGATAATCTCAATATATATTGGCCCTGTAGTCTAGTGGCAAAACGACTCGTTTACAAGTATGGCGATGAAAGTCAAAAATACTAAAAGCCGAGTAGTCAGGAGTTCGATTCTCTTCAGGGCCATTTAATTAAAATGTGGTCTTTAACTTCTGATTAATTAATTCTTTTACTTTAGAACTTTTTACTTCACCTATCTTTCCGTGAACTATGCTTTTATGCAAGGTAAAAATCATATCAAGATAAATAAAAGAGTCAAAGCGAATATTTCCTTCGCAATCTTCTTTTTTAAGAATTATCTCATACTTTTGAATGTTTCTTCTTTTTGTTGTAATTTGACAAAAAATAGTGTTATCTCCTTCTAACGAATTAATAACTAGTGCTGGTCTTTTTTTTGTTTTAGTTAAATCACTAAACGGAAAATTTACAAGAACTATATCAAATTTTTTAAAAATCATTGTAGATATGCGAATGCTTTATCATCTTCTTTTGATGCCCATGACTCCGAAAGAAGTTTTTCATCTCCTAGAAAACGAGCATTATCCCAATCTTCTTTATCGAGTTGTTCCAATTCATTAACTCTTTTTTCAACTATCTTTCTAACAAATTCACTCCATTTTATCTCAGAATATTTTCTCATTTTTTTATATACCGTGTCATCTATTGATAGAGTTATGTTCGTCATTGTACCCTAAGTGAGCTCACTTATTTAAATGTTTCTGTTTTTGTGTGAGTAATCAGGAGTTCGATTCTCTTCAGAGCTATTTATTAAAGAGAACAAAACTATATATTTGTATCTCATAAGAATTGAAGCCTTCGGACTAAATGGAACATGAAAGAGGTAAATGCGAAGGTTATTGGGAATGGTTTAGAAAGGATGGAACTAAAATGCGTTCAGACTATTTCAAAAAAGGAAAGCAAACTGGAAAATGGAATACATTTGATGCTAGAGAAATCTTTTATGGATTTCTCGGCACAGAAAATCTATTAGATTTTCTTGTGCTCAAGAAACGATCACACCTTGAAAGGTGTGGTTTTCTGTCAGGTTTCTTGACATAAATACTTTCTGAATAAGCAAGTTATCAAAGATTAACTATAAAAACCCTTTATTCAAATTACATTTGTGCGATCATAGTTAAGTGGTATAACGTCTCGTTGCCAAAATAAAAATTGCAAAAACGAGGAGTTTCGGGTCCGATTCCCGATGGTCGCATTCTTTTTTATTATTAAAAAGAGGACTAGTGTTTGCCAATAAAGAAATCACTGAAACAGCTCAAACAGATTAATAAGAAGGTGTTCGTTTTGAAGAACTTACTAAAAAATTATTATTCAGAAATAAGTTCTTCAAGTTTAGGTGAGAATCTAGGTTTCCAATCACTACCACAAGGACTTTGATAGTGTTTGCTTATTTTTGGAGAAAATCCCGAATAACGAACTCCCAATCTATCCCCTACAGCAGTCTTATCGTAGTCAGGGTCAGAAACACTACAATAAAATCCAGATGATGCATCTTGAGCATCAATGGTTTCTCTTCCAAGATTCAAGCAAGATTGACATCCCCCGTCTGAATATTTCCGATAAGCATCAATAATCCCTTTCGCGGATGATAAATCAATACGAGTAGATACTTCTCCATTTAATTCATATTTACCATCTTCAATAACTTCTAAAACTCTTGCTAAACCAGCATTTAAGAAAGAACTATCTAATTTACCAACACTATTTCTTACATCATGTAACATAGATAAAACTACTTTAGGAACTTTCTCTGCAGGAATATCTCCTAACCTATCCATCTTTGTTTCATATTTGACTTCTTGTAATAAAGGCATTCAAGAATTAATAAACAAGTCTTTAAAAAAATTTGGATACTCAAGATTAATATATACTAAATTAGTAAGGTCTTCACTTTGAAGTCTTTCTTAATAATCAGGAGAAGGACTTTGCTTTGCATTAACATTTGCAGAAGCTAAAGCAGGATTCGGCAAAAAACTAGAAGGGACATATCTGCCTTTAGAGCTTCTCATAGCTTCTATATACGGAGAGACAGGTATTGCTGCAGTTCTTTGAGAGTTATCTGGAAAACCATAATGTCTCTCTCCAGAAACAAAATTCACTGCTGTTGAAACTATCATGGAAGCAGCAACAGCAACAACAGAAGCAAGTTTTACTATCCTGCCTCTGGTTCTCAATCTATCTCTATTTGTTCGTCTTTCTTTTGGATCAATTGTTATTCCACTATAAACTAATCTAGGCTTAAATGCAGGAGCAGTTAATCTCGAAGACCCATATTCTCCAACTTGCAAAGGTCCTTGCAATTCATAATCTTCTGCAGTCATAGCACCTTCCAATTTTCCAACATCCTGACCGAGCATTTTTGGAATCTCCGCATATTTATTTTCGCTAGTAATAGCATCTAAGAATTTTGATGTTGAGACAAACCTTCCGCTTTCATCTCTTGGAATCAACTTCGTTTCTCTAAGCTCAAAACCATCATATTGCTCAACAATCTTGTCAAGAGCTTTAGAAATTGTGCTTCTATGTCTGTTAAACTGTCTAGCAATCTCGCTTTTGGACATTCCTGCCTGATAAAGACCATATACTTCAAGTGAGTCAGATTCATCCATTCTAAGACCTTTTTTATCCAAATTACTTAATCTTCGGTATATTTCTTCAATTTCCATAGGCTTAAGATTATTTTTTGAATTTCTTTTTAAATTCAGTTTTCTTCTGGCTATAAGTCTAGGTTCTATTAAAGTTAAGGATCCAGGTCCCAGATCATTTGCCATTTTGTTCATAAAATCCTTCAAAAATCTACTTATTTAAATCTTTCCAAAGTTACTATTATAAAGTTACTATCAAATATTATTTTCCGGATAATTATATTTAAATAATCTAGGTTTAGACTCTTTTTTAAATATCGAAGGCACGCTTGCTTTTGCTGCTAGAGAAATCTTTTATGGAGTTTTATCAAGTATCTTGACATAAATAGCTCTTTACAAAGGGTTATTTCTATGATAAACTAGTTTACTACTTTTATAAAGAGAAACATTTGTTTAAGGAATATCTTTTCAGAAAGAAAATTTAGAATGGGCATTAACTTTGGGTCCAACTATAGTTCAAGAAGGAGTAGTGGGATTAATATGTGAAGGAGTTGTTGGTGGGGCTTTTAGTAATAGATTTAAAAATTAGAAATTTCTTTATTATTAATGATATTGAAGTCAAAGTTGTCTATAATAGAAGTTGAGAGAGGACTAATAAGAAATGAGGGTATTCCTCTTGGATTTATTATAACTGATAGAAATGTCTTTGAAAGAAATAAAGAGTCATTAAAGAATAGAAAAGAAATGTTTGTTATTGAACCTGGTGAGAAAAGTAAGAGCATTGAAATATATATGCAGATTCTTAAAAAACTTTCAGAGATAGATTTTGTTGAAAGAATAATTGCTTTTGGGGGCGGAGTTGTAGGAGACATTGCAGGATTTGTAGCTTCCACTTATAAAAGAGGCATAGAACTAATTCAGATTCCTACAACCTTACTTGCAATGGTCGATAGCGGCATAGGCGGTAAGAATGGAATAGACATAGGTTTAAAGAAAAATTATGTTGGGACCATATATCAACCAAAGAAGATTTTGATTGATAGCTCCTTTTTAGACAGTCTGCCAGAAAAGGAATTTAGTAACGGATTGGCTGAAATGATAAAGCATTCATATATTATGAATAAACCTAAATTGGAAAGATTTTGCAAGAAGGTTAACAAAAATGACAAGGATATAAATGAGATTATTTTGAAATCTGCCGAAGTGAAAATTAAGATTACGGAGAAAGACACAAAAGACAATGGACTACGAAAAGCGCTCAATTTTGGTCATACAATTGGGCATGCCATAGAATTGTTACATAATTTAAGTCATGGGGAAGCAATTTCCATAGGTATGGTGAAGGAAGCGATGCTAGCAAATAAAATTGGACTTGTAAAGCAAGATAAAATAGATTCTTTAATCAAATCTTTTGAAGTAAATGGATTGCCAATAAGTTGGCCGAAAGGAGCTAGTGCAGAAAAAATAATAGAGATAATGAAATATGATAAGAAGGGTGCTTTTCTATTTGCTTTCGATATAAAGAATCATAATAAATTTATCAATGAAAAAACAGTTAGGGATTTCTTGAAGGAAGACATTGATTTAAATGATTAATCTTTAAGTTTAACCTTTGTTGTAAATAACCTTAAATTTATAAATTTTTACAAATGGAATTTCGACATTAAGATTGGAAGTATGTGATAGTTAAACACCTTTATTAATGGCATGGATTTTGGAAAGATTTCGTAATCCTTTTTTTTCAGTTTTTCTTCTAAATATTTTATAGAAAAATCTTCTAATAGATTATGGTTGCATAAAATATAAGAAATATCGGTATCTTGGTAATGATGAGCATCTGAAACTGATATCCCTTTAACTCCATCAAGAACACTCTCTTCGTATCTTTGATTGTTTAATTCACCAGCTGATAGAGCATTAAACTCTTCAAAAAATACTTTTTCTTCTTTTACAAGCTTTATTGTTTTTTCAAGGGGTAAACTGTCAACAACATCTGAAGGATGGCAAACAATTGAGAAGCCGCCATTACTTGAAACATCAGATATTGTTTTTTCTGTATCTTGAGAATGAGGAACTAAATCTTCTAAACCTATTACGTTAATGTCCGCTGTTTCTCCATCATAAAGAGTTCTTACTTCTTGAGTATGTAATATTATTATAGAAGACAATTGCATTTTTTCAATGTCTTTTCTTATCTTTCTGTTTCTTTCGAATCTTGCCCATCCTTCTTTTTTATTATAGTTTATATTGAAATCATTGGTTAAATATTGCGCTTGAGACATGTAAGAAAAGAAACGGTCATCCATTCCACTTGTTGGAGTGTGACATGAGGAAAGAGCACAGATCCCAATTGCATTTTCAAAGGCGTTTTCTACAATATCTCTTAAAGAAGGAATTGGAAACAATTTTTTGTAAAGTCTTCCTGATTTATCGCTAGGTCTATAAAAGTGAGGATGTGCGTGAAGAACAACTTTAAGTGCGTAGTTCTCATCATGTGCTGTCTTTCCCATAAAAATTGAGTTATTAGTAGATATATAAATTTATTGTCTTTGTTTTTTAATTTATGCATTACCTATTAAGTTCCTAAGAAAAAAGCCTACAACGAACGCAATAATTGCTGCAGCTCCGCCAATTAAAATAATCTCAAATACTGATTTAAATATATTTCTTTCAGTTACTCTTGCTTTTGCAATTCCGATTATAATAAAGGCAAGCGCGGTTAGCGCGATTGAATAAGAAAACTGATTTGCTCTTAAGGAAGGGATGAATACTGCCAATACAAAAGAGATTAAAGGAATAAATCCGATTATTACGAAGGAAAAGAAGGTGGCTATTGCAGTTTTCCTTGGGTTTTTTATATGTTCATGCCTATGTTTATGTTTTGCCATTAAATCATTTTCAGATTTTATAGCTAAGTAATTTGAAATAGCCATTGAAAAAGCATCTGCAAAAAGATTTGCGAAGCCAAGTATTAAGACTATGACTGAACTTAAAGAAGCGCCCATGACTCCCGCAACAACTGCAAAAGTAGTTACTGTTCCATCAATGGCGCCGTAAACAAACTCTTCTAAATACTTCTTTTCAAAACTCCTCTTTATTATCATAGGTATCATTAGAAAATTATATATTTAAAATATCCCTATGACTTAGGAAAAAGAAAGATTTTTATACAGAGTTTAAGGGGTTTTTCTATGACATTTGTAAAAGATGATAATACTTTAGTATATACTGGGCCTTTTAGAAGTTGCTGGGATTATCTATTGAGAAATAAGTATACTCAGGAATTTCCTAGTACGGATCTCCCTATTTTTATACGTGGAAACGAAATAGTAGAAAGAGTGGAAATTATGGAAAATTTAGAACCGGATATGGAAAAAAGATATAAGATAGTGAGAAAAGAGGCAACCAGGAAAGATAGGTCTGGAATACAAAGATAAGATAGTTTTAAAAACTTAAAAAAATACTTCTATAAATGAGCGACAAGAAACCAACACTTGCAGATGGACTTAATTCTCCTGTAAAATATGATTCTAACAAAGTCCCGGTAATACCCAGTGTACCTGGAAATGAAAAGCAAAAAAGTCCAGAAGAAATGGCTAAGGAATTTGAAAAACTTAAAGCTAAATTAGAAGATTTGAAAAAAAAGATAGTAAACAAACATAAATTTGTTAGATTTTTGAGCATATTGCCTCAACAAATGTTACCTTTATATGCTGAAGACGAAGCAATGCCTAAAGAAGTTGAAGATACAAAACCTTTACTTTTGTTTATGTGTATTCCAGAGGATAATTATAAGGATCTTCCAAAAATAAAGCCAGAAATAATAGAAATGATTAAAGAAACCAAACAAAATATTTGGCTTATCGTAAAAACAGAAGTAGATATATGGAGTTATGGATTAGATAGTAAATTTGAGTTGATAGATGGAATTTCTAATTCATTTCCATTGCATGATGGCGGATTTTTAGGATCATTAAGAGTTGCGAATATACATAAAGCATTAGTTTTGAGAAAGTTTGAGAAATATATTACTTCTTATGTAATTGGGGGAAGTCTTGTAAGAGGTGTGGCCGGAAAAGATAGTGATGTTGACACATTTATAATTATTGATGATACTGATGTTAAAAGAATGCCTAGACTTGAGTTGAAAGAAAAGTTAAGAGGAATGATTTATGATTATATAAGAGAAGCAAGTGCTTTAGCTGGAGTTCAAAACATATTAAATGTACAAGTTTATTTGCTTACAGAATTTTGGGAATCTGTAAAAGATGCACAGCCAGTTATGTTTACTTTTATAAGAGATGGAGTTCCATTATATGACCGAGGAACTTTCATTCCTTGGAAATTACTTCTTAAGATGGGAAGAATTAAACCTAGTCCAGAAGCAATTGATCTGTTTATGAAATCTGGCGATCAGACTGTTGAACTTGTTAAAAGAAGATTAATGGACGCAATGGTTGATATTTACTGGGGAATCTTAACCCCTACTCAAGCATTGTTGATGCTTGCGGGTCATGCTCCTCCAGAACCTAAAATAGTTGTTTCAGAGGTTAAGAAAGTTTTGGTTGATCGTGAAAAATTAATGACTATGAAGGAACTAAAAATCTTAGAGAGGTCAGTTAAGTTGTACAAAGATTATGAACATGGAAAATTAACTGAGATTTCTGGAACAGAAATAGATCAATTAAGAAAAGATTCCAACGAATATACTAAGAGAATGAAGGTATTAAAAGATGAGCTGGAATTAAGGATGAGAGAACATACAGTAGACAAGATTCATGATGAAGTATTTACGGTTTTGAAAAATATATTTGGAACTAAGTCTAGTGATCTACTTGTTAAAGACTTAGAAGAACAGTTAGTGAAGAAAGGAAAAATACAGAAGAGAATGCTTAATATAGCTAGAGAAATCGCTGATATAAAGAAGAAATCGAAGAATAAGAAACTTACACATACTGAACAACAGAAAATAAGTGGAGAAGGATCTGAACTACTTAATGCTCTAACTGAATATGCTCAAAGAAAGGATTTAGTTGCTCTGGAAAAGGGAATTATTCAAATAACTTCTAAAGATAGAAAAGCAGAACTTGTAACTACCGATTCTGGAATATTTGTAGTTGAAAAGAGAGGTATAAGAAAGATCTCTGGGAAGAGAATAGATAACAGTGATGCTAAAGCTTTTGAAGACGCACTAAAGAATACGAAAGAAAGACTCAAGGGAAAACTAAGTCAGGAAACACTTGATGTATTAAAGAAAGAATTTGGCGAATTTAGCGTTGAGTTTTAGTTAGATTTAGTCTAAATGTTACCATTATGGAAAGACATTAATAGGGAAAGATTTATATATCTATATTTTAAGTTTTCTATATGGATTGGAATGAAAAGTTTAGAAGCTGGGTTAAAGAAAACCCGGATGATTTTAAGAAGCTAAAAAGCCAAATTACTCAAAGGTCACTTGACTGGTATTTGTATAAGACTAAAGGAGTTTCTCATATAAATTTAGGTGCTAGAGTTAAATTATATAAAGCCACAAAAATAGAAGAATTTCGTCCCGATAATTATATTGATCCTGAAACATTTGGTGTTGAAGATATTATAAAAAGAAAAGTTCCTTCAACAGCAATAGAAATATGGTTGGGATATAATGATATTGCAAAAACAGATTTTGCTAAAAGAACTGGAATTCATAGAGATAGTTTAACTAGTTATATAAATGGGGCGAAGGTAAAAGATTTCACATTAGTAAAGATTATTTCAGGCCTTAGAAAATACGCTAGTGAAGGCCCAAGTAGAAGAGGATTAGAGGCCGAAGAAGTTGATAAAGTTTTGAGAACTGCTGGCGAGGGTATTGGTAGGGGCAATGACGGAAGAGATATTGTTGATTTAATTGAAAGGGGTTTTGATGATTTGAAACAATACCTTGATAAATTAAATGATAAATCGAAAGTTAAACCTTCAAAAGATGGTGCTGCGCTTTCAGATAAATTAAAACAATTAGATGTAGCTATAGATTCTTTAGTAGACGCTATGGAGTATTATAAGGGGCAGGGAAGAGATGTTAGAATGAAATTAGCAAGTTACTTAGCTAGAACTAATCAATTGCATAGATTTGGATGGGCTTGGAACGTTTATGGGGGATTGTCAAGAAGAGAGGACGATCCAGACTCATTTGCAAGAAGCACTAAACCCCCGGAGAAAAATAAAGCTTAAAATGAAATGGAAAGAACCAAAAATGCCTGGAGAAGGTCAAAGTAGACTAATATTAGAATTATCTAGACAATACGATGGACCATACCCCTCTACTAGAGAATATGGTACGAACGGTCTTGATGCTATTGAAGAAGATAGAAGAAACGGATTAATAGATGATTCTACAAATATGATGAAGTTTTTAGCTGAGCAATCTACAAAGAGAGTTATTATTCAAGATTTTGCTGCTGGAATTAGTTCTGGTAGAATGCAAGAGTTACCTGAAAGTATAGGCAAATCAATAAAATCTGGAAAGTTTGATCAAAGAGGAGAGAAAGCAGTCGGTTTACTTGCATTTGGATCTATGGGAACTTCAGTAGATATAATTTCTAAGATGGTTTCTGAAAAGACGTTTAATCATTTGAGATATGAAATTATTGGAAAAGCAAAAGATGGAGATGAGAGAGTAGTGTATAAAATTGATACTCTTTCAAGAGAGGATATGGACAAATTATATTGCGGTAAATTTGATCATGGTACAAAGATTTTGATCAATACAAATGCCCACGTTATAAAGAGAATGGCTTTCGGAAGACTTAGAAATTTTGTTCAATCGTATTATGCTCCAATATTAAAAAGAAATGCTTCAAGTATAACATTTATTGTTGGTGATATTGATAAAGGTTTAGAAGAAAAGGTAACTTTTCCAGAAATTAAAGGAAATATTTTAGCTGATGGAGCTATACAAATTGATTCTGAGATTGCTGGTGATAGAAGGGCAAAGGTTGATTTTCATCTTGTTTTTGATCATGATAGTGAGAGGGGGGGTGTTCCGGTATTTAGTAAGGGTGTAAAGATATATGATAATGTGCTTGAGCTTGACGAGTCTTTGGGCGATACTGCTCTTTGGACATGTCCACATATTCAAGGTTATGTAAACGAAGAGACTCTTAAGGTAACTCTTGGAAGAAACGGAATAAATAGAGAGAGTATGGGTTATAAATCGCTTGTTCAATTATTGAGAATTGTTGATGGTAAACTTAGAGGCAAAATTTCTCAGAATATGCTGGAAAAAGATGAAAGAAGAGATACTGGAATAATTAAGGAAGGTTGGAAATTAATGGAGAAAGTTTATCAGACAACAGTTCCACTTGACAAAGATGATAGGGTAGCTTCAACGAGATCAGAATCTGGAACGCAAAGTCCTGATAAAGAACTAAAGAAGAAGAAACCAAGAGTATTTCCTTTTCAGGAACCGGTTAGAACTTCTTTTTCTGAGATAGAGAAACATTTACGTGCAAAGTTAACTCCTATGGGTACTCAGTATTTTATTTACGTAAATGTAAGTCACCCAGATTATAAGTTTGCATTTGGAAATGGAAAGAGAGATAGGGGACTAGATTATTTGTTTGAAGTTTCTGCTCCGATAATTGCTCAGGCAGAAATGAAAAACTCTATTGAAAAAAAGAGAAAAATGTACGGTAGTGTATATCAAATTGCTGGAGAGATATCAAATAGAGCCCAAGATATTATATTTCAATATAGGAAACTTAGGTTTGGTAAATAATAGTGTAACTTCATAGTTGTTACAAATACAAAGATTTAAATATCTCTTTTTTTTGAAGATTTTATGGGCGGGAAAAGAATTAATTGGACAGAAGAAGCAGCTAGACTTTTATGGGTTAGAAATTTACAAAAAGTTAATTCAAAAGTTATATCTGAAGAATTGTTGAATATACATGGTTTAAATATCAAACCTCAATATGTTATTGCTTTCGCTTGTAGATTAAGAACACAAGAAGAGGCAAGGTTTTCTAGTATAATCACAGAAATTCCAAATGCGGAAAGTATTCCTGCAAATTATAAACTTGCTCCAGTAATTGAACTTGCTGAACAGGTTGACATGTCGGGAGTTATTAAAAGTTCTAGATCTACTTTGGATTCTTTAATGGGTCAATATAACGCAAAAGTTAATGATGTATTAAGAGATTGGGAAGATGCTATTTACAAAGAAATGACTAAACAGGCTGATAGAGTTAAAAATTTTGACTTAAATACTCTTTACGGTCATACTCCTCTAACCGAATTAGCGCGTTTACCTGAGGCAGACAAGGCTAAAATTATTGATCTTTTAAGGAGAGGGGTGAATGGAGATGCAATAAAAAATATAGAAATATTAATTGCAGACAAAGATCTTTCTAAACAGAATATAGGAGTAATTTTACCATTATATTTTGAAGATGATAAAGCATCTGACAAAAGTCTTAGAAGTGCACTAAACGATATAGTTGTTGCAACTCTTGTATCAGAACCTTCATTTAGAAGAGCTAAACAATTTAAAGGAAGGTTTGGGGATTTAGTTATGTACGATTTCAATTTAACTAGTGCCCCTAATTATAAATTAATTGAGCAAAATATAGTTAAAGGATTGTCTAGTGAATATAGTGGAGTTGGAGTTAATTTTCTACTTGACTATTTTCCATTGGGATTAGTTGGGAAATCTAAGAGGGGTTAAGATGAACTTAAGTAGATTGTCAAGAGACGAATTAAAATCTCTTAAGGCCGATCCTGTAAAACTAAGAAGTTATTGTGTTGGGAGAAAAGTTTCTCTTATTGATGTTTTAGATCAAATAGATGCTTTAATTTCTGATAATGTAAACAATAAAAGTAAGGATGACAAATTAAATATTTCTAGATTAAAAAGAAGAATCTCTGTTTGCGCTCCTAGAAACATATATAGAGTAATTAGAAAGGTCAATGCAGAATATAGGGAGAAACGGTTTAGTTATGGTAGTATAACTTTAGAAGATTTTGCAAAAAGAGTTGATTTTGATTTAGAAAAAAATGATTTAAAGGTTGGTGTTGAGACTACTTTTTCGGGGTTTGTAGCTAACAGACTTTATGACACAATAGTTTTAAAGAAGTATCATCCAAAAGATAAGAAAAGAAGAAAAAGAATAAAGAAAAAAGTTCCAGAACATTTAAGAAAAATAAAAGATGAAGATTTTTCTAAATTTTTATGGATTACATTTGACTCTGTTTCAATGGAATTAGTAAGAGGAAAATTACCTGAAAATTATGTTGCTGATAATTATAGAATGATTAATGAGGAAATTGTTTTACTAAAGGGTAATGAAATGGTTAAGCATCCTTCTATAGAAGGAACAAGAAATTGGGTTGATCCTAGCAAGGATGAGACTAGAAAAATGATAACTAATTATATAGATAGCTATCTTCTCAATAATCTTAGAGGAAAAGCAGAGGTAGTTGAGACAACACTTACTACAATTATAAGTGAAAGAGGAAAAATTGAAGAAAGAATTAATAAATTAAATGAGGAAATAAGAGATATGTCTGAAAAAAAGAGGTATTTAATCTTTTCACTTGAAGGCCCAAATTATCGGGTAAATCAATTTGTTAAAAATATCCTTGGTGGTAGATCAAAGTCTGCAAACTTAAGTGGAAGAAAAGTTATAGAGGATACAATAGCTACTGCTGAAGGTTTTAAAAGAAAAGTTGATGTTACTTTCGATTTAAGAATCGTAAGTCTTCCTGGTTTTGATACATTTGTTAAAGGATATAAAGAATTTATTAATTCTCTTCCTGAAAATGAAAGAGGATCATTAAATTCTAATTTAGATACAATTTCTCTTCCTGAAAATGAAAGAGGATCATTAAATTCTAATTTAGATACAATTCTAAGAAATGGTATACTTTCTGAGAATTTGATCGCAAGCAAAGACAATGAAATTTCTTTATGCCAGAGAGAACTAGATAAATTAACTTTAAAGGAAAGTGAAATTTCACAAATGAGAAACTCCCCTAAAAATTTGAATTATTTGGGTCTGGAAGGTCCGAATTTTTCAAGTTTTCTTAAAATCTATGGCCTTCTCTCTAAATATGGGCTTGGTTTAAAGGGAGTTATTCCTGAAAATAGCGAAAGATTGTATAATTTGATGAATAGTTTAGCAAGACACGATAATTTTAGAGAATATTTTAGAGATGTCAAAATTGCTAGAGCAGACTTAGATGAACTTATTCTTCTTGATTTTGTTAATAGTCCTTTAGTTAGATTAGAAAGAGAACCCACTAAGGATGAAGATTTGAAATTAGGAGTTAGATACAAAGAAGATTTAATAGGTTTAGATCAATATTATTTGGCTTTAGATAGTTTGGAAACAGAAGGTGTAGAAAAGACTTCAAAAAAATTTGGAATATCTCCAGAATTTGCCTCTATAATTTCAGATAGGTATAAAGATAAATTTGATATTGTATTTTTGGATTATGTTGGAAGAATGACTTCTAAAAGACAATTAGCTTTAGAAGTTCTTGTAAGAAGAAGGTTAAATAGTAATGCAATTATAGCAACTACTACAAATGCTTCTGCAAGAGTTAATCCAAGAGGAGAATCTGTGGGGATGGAGCAAATAAATAATAATATTCTGGAAATTTCTTTTGATGCATTCATTAATAATGGTTATACTCCTATTGAAAGAGAGGGCTTAGAATACAATAAAAGTAAGAGCGCAAGTGATGGAATGATTTTCCAAGTATATTATATAAAGAAAGATCAGGTTTAGGCGTTGTAGCTTCCTCTTGTCCAATTTGCTAAATATGCCGAGACAGTTTCGACAGGAACTTTCTTTAAAGCTAAACGAACATCTAGGTGTGTTGCTCCTTTGTTTTTAAGAGATACAACCTTATCTCTTATAGGATCTTTTTCTCGATATTCTCCTTTATTTGAAACGGTTCTGAGAATTTCTACTAGCATAGATGTTTGCCTAGAATCAAGCAGCTTTATCGTTTCTTTCGGAATGTGAATTTTGCCATTTCCATTCGTATAAGTGTAAACTTTTCTAACCAAGGCGGCCTTATATCCAGCTAATTGTTCTTGGCTTATTCTTTCTTGTTTTCTTATAACCGGATCAGAGTAACCTTCTCTTATTTTGCTATAAATTCTGTTTTGTTTTGTTTTTGTCATAAAAATTAGGCGATTTTAGAGTTTATAAATATTTGTTTAGTACTACTATATAATTAATATCAAAAGCACTTGTGCTTGGGATGCTAGAGAAATCTTTATGGAGTTTTGTCAAGTTTCTTGACATAATAGGCAAGTTTTAAAAAGCCAAAATTTCTATGAAGAGTATCTATTTATTAGATAAATTAAGGACTAAACAAAATGAAAGGAATTGTAGTACAATTTAGAAGAGGAAGAAAGATAATTCACGAAAGGCATTACCTATTGGACTTGGGGATGAAAGACAGAGCAGAAGCTAAGAAACTAGCAGGAAAGAGTGTTGAATGGAAGTCGCCTGCTGGAAAAATAATAAAAGGAAAAGTAAGCGATGCTCATGGAAATAAAGGATTAGTAAGGGCTATTTTTGAGAAAGGACTACCTGGACAGGCGATTACTACTGAGATAGAATTAAAAGATGTTCCTAGCGAAAAAATAACTAAGGTAAAAGAGGCAAAGAAGTAAATGACAACGGTACAATATAAATTTCCAGGAGAAACAGAAAAAAAATTAATAGAAGTTTCACAACTAGATCAGAATGCAATGTATCTCATTGGACATCCTAAATTTGAAAATGCAAAATTAGAGCAATTGAGATACACTTTTCCTATTGTTCTTGGAAGTAAAATAGAGGATGAGCTTGAGGAGTTAGCAAAGATTGGAGGAATATGGTCTGAAAGTGGGAGACCAATCCTGAATGCAGTTGTTTATTCTTACGGACGTAATAATAATTTTGTGCATAATTTAAATAATAAACAATCCAGTTTAGGGGAAGTAGCATAAATGGGATTAAGAAAAGCAGCGGCGTATTCAAGAATGCATGTTAGGCCATACACGAGAAAATCTGGTGTAAAGAGCAAATCATACATCAAAGCTATTCCACAAAATAAGATAGTTAAGTTTAGAATGGGAAATCAGAAAGATTCTGAATCCGGAAAGCATAAATTCATTATAAAGTACATGAGTGAAGAAAAAGTACAAATAAGGGATAACGCGCTTGAAGCATCAAGAATGTGGCTAAATAAAATTTTGGATGAAAAAATGCCTGGAGAATATTTCTTAGATGTAAAGGTTTATCCTCATCATATTCAGAGAGAGAACAAATCTGCTGGAGGAATGGCTGGAGCAGACAGAATTTCTACAGGAATGACGCATTCATTTGGAATTACAATTGGGAGAGCAGCAATTGTAAATGCAGGAAAAGATGTTTTTGTTATAACTACCACTAGCGAGAAAAATGCAAGAGATGCAAGAGACGCATTAAAAGCTGTAAAGACTAAACTTCCATGCAGGGGAAGAATTATTTTTGAAAAATTAGAGTAAAATGAGTTCTTTAAGTGAATTAGTTAGCAGGGAATTGGCCAAAGATATTGATGACCCTGTTAAATTTGTTCTTGAACTTTGGGTAGAATTCTTGCATAGGGCGATTAAGCCAAGTTATTGTTTTGATAAGAAGGATAGAATTAAACTGGCAGGGTTTAGGAATTTCGGAAGAGAGATGCGAAATTATTATTTGATGTTTAATAATCTTGGGAGTGAAATGCCAGATGTCGTGTCCATGGCTCTTTTAGAAAATTTAAATGAATATTTAGAAAGGGCGAGCGAGGTAAAGGAAGTACGGAGTTTTGAGGAAACTGATAAGTTGGTTAATGAATTATGCAGGGGTTATAACGAATTGGCTAAGTATTTAAGAGAGATAAGAATAGCTAGATAATTTTATGTTAAGAAACTTGACATAACTATTCTGAAGAAAAATGAGGATATATACAGGGTATAAATTGACTATTCTTTCTATGATAACTGCTAACCATATTTCGGCTCAACATAAATATATATTTGCAATTGAAAAAGAAGAAAGAGAGGCTATCGACTTAGAAAAAATTGTTAAGGGTTTAAAAATTGCTCAACATGATTTAATAGATGATAATCCTATAAGGTTATTTAATCAAACAGCTAAGATGTATAGACTAGGAGACAGCATAAGACAATTGGAGAGAAGTTTATATCTGATAATAGATAAAATAGTGTCGAATTTATAGATCCTTTTTCATCAGAAGGGATGTTTCTTTTAACAAATCATGTACTTCAAAGTTTAACAGATAGAGGGTTACTAAAGTATAATAGAAGTAGTTAATAAAAATTTCCACTTAGTAGTATGAAAAAGTTTAAATAGCCAGTATTACTAAATTATTTATGATGATTAAAAGAGAAATTGGGGAAAAAGGGCAAGTAGTCATTCCTAAAGATATTCGTAAGCATCTTGGTTTAGGTATAGGGACAGGTGTAACCTTTGAGGTTAAAAATGACGAAATTATTATGAAAAAAGAAGAAAATTCTGTTGATATTGTAGAGGACTTTTTTAATACTCCTAAAATTAAGAAAAAAGTTTCTACAAAAGAACTTAAGAAGATATATGAAGAACAATATGGATAAAAAATATTTGGACGCTAATGTTTTCATACAAGGTATTTTGAGAGAAGATACTAAATATAAGGAAGTTATTTTAAGGATGGCAAGAAAAGAATTTGTCGGTGTAACTTCAATCTTAAGTTGGGATGAGATAGTATTTGTTGTAGGAAAATTTTTAGGTAGAGAGGTGGCTAAAAGAGAGGGAAAGAAATTTTTCGGGTTGCCAAATCTTGAATTGATAGATGTTAAAAGAGAAGTTATTTTAAAGGCGCAAAAACTGATTGAAAAATATAACCTTAAACCTAGAGATGCGATTCATTCTGTTACTGCTATCAGTTTAGGCATTAAAGAGATTATTTCAGAAGATGCAGATTTTGATAAAATAAATGAATTAAAGAGAATCTCTCCTGAAAGTTATAGAAAATAAAGAAGCAATAATATTTATTAAGTCAATTAATTTGTTCTATTAATGAGTAGAAAAGAGGTAGAGAGCGAGAGCGTTAGTCTTATAAAATGGTTTTCTGAACTGAGTAATAAAAGTATAGATGTTGCAGGTGGGAAAGGAGCTTCACTTGCTGAGATGTACAATAATAAGTTTCCTGTTCCTCCAGGTTTTATTGTAAGTGCGCAGGCTTATAAGTATTTCATAGAAAAATCTGGGCTTGCTGAGAGAATAAAATTCATGCTTTCTGATTTAGATGTCAACGATACTGAAAAATTGAATAAGGTTTCTGGCGAGATAAGAGGATTAATTGAGAAAGCACACATGCCTGCTGAACTAGAAAGTGAGATATTAGAGGCTTATGAAATTTTAGATGTTAGTAAACAGCATATAGAAAACGCTAAGGGAACAGCACTAGGAATATTAAAGAGAGGACATGAACCTCCATTTGTTGCAGTTAGAAGCAGTGCGACTGCTGAAGATTTAGCTGATGCAAGTTTTGCTGGACAGCAAGATTCTTTTTTAAATGTAAAAGGTAAAAGTGATTTAATTGAAAATATAAAGAAATGTTTTTCATCATTATTTACTGCTAGAGCAATTTATTATAGAACACAAAAGAAATTTGAACATGATAAAGTTTACCTTGCAGTAGTAGTTCAGAGAATGATAGACTCTGAAAAATCAGGAGTTATGTTTTCAAGAAATCCTATAAAAAATGATGGCAGCATACTTATCGAAGCGGTTTTTGGGCTTGGAGAGGGAATTGTCTCTGGAAAGATAAAACCCGATAGCTATACGGTGGATAAAGGTTTAGATAATTTTAAGGTTATTAATATAGAAATAAATGAGAAAAGACTTGCAATTGTAAGAAATTCAAGTGGAAAGAATGAAATTGTGAAATTAACTTCTGAAAGAGGGAATCAACAGGTATTGACTAGTTATGAAATAAAAAGACTTGCCCAGTACGCAAGACATTTAGAAGAGCACTACGGAAAACCGCAAGATATAGAGTTTGCAATAGAATCTAATGAGATATTTATTGTTCAATCTAGACCAATAACTACTAAATTTGAAGATCATGAGCAAAAAGAATTGACAGGAGAGGTATTACTTAATGGACTTGGAGCTAGCCCAGGAATTGGATCTGGAAAGGTAAAAATAATTCATGATCTAAATGAATTAGATAAGGTAAAGCCCGGAGATATTTTAGTTACTGAAATGACAAATCCTGATATGGTTGTTGCTATGCAAAGAGCTGCAGGAATAATAACTGATGAAGGAGGAATTACGTCACACGCAAGCATCATAAGTAGAGAAATGGGAATTCCAGCGGTTGTTGGAACTGGAAACGCAACTAAAAAATTAAAAGAGGGGCAGATAGTTACTGTTGATGGATTTACTGGAAGAATTTTAGAGGGGAGAAGTGAGATAAGAGAAGCAGAAATAAAACCAATTTTGAAAACGAAAACGAAAATAAAAGTAATAGTTGATTTACCTGACTTTGCGGAGAGAGCGGCTAAATCAGGATCAAAAGCAGTAGGACTTGTGAGACTAGAAGGAATAATTGCAAGTTCGGGTAAACATCCAGTTAAGTTTGTTAAAGAAAATAAGATTGAAAATTATGTAGAGATTCTTGTTAAAGGATTAAGAAAGATTGCAGAACCCTTTGAAGAGATATGGATAAGAAGTTCTGATATAAGATCTGATGAGTTTAGAAACTTAGAAGGAGCGCCTAAAAATGTTGAAGGAAATCCTATGCTTGGAGATCACGGAGTCAGATTTAGTTTAAGACATCCGCAAATAATAGAAGCAGAGTTTAAGGCCGTAAAGGAAATTGCCGACGAATTTCCAAGTAAGAAAATAGGATTAATGATGCCTCAAATTATAAGTGTATCAGAACTTGCCGAATCAAAGAGAATTGCTAAAGAAGTTGTTGGAATTCCAAACAATGTTAAAATAGGAATAATGGTTGAAACTCCTGCAGCTGTTCAGATTATAAACCAGTTATGCGAAGAGGGAATTGATTTCATAAGTTTTGGGACAAACGATTTAACGCAGTTTACTTTGGCTATTGATAGAAATAATGGAGATGTTCAGTATCTTTATGATGAAATGCATCCTGCAGTTTTGAATTCTTTAAGGTATGTGATAAAAAGATGCAAACATTATGGAGTTGAGACTTCATTATGCGGACAGGCAGGAAGCAGGGAAGATATGGCCAAGTTTTTGGTTGAACAAGGAATAGATTCTGTTTCTGTAAATGCTGATGCAGCATATAAAGTGAGTGAGGTAATCGCTCAAGCGGAAAAGGAATTTACAAACAGAAATTTTGAAAGTGAGCAAGATGAAAAAGGAATAAGCAGTAGAGAAAAGGAGAAAGAGAAGGATATTATTTCTGTCGAGAGAACTATAGAGGTAGAAATTCCTTCTGCAAAGATAAATGTGAGTGCCGTCGAAACCGAGGATATAGAAGATTTAGTATTAAAAGAACTTGAAGGTGATGATTACTCTCCTGGCAATAAGGAAGATAAAAATGAAAAGGATATTCCTTCTTTAAATGATGCTATTCCTGTTGAGTCCATTGATTTAATGGATAATGCTAAGGAAAGCGAAATTGATTTGAATTCATTGAGTTTGGTTAATGCTAATGTTGAGGAAGGTAAGGAAAGCAAAGAAAGTAGTGAAGTAGAAACAAAAAAAATTGATGATAACGCCGATGATGAAGAAACTGAAGGAAAAGATGAGGAAGAGGAAGTGCTTGGCGGGGCGATTGCTGATGAACTATTAAATGATAATGAAGAACTTGAAGACTTTGATAAAAATAAGGAATGGGCTCCAGCATCTAAGAATAACAATGAGGATGAAGTTCTAGATATTTTCTAGGGTTTTTGAGTATTGTTATGTTTGTTTTTGTTACTACTATTTAGTTACTTAAATAGAAAGATTTATAAACCCTAATTGTATAGGAAAATCATGACAAAAGCAAGATCAAATGTATACGAAGAGGTAATGAATCACCTCAAATTATCTAGATTTATTCAGAAAAGTAAATCAGAAAGAGATAATCCTAGTAATCCTAACGATGTTATAAAATCTGCTGAAAAAGGGTTAAGAGACGCATTTTATGGTCAACTTGTTGCTTCTGGTTCAATAGATCCAAAGGTATTAAAAAGAGCAGATTTGAATGATCCAACCAATCCAAATTATGAAAATGGAAATAAGTTAATTGAAGGAAAGGCAGATCTTGAGTTAAGACATTCTGAAACAGCTGCATCTACAAAATTTAAGTCTAATTTAGATGATTTTGTTGGCAGTGTTCCTGAAGGAGACTTAGAAAAAATGCTTGCTAATGATAAATCTGCGGGAATATTAGCTGGAGTTGCTGATGATAAAGAAACATTTGGGCTATATAAGGCTCATGAATCATTAAAGAAATTTGCTGAGGATTACAGAGCTAAGGGCGATGAAGCTATTGATTCTAAAGAAACTGCTCAAAAAATAATGGATTATAAGATAAAGGGAGCAAGAGCAGCTGAAATGAAATCAGTAAAGGAAAAGGGTTATAATGAGAGAGATCAAGCAAGTGCTGGAGAATTGGCTGAATTCGCAGCTAAAATAGGATTTACTGGAGAAAAAGGAAAAGAGTACGCCTTAACTGGAATAGAATCTGAAGTTAAAGAAATTGAAGAAAGACTTAAGGCAAAGGGAGACTTCAGGAAAGCACTTAGAGGAGCATACGAAAATCTCGCTAATAGAAATCTAGTAGTTGCCAGGGATCTTGCTTATGGGGCGCATGTAGATAAGATTGATGAAGAAGTTAGCAAATATGTAAGAGAAAGATAAACGCTAATTAACCTTTAGTATTTTTTTGTTCTTCAATTAATTTGTTTATTATCTGAGTCATATCAAGAAGAAATTTTTCTGCGGTTTCCTGCCATTGATCAATTTCTGCGCCTTTTACATCATTAGTTTCTCCATAACTGATAGATTTGTGCAGGGCGTAAATATCTTTTAGGGCTCTTATCGCATTCACTTTTAACATTCCTTTTTCAACAAAGGCGGTATTGAGAAGTTCTGGGAGATGTTCTGGACTAGGGGGTAATTTTCCAGCCATGATTAATGCAGCTTGCGCTGAATCAACCATGCACCAATAGACTCCTTCGATGGCACCAATTTCTGCAGATTTACTTCTTGCTAAATGTGCTGGTGCTCTTTGAAGAGCCGCATAAACTGCTTCAACCGTTGATTTTATTTTTCCTTGATATAGTAAAGATTTTATAGGATTAAAGAAACCTCCAGAATCAATAAGTGCTTCTCCATATCTTAAAACATTTAGAACTACAGGATCTCCGTGAAGAAGGTCTTGCCACCATGTTGTTAATTTTATTGTATTAATATGCAAGTCTTTAGAGTAATCTTCTGCAGAAATTAATTTTCCTAATTCTTCTCTATACCAAGCAACTAATTCTAAATCCCAACTTATTGAGGCATCGTCGATTATAATAATAATATCTATGTCAGAACTTGCATTGGCAGTATTTTTCGCTTGACTTCCAAAAAGAATACTTGCTTTTACCATCTTGTCAAATTTTTGATGGACTTTCGTTGCGAAATCCATGGCTATTTCTCTTTCTGATCTAGGCTTATAATCCTTAGTGGATTTTTTTACTTGTTGTACTTTATCCCTCTTTTTTGTCATCTTATTAAGTTAATCTAAAGTTATTTTTAAATGTTTACAAATCATTTTTATTCCATTGGACTACCTGAAAGTCTATTTCTTCCCGACATTTGACCTCCAAGTTCTACTGGAAGATTTGAGAAACCTGTTCCATAAGTTTGGAAATGAATATCTGGAAGAATTGCTCCTTGCCCTGCAAAGTAGCCTCCAGATGCGCCAGATGCTTGGTTCCAATATGATCCTCTCGATGCTGCATAAACTGGAGTGCCAAATGCAGAAAGAGTTTCTCCATATGGAGAGACTGCTCCGAAGTGTTGAATCCAATCTCCAGTTTCTATTATTCTTTTAATATCTTCTACTTTCTTACCATATTGACTTAGTAATTTTTCATATTCTTTCATAGGGACGTTTCCCATTCCCATTGGAAGTTCTGAGTGAGACATACCAAAGTTATCTGATAAGTGAACGTGTTTAATGAATGGAGCCATTTTCTTAAACTGCTCTTTAAGATGCTCCTCTTTGTAACCATATTGCCTTAACATATTGATGTGTCCTACATCCCATGTTGCACCGATTAATTTTTCAGCTTCTTTTTCAGCTTCTTTTTTTGTCATGTCTAATTCTTTAACTGCTTTTTTCACAAATTTTTCTTTTGTTTGTTTGATTAGTTCTGAAAGCTCCTCTGCTCTTGTTAAACCCATTCCAACTGGAGGATTTTCAATGCTTAAAATTGGGGCGGTTTCCCCAAATTTTTCAAATCCTTTGAATGCTACATTTGCAAAGGTTTCTGCTGATTTTTCTATTGCAAATTTGTCTAGAGGTTTATAAGATTCTGGAGCGTTTACAGAGTCAAGAATTCTGACTCCTTTTGAAATCGCTTCAGATAGTTCAACAATCTTTGATTTGTCGTCTTTATATTCGTTCATTAATGGAGCCACTTCTTCTCTAAATTGTCCTAATTTATCCATTGTTTTTTGATCATCTTTCTTTTCTGCTATTTCATAAGCTTCATTGTAAGCGTCTTTTAATCTTCTATAAGATTCTCTGATATAAACGTCACCTTGTCCCATACCATTTATTATTTGGTCTGCTGCTTTTCTTGATTCTGGACTAAGATCATTAAGAAATTTTTGTCCTTCAGGTGTTAAAGATTTTGCATAGATTTCTTCTGCTTTTTTCCCTCTTAATTCTGTATTTGTATTTTCAGTATCTCTGAAAATTTTATTAACCTCACCAATAAATTCTCTTCCTCGTGAGGCTGGCAAGGAAATTTCACTTAATTTTTGCTCCCAACGTTGTTCATTTATATTATTTAATTCCGTATCTATATCTTTTTTCTCTCCGAATAAATAATCTTTTTTTGGTTTAGGAACCGTTCCAAAACTTCCAGTTCTTTCGTCTATAACATACAAATTTGTTGTTTCTTCTTCTCCCTGATCATTGATTATTCTTGTTCTTGGTTCTGGAAGAGAGTGGCTTGCGTGCATTGTAACAACTATATTTCCATCCGGATCTATTTTGTGTCCTCTTTCAACTGCTTCCCAAATTTGTCTTTCTGCTTGTATTCTTTGATTTTCATCCCAACTTCCTCCTTGAGGGTTTATTCCAGTTGGTTCTATCATTGGGCCATGTAAGGTAAGATCTGCACCTACTAATTTCTTGAGCCTATGAATTTCTTCTAAATGTTGATTTGGGATTGCTTTTGCAACTTCTGCAAAGGTCATTTGAACTTCTACTGTTTTAGTTCCCGTATTGAGTGCATCAGAAGTTGCTTTTAATTGATTTGCAGTTTGAGGGTTTATGGCCGAACCTATGCTACTCGTCGAGACATAATGATTAATTGGATTGCCATGATTTGGATCTAGTCCATAATCTGCTCCAGAATAAAATCTTTCGCTATATTTCATTTCATTATATCTCCTCTTTCGTTATTAAACCTTATTTTATTTAAATTTTAGTATTTGTCAAATCTTTTATCTCTTTTTGTAAGACTTGATGAGCTATACTTTTCATCTGGGGTCTGTTCTTCCATTTGAATAGATTGATTTCTAGTATTTTGACCAATGTTAGTGTTTACATTTTGAGGCATAAACATTTGGTCTGCCGAACTTCTTTGTTGAATAAGGCTTCTATTTTGAAGTATAGGGGCATTTGAAGAAAGAATTTCTTGTCTTAGTGATGGAAGTACTGATGAAGGGGTCTGATTCATAGTTCTATATTGATTAGTGTTTGTTTGTTCTGATTGTCTATATTGAAAATTGTTTTGTTCATTGTTTCTTTGTTCTATCTCTGTTGTTTGTCTTTGAACTTCTCTTACATTTGGGTTTGCTTCCAGTACAGGGGAAATCTGTTCAGCAGGCAAGTCATTTAAAAATCCCTTAATTTGTTGTTTTTCAGCATTATGAATTTCACTCTCTAAGTTAACTTGATTTTTAACGGAAGTGAAACTATCTTTTTTTATTTCTTTTATCTTTATGTCTTTTTCTATTAATCTTATGAATTTTATTTTCTTTGTATTTTTAGCCATTTATTAGTGAGGAAAAACTAGTATAATAATGTTTTTAGTATGGAAAAGACATTACAAAACAGGGGGGAAGGCAGGCATAGAGTTTGATTTTTTGTAGGAATCATATGCTTTTCTGCATTTCCATCTTGCTTCCATGATTGCTTGAGATCTGAATACCTTTTCTTCGTCAGTATCTTTATCAATTCCTTCTTTTTCGTCTTTACCTTCGTCTTTTTTGTTTTTATCTTTTTTAAAGAATGAGAATAACGCAGAGAAAGGGTTTTCATCATCGCCATTCTTCGATTCTTCTTTTTTTTCTTCTTTCTTCTTCTTTTCTTCCCACTTCTTATTGTCTAAAAATTCGTCAATGTCATCTTGCAGCGCGCCTAAACTTTCTGTAGTTGCCCCTTCTATCCATTGATATACATCACCCATATCGTCTTTTGCAAGTTCTTTTTTTAGAACGTTTAATTCATCATCATTGAGACCATAACTTGTGAAAGTCATAGTTACTTTTCCTCTGTAAGTATAGCCTCCTCTTTGATCTGATCTATCTGGGGCGCTTCTATATTTGAATTCAACTATAATTATTGAGTGATATTTTCTTAGATCAAGCTTTCTAAAAGATTTTGGAATTTCTCCTGACTGAATATCTCCTTCTGGGTCATATTTTGCTTTTCCTAAAAGAACTAATTCGAAAATTGCAGTGTTAAACATGCTAGCCATTGAAGCATCTGGGGAAGCTCTTTGTTCTAATTGTCTTGCAGCTTTCAAATAAGGTTTTATCCATTGTGAATATAATCTTAATGAATTTACTTGACTCATAAGATATTTTCTTTCAATTTCAAATCTTTTTCTTAATTCAACATCTGATTCTTTAATCCATCTAAAGAATTCTCCGACTCTTTGCTGGAGTAGTCTTCTTACTCTTTCATTTAAGTCTAAACCTCCTTTTTCTGGGCTGTTTATGACATCATCTAAGGATCGCAGAGCCATGAAAGCATCTATAAGGGTAATAAAGTTTGGCTGGTTTGCCCCTCCAACGGCAAGTGCTTTAATGGAACTATTTCCTCTCTTTATATCAACTTGATCAAGCCAAATTTGCTTTAGTGAGAGAAGTGCCGCAATCTTTTTCCCTTCATCATCTTTTTGATTATAATCATCATATTGCGCTAATCTTAACTTGAATTCTTTTAAGTCATAGACTATGTTAAGAACAGATCTTAAGACAGCATTAGCTGTTTGGAATATTTTCATTGCTTCTTCCTGCATTCTCGTTGCTCTTTGTTGATATTCTGAAAAGAAACCTGAGCCTGCAGTTGAAGTGAAATTATCAACTAACCTTTCTGCTTCACCATATTCTGCTTGAATATAATCGAGTATAAAGAAATAAATAGGTTCAAGATTTTGAGCAAATGCGTCATAATCTAATCTGTGTTTTTCTATAGGATTTTTTAATCCCTGAAGAGAGAATGCACTTTTTGCAAGTCTTAAGTGTTGGACTTCCATGTAATCTGAAGAAACAACTTTTGCTTTTTCTGCAGCCTTAAGGTACCCTTCTTCTTTTGCTATATCCTTTACTTCAGCTATAAATTCTTTATCACAATAAGTATCTGGGCTTACCGCCGCAATTAATTTATGTATGTCTACTGCCATCTTTTTTATACTTCTAAGTAATTTACTTTAGTTGTATTTATCAGAGAAAACGTTTATTTAAAGATTACTCATATTTTTAGGGTTTAAGAAAAACTAATAAATAACTTTAAAAGTAAAGAATCTTTCGATTTTTTATGACATATGGTTTTAATTTCTTACAAAGCGGAAGGGAAGATCCGCTTAGAAGGAAGAAGGATTATGAGATTATTCCATATAAACATAGTCTTGGAAATCAAGGAGGAATTGCATCTTATCCGTTAGGTTCTTCTGGGTCAGGAGCAGGATACAGCGGAAGAAGTCTACTTGCAAGAATAGATTCTGGAATGTCAAAATATGAAGATAAAACTAAAAAAGGAAAATCAAATCCGCTTCATGCAGAGTATCCACAAGGGGAACAAAGGACGGGGAATTATCCTAACTTGAGCGAGGCTTTAAAGAATTCAATATCTTACTTTAGAAGTTCTGCAAGTTACAAAAAAGCTGCATAAAAAGTACTTCAAAACATATTTTATAAAGCTAGTTTTTCTTTATTATGTCAAGAAACTTGACAGAAAATGTAGGGCACTTATGAAAATAGAAAAAGCAAATAAGAAAAATTTAAGAGAAATAGCAGAGATATTTAGAATTGAATCTGGAAAAGAACCATATTTTCAAATTTGGACCGAAAAGAAGGCTCTTATGAAGATAAAACAATTTTTTAATAAAGATGATATTTACGTTGCTTTACTTGAGGGCAAAATTATAGGATTTATAATTGCTTATTCTTACAGAAGTGTAGATAACAAGAAGAAAGGATTTATTGAGGAAATGTGGTTTGATGAAAAACATCAGGGAAAAGGATATGGATCTGCGCTTATGAAATATGTAGAAACTAAGTATAAGAAAAACGGAGTTGAAATTATACAACTTGCAGCTAAGAGAAAGGCAAATGCATTCAAATTTTATGATAAAAAAGGATATAAAGAAAGCGAGGATCTTATTTTTCTGGAGAAGAAATTAAAATGATTATAGAAATGTTTATATATTGATTAGATATATACTTATATATAAATTATATATTTATAAAATGCAAAAGCAACTTAAACAAATACAACATTCACCGACCCTGAATACAGTAATAATGGTAGAGGGAACTTTAAAAAAAGCTGGAGAAGTCATAACTTTAGCCGAACTAAAAAGAAGACTTCCTAGAAAAGTAATGCATCAAACATTAAATCAAATTTTAGACTACTTGCAATGGAGTGGAAAAATTATAATTGGAATGAAAGGTATTTTATGGGTGTTTACAGAAAGAAAGGAATTAAACTCTTTGATTGAAAGAGGCCTAGAGCTATGAATAAGCCTGTTAGAGTTATACTTCTTGATCAGGCTAAAGAAGAATACCATAGATTAAATGAAATTGTGGGAAGACAATTAGAAAGAGGAAAAAATCACACAGAAGAAATGCAATTATTAAATTCTATAAAACAGAAAATAGAATTAGTAAAATCTAATCTTTTTTATGGAGATAATATAAAGGAGAACTTAATTCCAAAGAAATATCAGGTCAGTAACTTATGGCGAGTAGAACTAAGTCAATTTTGGAGAATGATTTACACAATCAAAGGAGACCAGGTTGAGATTATTTGTTTTATCCTTGACATTGTGAGTCATCCAGAATATAATAAAATATTTGGTTAAAGAATAAATAAAATGAAGATATTTGAAAAGAGGGAAGTGAAGCTCCCAATCGCAGCAGAGCTGCGGGGCTTCTAAAAGTCACTCAACTTTAACTGGTCGGTAGACCGACCTTGATTACGAATATATTTTCT
>Ga0209541_10002143_pt1 | contig 37911 bp, 48 predicted proteins | sample RifCSPlowO2_01_FD_184027 | JGI IMG/M metagenome (GOLD analysis project Ga0209541, IMG submission 184027) | Groundwater microbial communities from Rifle, Colorado - Rifle CSP2_plank lowO2_0.1 (SPAdes) (version 2) | ecosystem: Environmental > Aquatic > Deep subsurface > Groundwater | place...
TGTCCTGAGATTCTATTTCCTCCTCGGAGCACCTTGGGACGATTACTTCTTCAAGTGGGAAGACATCGCCGACATTTCAAAATCATTTGTTGTCATAAGAAACGTTTTCAACTTTGTCAGCACTTACGTCTCTGGGAGTGGGTCTCCGAAGAATCTCAGAATAGAGGACAAATGGATCCTCTCCAAACTGAACACTCTTGTCAGAAACACAACCGAATACAACAAAACTTTCCAGGGCCACAAGTCTGCGAAAGAATTGAAGGAGTTCATCCTTAACGACTTTTCGAGATGGTATGTGAAACTGATAAGAGACAGAGTCTGGCCCACCTACTCCGGAAAGGACAAGAAGGCAGCTTTCTTCACGCTGGTCAAAGTAACTGAAACTCTAATCAAATTATTGGCACCATTCACCCCTTTCATGTCCGAGGAAATCTACCAGAGCGTCCTAAAGAAAACTCTCAAAGTCGAATCAGTTCATTTACTCGACTGGCCAGTTCCAGATAAGAAAATGATAAATCAAAAACTCGAAGAGGACATGGAGGTTGTTAAGAAGATCGTCGAAGCTTGTCAGACTGTAAGGCAAACCGCAGGGATAAAACTGCGATGGCCTATCAAGGAGGTTCTCGTCCAAACTTCAAACAAGAAAATGAAAGAGGCGGTGAAGAATCTAAAGAGCGTCCTGATGACAATGTGCAATTCAAAGGATGTGAGGACTTCTGTTGCCAGAGGTGACGAATACATCGAAGCTCCTATGGATTTCGGAAAAGTTTTCATTCAAAAACAACTAGACTCCAAATTGATGCAGGAAGCACTTTACAGGGAACTTTCAAGAGAGATACAATCTCTGAGGAAGAAGCATGGTTTCATCATCAAACAATCCATAAAACTCACACTGAAATCTGACGACATGACAAACAAACTGCTCAAGACTTTTATCATCAACCTTAAGAAGGAAGTAGGCGCCAAGGAAGTTCTGATAGGAAAATTGAAAGGCAAGCATAAAGGCAGTTTGGATTTCGGCGATTCAAAAATCGAGATTCAATTTTCATAATCATCTAGATAGCAGCAGGAATTTGCTTCCTTCTAAGAAAGCGCTGAACAGAATCAATATCGCAATGAAAAGGAAAACATAGAAAGAAGTTTTAGAAAGGACCATCTGCTTTCCCAATTTTATGGCCTCTTCCCACCTCTTTTTCATTATTATGGGCTCTAGAATTTTTACATATGACAATCCCAGTGATGATGCGAGTATGAGAGCGAAAATTTCATTTATCCCGTGAGGAACCAACGCATTCACACTTAGTAAAAATATATCGTAACCTCTGCTCAGATATGTGAAAACAAGGAACAGGGAGATTAAAAAAGAGTTGATGAACGTTGCCCCTATGGGAAGCATGTACAGGCTGAACATAGTGACCTTAGGATGATATCTTTCAAATGATTTGAATTTGTTGGAGAATGCAAACCTTCTCCTACCTATACTCATAAGAAGAAACATTCCCCCCACAATTGCTAGGGTCAGAGCCAGGAAATTATTTATGACAAACCAGAGAGTATACTGATTGTCAAGATACTTTGCTCCGAAAAGAATTCTCTGGAACCAAGATTTCAGAATGAATTCGTAAAAAGGTCTGTTTGCATAAAATAATAAATATCCGCAGATAGCTCCGATGACGAATCCTAAGGTCAGGTAAGAAATTACTTTTGGAATTAATGAAACTACGAACGTGAAATTAAATTTATTCATTCAATTAGATTGTTTTCTTAAATATTAAAAAAATGGAGGTATCACCTCCATACATATAATCCAGCGACTCCTTTTACAAGATAGTACCCTCCTATCAATACCTTCGCTAACTGTGTTGTAAGACCGACTGGTGAACTATCACTCGGCAAGCTACTAATTCCTTGCCAAGCAGCTACTCCTCCCGTTGTTGTCATACCTAAATCGGTTAGAACGGTTCCTACTTTTGTTGAGTAAGAAGGTTCTGTATCTTGATCTATTGCTTCTTCAACTTTGTAATGCATTCCTTTTGAAGCGATTCCAAACAATCCTGACAAAGGACTTGCTGCTGTCTTTACCACGGGTACGAATCCTCCAATGTAATTCCCTAAATCAAACAATACGCCTTCCATTCTTCTCAAATTCATTTTATCACCTGAAACTTCTTGCAAAAGTCTCTTATAAAGCTTTAAGTCAGGTTTTGTACATAACTGTACATATGAGGCCAGACATATCCGAGGAACTGATCAGACGTGTTATAGACAAGTGGCGCAGAGAAAACAAACTGGCCATTGAAATTCCGAAATCAAAAATTATCGAAGACGTCCTAATTAGATATATAGAAGCTTCTATGAAAATTCCAGACGTCAGAGACAGAAAAAGAGACAAACTGGTGAGAAGATTCCTTAAGATGAAGCATCTTGTCAGACCCGGATACTACAAATCTCCCCTTAATGTCAGGCATTCGAAAACCGGATCGCTGATGATAAACAACAAGTCATATCAGAACGACACATTAATTTCTTACAAGGGATTAATCCAGAACATCAGGTTGAAAACACCGCATCTGTTTTCTTTGAAGGATTTCAATTACCTTCTTGCTGAAGATCCAGAAATCATAGTTCTCGGTCTTGGAAATGACAATTGTACTCAAGTTTCTTCCGAAGTTTTAAATTTGGCTGAAATCAAGGGAGTAAAAATCCAAACCCATTCTACAAGAGAGGCAGTAGAAAATTTCAACAAACTTCTCGGGGGAAACAAAAAGGTAGTCGGTTACTTCCACCTTCATTTCGACAAATAACCACTGTCGGTAGTTCTAAAACAATATCAGCGACTTTTCTACTGAATCAAAAAAGAGAATGTTTTCACTAAACAAGAAGTTTACAATTGTCATCTGCGGATTATGCTCTTTGCTAGGCTTGTTTTTGATTTACTACATATCTATTCTCACCACTCCCGATGAGTTAGAAATCGAATCCATCAAACCCGACATCGTTGGTCATTTCATTTCCACCGAAGGAACAATAGTTTCGAGAACTAAAACGAAAGCAGGCCACCTCTTTCTCACTCTTCAAGACGGCGAAGGAAAATTAGACGTTGTCATGTTTTCAACATTTCTAAACAAGGAGAAAGTAGATTCAAGTAAAATGATTAAAGGAGTGAGGTTGGCTATCAAAGGAATCCTGGAAGAGTACAAGGGTGAATTACAGATTGTTCCTAAAAAATCTTCTGACGTGAAAGTTCTCAGGTGAGATACTTGATTGACTTCATTCTGGTCAGCTTATTTGGAACTGCAGTTGGATTTGGGTTGGGATTACTTCCTGGCATGCACATCAACAACGTACTTCCTGTGTTCATATCTCTTTCACTGTTTTTTTCTTCACCCATGCATCTCACAGTCTTCATAATCTCAGTTGCTATTACCCAGACTTTCATCAGCTACATTCCGTCAATTTTCCTCGGCGCTCCTGAGGAAGAAACTGCACTTTCAGTTTTACCAGGCCACAAGTTATTGTTCGAGGGCAGGGGTTACGAGGCAATCAAACTCACTGTAATCGGAGCAATTCTTTCTGTCTTTATTACCCTCGTCTTCATTTTCTTTTTTGCAAACTACTTTAGCAAGCTGTACGGATTCTCCAGGCCATACATCCACTATGTGATCTCCCTTGTCGCCATCATAATGATACTTTCGGAAAAGAAAATCAAGAGGATTTTATCTGCCACACTAATATTTTTCATGTCAGGAATTTTCGGAGTTTTATCTTTGAATTCCCCGATAGTCTCTCAGCAGAACGTGCTGTTTCCAGTCTTGAGTGGTCTGTTTGGATTGAGTCTTCTTTTGATTAGTTTTTCGCAAAAGTCAAAAATTCCTGTCCAACAGTTTGACAACCAAATGAACATCTCCAAAATGAATTTGTTCAAATCTGTGATTCTCGGCTCTTTTGCCGGGGTTCTCGTCGGCATGTTACCTGCAATTGGAGTCTCTCAGGCAGCTACATTGGTCCAATATCTAGGCTCGACTGGCGAGGCCAGAAACTTCCTCGTCACACTAAGTGGAATTAACATTTCAAACGAGATATTCTCCCTCGTCTCTCTTTTCCTTGTGAACAATCCGAGAAGCGGTGCGAGCGTGGCTATTGAAAAAATACTGGGTGGATTGTCGGCAAACGACGTAGTTTTTTTTGTCGGTTTCATTTGTTTCAGCGCAGGTATAGCTGCATTAATAACAATTTTCATGGCAAAAAGAATCCCCAAGTACTTGGAAAAAATAAATTACCAGCAGTTGACTTTCGTAATAATAGTTTTCCTGATATCCATGGTCATGCTTATGACCGGATTTGGCGGTTTGCTGATTCTTTTCACTTCTGTTTCCATAGGTCTCCTTTGCAACTTCCTCGGAATCAGGAAAAGCCATTGCATGGGAGTGCTCCTCCTACCAAGCATTTTATTCTTTGCCGGGCTATCTTAATTTATGTCAAAGGCGGATTTGCTGAAGGAATTGCAGAGAAATCCAGACAAGCACTGGAAAGTCCAGCTTTTCGAAAAAGAGGGATTCAAGAGGAAAATCTGCCCTAATTGCGGGAGAGGATTCTGGACTTTGCAATCTGATAGAACACACTGTCCGAGTCCTTCGTGCGGAGAACCATATTCGATAAAGAAGAAGAAAGGTTTAGAATACACAGAGATGCTGAACGAACTGGAAAAGTTTTTCACAAAAAAGAATCACACAAAAATAAGCAGATACCCTGTGGTTTCAAGATGGCATCCAAATCTTTACTTCACTGTGGCATCGATCCAAGACTTCATGAGATTCTCTCCTAATTTAACGTTCGAATATCCTGAGAACCCTCTTCTGGTTCCGCAAGTGTGTATGAGGTTCGGAGACATACAGAATGTCGGAGTGAGCGGCAGACACTTTACTGCATTTGTCATGCTGGGACAGCACGCCTTCAACTCTGCTGAGAAGAAAGTATATTGGAAAGATGAAAATGAGCAGATGCATTTCGATTTTTTCACGAATGTTCTGAATGTTCCTAAGAATGACATAATCTTCGTCGAAGACATATGGGCGATGCCAGACCTGTCTGCGTTTGGCCCATGTTTCGAGGAGTTTGCAAGCGGAGTCGAATTAGAAACCTCAGTTTTCATGCAGTTCGAGATGGTAAATGGGAAGATGAAAGAACTCCCCCTGAAAGTAATAGACATCGGCTGGGGTCTGGAGAATTTAACCTGGTTTTCAAACGGTACTCCCACAAGTTACGATTCTTCTATGAAAGTTGTAGTCGAGAAATTGAAAAAGGAAACTGATGTTGATTATGACGTTAAATTTTTTGAGAGGTATGCTCCGATTTCTGGAATCCTAAACATAGACGAGACGCCTGACATGAAGGCTGCAAGGAAGCAAGTTGCAGACAAATTGAAAATCTCTGTTTCTGAACTTGAAAAGAAGATTGCTCCGATGGAGGCCATTTATTCCATCTCAGATCATACACGTGCTTTGCTTTTTGCTATTTGTGATGGCGGACTGCCGAGCAATGTGGGCGGAGGCTACAATCTCAGAGTCATTCTAAGAAGAGCACTGAGTTTCATAGACAGGTTCGGATGGCAGATTAAATTGAATGATGTCGTCAACTGGCATTCCAAAGCCTTATCCAAGATATTTCCCGAGGTGACTGAACACGACGACGAGATAAATAAGATTTTGGACATAGAAGAGAAAAGATACAGACAAGACAAAGAGAGAAGCAAGAAGATCATAGATTCCCACAAGGGAAGAAAAATAACCGAGGAGGAACTCCAGAAACTTTACACTTCCCAAGGAATTACTCCTGAAGAACTGGAAGTCGAAGTCCCGACTGGTTTCTACAAAAATCTTACAGAGAAACATCGAGGCGAAAAAGAACTCGAAGACAAATGGCATTTCGACGTCTCAAATATCCCTGATACGAATATTCTTTTCTACGAGCATCCTGTGATTTACAATTTTGATGCCAGAGTGATTAGGACTTTTGACGAAGGCAAATTCCTAATACTGGACCAGACTGCATTTTATCCAACTTCAGGCGGGCAGTTGCACGACATTGGCACTATCAATGGTATTAATGTGATTGATGTCCAGAAAATCAAGAATGTCATCATCCACCAGCTCGCCAGCCCGATTAAAGAAGGAAAGATAGAATGTCAAATCGACAAGACTAGGAGAGAAAAACTCACGAAACACCACACTGCAACTCATATCATCAACGCCGCTGCAAGAAAAGTTCTCGGAAAACATGTCTGGCAGGCAGGGTCTGAAAAGGAGGAAGACAAGGCCAGATTGGATATAACCCATTTCGAAAGTCTTACTGATTCTGATGTTGAGAAGATAGAGGCAGAAGCCAATTCAATAGTTGAGCAAAATCTGCCAGTGACCGAGAAGATTCTGCCAAGGATGGATGCAGAAAAGAAATATGGTTTCACAATTTATCAGGGAGGAGCGATTCCATTAAAACATCTGAGAATAGTTTCCATCGGCGATATGGATCATGAGGCTGATGGTGGAACTCATGTGAAATCAACGTCAGAAGTTGAAGGAATCACAATTCTTAGGACGAAGAGAATTCAAGATGGAGTTGTTAGATTAGAATATTCAGCTGGAGATGTCGCCATTTCAATTCTTAAGGGAAAGGAAAAAATATTGAAGGAGGCGGCATGGAAACTAAACGTCAAAGAGGACGAGGTTCCAGAAGCAGTTCAAAAATTATTCAATGATTGGAAGAAGGCGAGGAAGAAATGATTTCGAAAGAAGAATGGTTGAGTCTGAAAGAAAAAGAGAAAATACTGAAGAAAGCCGCAGAAGTCCTTAGAGTAGAAGAAAAAGACTTGATCAAAACCATCGAGAGATTCCAGAAAGACTTAAAACAGTAATCATTTAAAGATATTTCATCTAGTTATTTTTTCTATTCGGTAGATGTAAAAGTTAAATATAAATAAATTCATTCAGTTTTAGATAAGATGCCAAAGTCTATTTGTTCTTTCCCTTATATTAATAAAGTAGCTGATAATGTCCTCTCTGTAAATTCTTCTGGGGTTGAGAATCTTTATAGTTATTTTATGGGACACCGAGTAATTTTACCGGCTGCTGAAAAGCGATCAAAACTTTCTTTGTATACAGCCCTCTCACAACTTGTCATTAGCAATCCTGAGAAACTAACAATTCCACTTGACAGTCCTGATATTCCTTGGTATAGTATGGAAGAAGTCGCACCTGTTCTCCAAACGCGCTATAAAGGTGAAAAAATACTTGTTTTGTTCAACACACAAAGTGGTGAGTCATATACTCCACAGAAATGTGCTAATGAACTTCGTAACTATTTTGAAAAAAATGGAAGAGATAGATTCACCATTTGTGCCGTAACATCAACTCCAGATTCTACAGTTGGAAAATTTGCTCGAGAGTTTGGGACTCTAATTGAATTAAAAGGCGAAGACAAATCAACAGACATTAATCCTCCTTCAATGGAGACTACAAATCTCAGAGAAACTGGAATGGGTGACATGTTTGAGCTTGCAAGTGCAAGCCTATTCCAAAACGTAGTCCAACTCTTGCATTTGGACCAAAAGCCTGAGAGTTTTCGAGATTTCGTAAGGCACGAATTTGAGATTACTGGGAAGATTGTTGATGAAGCGAGTAACTCTGAATTCTATACAAAGGCTGTGAACGATCTTGTAGAACGACACTGGGTTATGAAAGCTCCTGGAAAAGGTCCTGGTGATTATGTTGCAGATGCTGCTCTCAAAATGCTTGAAAATGTTAAAAAAGCAATTTCTGGCGGATCCGACCAAGTTTATTCATCTAACGCACCAGCCCCAAGAGCAGGAGATATGCAATTAACAGTTTCATTCTCTGGCGGGTTTCATACTCTTCCAACTTGTCTTGAATTTAAAGGATATAAAGGGAAACAATTTTCAGTGATAGGTCAAAAAGATTCAGTACTTGCCGAAAACTCAGACGTATTTTTCTTAATAGAGGAGGATGTAAAACCGAATGATCCACGCCAATTTTATGTTCGTGCTTTACATACATTAAGCCCTCTACCGATTTTAGTTGTCGAAAAATCTAAAGAAAAATTCGGACCGAACGTAACTCGAGATCTTTTGAACTATTACCGGACGAGAGTTCCACAAGTGTAAATTCGAAGATTATCTCAGTGCACACTTCAACTCTGCCGGTGGAGAAGCCATCAAGTCGCACAGGACAGTATTGATTTGATCAGTCGTCGCATTGTTCAAAACTCTGGAGTCCTTGTAACTGGTGATTACAGCATGAGGCACTGTCCCGTTTGCATTTTCAAACTCTTCCAAAAACACCTGGTTCTTGTTGTTCAAAGCAAGATTCTCCACCAAACTCTTTGGAGCCGAACATTCCAAGCATCCGGGCCTGTAGTAGAATTTGATCACCGTATATCCGGCTTTGACAATCGCATCCAGGACAGTTGGATCAACCTCATAATTGACAATGTTGCTCTTCGGTATGTCGTTAGGATTTGTCGTCGGAGTCCCGAAAAAGTTAACTGACTGGATAACTGCGAATGATACCGTAGATCCAACCATGATGAGCAAGAAGAATATGGACATGAATTTCTTGCTTGAAAATTTGATTTTCATATTCTCGCCTTATAGTAATTTATCTCTAGTATACTAAATTTAATAAAGGTGAGCTTTTGGTCCTCGAAAGGCTAATTTCATTGAAAACAGCCTTAAAGAAACCTCAGTGGATGTTCATCCTAGGAGGGATAATTTCTGTCATCTGCCTCTTCATCTCGTTCGTTGTCTTCCAGACTTCCTCTGGCTTGATGATGAGCCTGCTTGTTACAATAGCAGTCACTCCCTTGATGTTGAGGGCAGTGAGATACGAAGAGAAAAAGGAGGAGGAGGAAGCAGCGCTTGCTGCCGGAACCAATATTCTTGCAAGGCACAAGGACATTCTGAGAATCTATTCGGCCTTCTTCGGAGGCATGATAATAACCCTTTCTGTGGTTTTCATACTCCTGCCTGGTGATCTCACAGACAAGATATTCAGCGACCAGATCAAGGAGATCAGCCTGGTAAGAGGAAACATAGCTTTTCCAGACACTTTGACAAAGATTCTTGTAAACAACCTTGGAGTCCTCATACTCGCATTCTTATTCTCCTTCCTGTTCGGAGCAGGAGCGATTTTTATTCTTGCGTGGAACGCTTCCATTCTTGCATCGGCAATAGGACTGGCTGCAAAGAGTCTCGGGGGAGTCAAAGGACTTCCATTAGCGGTCTTGGCCTTCTTCCCACATGGCAGCCTTGAGATACTCGCTTATTTCATTGCCGGAGTAGCAGGAGGTCTGATCTCCGCAGCACTCACCAGAAAGAAATCCCCCAGATTTTCTTTCATCCTCAAGGACACTTTCCAGCTCATGGTGATTTCAGCCCTTATCCTGTCGTTGGCAGCGATTGTAGAATCTTTCGAGATTGTACTCGGCGGTTAAGCAGTCGGATTCAAATCCCGGTGGGAGCAGAAATTTTCTTTCAGTTATAAATTGAATTAAGATCAAGTTCTTTGATAACTTTCCACAAGTTTGTAAAAATCTTTTAATGTGAGACCCAGACTTGTTGCAATCTTCTTATCGAATGCTTTTCTTCGTCTATCTTGATTTTCAATGTATTTTCTTCGGACTTCTGGCCATAGTAATGGATCATTTACAGGTCCGAGGCATCTTTGTTCCTTCTTACCCTCATTATAATGTTGCAAATAAAAGTAGTGATGCCCTTTTACCTTTTTTATATATGTACTACCCATATTTTTTGCCATTTAAATAACAATTGTTTAGCTATTTATGGTTGTAAAACTTTTTTATGCCTGTAAATAAAATCCCCCAAAAGTTAATGCTCCTTTTTGAACTGAAGTATGATGCTCGTTGGGAGCAAAAGTTTTTTGTCAACCTTTTGGGTCTTTAACACACATATTCAATTTGTTCAAACTTGGGGCAAAGTTGCTAACTTTTCATTTGACTTTTGAATACCATATTCGAAAAGTTGATGATAAAGTTCTTCATTTACAATAGCCCAGCCACTAATTAGCAACTGATTTAATTCTAACGAAAACATTTGTGTATCAGAAAGAATTGAACTAGATTTTTCTACAAGCGTATCTATCTGTCTTCTAAATTCATTGGGTGTATAGGTAGGATTTACTTCTATTGGAACAACCTTGAGTGGCACTTCAAGATCCCCTCCTATTCTATTTTCCAATCTGCCTCTTACACGAGAATTACGCCAACCTTCTGGAATTTGTCCGTATTTCTGCCATCCAAGCGGAATTGCCGTTATGTGCAAAGCCAAACCACTATCTTCATAACCTCTTGATCGACCATCCCACTCACTTCTCCAAAATTCTATCATTCTTTTTGCACTATAATGACCATCTTCCTTTTCTACTAAACCATAAGTCCTATGATGTAATTCAATTGTTGTTGGATATTGGTCATTCGGATTTTGTATGACTTTATTTTCAGGTATAATCATGAAAAATGATTGAACCTATAGATTTAAATAACGATATTCACTTCACCTCAACTACTCTTCCTTATCTAGGAGATCTCTCCTGACCTCAGGCTCTCCTTGAAGAATTGCATGTAATCTATGTCACAAACTTGAACTTTAGTATAATGCTCGGTGGGAGCAAGCCTTTTATTTCCATTCTTTAGGAATCAGAGCGGATTGATTTTTTTCTGAAAGTTGTTGAGAAAGGATTCTAATTAATATTTCTCTAATTTCCGCATTTGAGAAAATACTTAATTCGCCTTCTTCAATTAATGGTTTGTGAATTGATTCTATTTCTTGTTGTGATAAATCTTCTAATTCTTCCAAATTTTCTGGATTAAGAAAATAAATTAAATCTGCTATTTTTTTCGAACGGGCAAAATAATTGCCATCTACAGTCTGTTCAAGCAAATCTATCAATAAGAAACGTCTAGCATCATCATCGCTAAGAGTATACCCATCTTCCTGGAATCTTCTCAAATAATCAGGGGGAAGAATACCTAGTTCAAGTTTCCTAACTCTTTCTTCTGGTATTTCAAGATGCTTAGATAACCCTACATGTGAGTAACCAAATAAAAGATAACCATTTTTCAATTCAAATTTTTTCATTAATTCAATAAGTGATGATGCTATTATTGGATCTCTTTTTTTGGCAAGCTGGATATCAAGAGTATGCGATTTTTGTAATATTTCTCTAGCAGTGATTAATTCACCTCTTTTAAGATATGGAATATAGTTTAATCTTTCAACTTCTGAATGTATACTTCTTATAATTTCATATGTTTCTTTATCGTATAATTCTGATTCAGTCAAAAATAATTTAGCTCTACTTTTTGTGAAAATTTTTAATTGTAAGAAATCCGCATTTTTAGGTGGACTTTTTTCTAATTTAGCAAATAACATTGGATCTTTAAGGTATGTTGATCTGTATTTACTCATCAACATTCTATTTTGTTCAAGAATACCTCTCGAATTTTCATAGGTTATGTCAGTTCTGGGAGCACCTTCAAATAGCACAACATCAGATAAAGGGACATTTTTCCAAATTGGAATAAAAAATGGATCAGTATAAAGATATGACAATCCTTCTGATTCTGGATGGTAAGTTAGGTCTAAATGAAATTCCATACAAAAGTAATAACATAATAGATTTAAATTTTTGCTATGAACTTGAAGTTATCAATCTTACCTTTCAGATTATAAAATGGTATAAAGTTTCAAGAGGCAGATTCGATTCTTGTTAAGCTCACTGATAGATTGAAATAATGATATATTCGAGAAATATAATTACTCTGCCTCTTTATATATCAAATAATAAAAAATTCCAGGTCCCCAATTGATAAGACTATCCCAAAACGCCGTTGTTGTAGGGAAGATATTTTCCTTGAAAAACAGAGTTACATGATTTGCGTCATCCTGGGAAAATGGATTAAACTCTTCTGCATTTATTTTTCCAATAACTTTTTTCGTTTCAACTTCACCACGATGGCTACTTATACCTATACTTCGTGTCCATTTGTGAACTGGAAACTCTAATGGTACCGACGTCCAGTGAACTTTATATTCTTCCTCCTCAAGTGAAGCCAACTGATCAACAGTTTTTAATGGAAAGAAAATCACTTTTTCACCAACTAAACTTTTTAGAATATATCCTAATTTCTTAGTTCTCTCCTTGACAAATCCACCAGATAAAGCTATACTAATTGGTTCAGGTAGATTTTCGAGGACGTTTCTAACGAATTTATCTCTAGCTCGATTGCTATGAACAAGCTTTTTATAGTATCTTTGGAAAAATCTGCTATATGCGAGAGACTGATATTCTGGAACTCTATAATCTTTAAATTCACCAAGACCGTTCTCCTTTTCCAGTACCATCGGGACATCATAAACCCAGTGAGGTTCGATGAGAATAGCACCCTTTATCCTTTCCCAGTATGGGTCTGTCATATCTGGATTCGCACTTTCATCAACGATAGACCTAAAACCCCTTGTGGCAGCTTCCAGGTCTTCGAATGACATTTTAGGTTCTGTGGCAAAATATTTGGGTATACCAGTGCGCACAAAATCTGCAAGCAGACCAGCTTCATGTGAACTTGCTCCACTCATGTTTTTCACACTTTCCAATTCCATTTGCCTACTTGTCCTTACTTGCTTAGGTTTGGGAAAACTGGTATATATTTCATGAGCAACAGGTAGAATTTTTCTGTATAAATCTGTAGCCTCAATTTCCAATTCAGTAACTCTTGGTTCTATTCTAGGACGATATTCTAGGACTTGACGACTCCTTGGATACCACATGTACTCTAATTCATTAATTATGCTTTCTAGTCTAGTTAGAGGTTCTGAAATTTGATTTAACATATATTGAACTCCAATTTATCATAAATAATTAGATATTAATAAGCTTCTATGCTCCTTTTTACACTGGAGTAAAATGCTCGGTGGGAGCACCAATCACTAATCACTCTAAGAATATCCCAGGCTTTCCGAACTTCGCCTTTGAAGATTTGTTCTGCGGGTCGTATTTTTTCTCGTCGTCATTTCTGAATGTCGAGACTTTCTTAAACTTGAATCTTTTCTTTATGAAATCCACCGATTGGTTGAAGTATTCCAGCTCCTTGTCTGTTGCAAAGTAAAGATACAGTTTTTCTTTTTTCCCTGCAAGCTTCAGAACGTTCGTTATGTCGTCTATGGTTTTCTTCAGAACATTCTCCATCTCCATTATCTTCCTGTCACTCTTCTTCTCATCCATTTTCGGCCAATCTGAGATTGAGACAAGTTTTTTTCCGCCGATAATTTGATTCATCTCTTCTGCCAAGTGAGGAAGCAAAGGAGCTACCAATCTAATTACAATCGATATCGCTTCAGTCAAAATTTTCCTGTTCGCATTCTTGATTCCACCAACCCTCTCCAGATACCATTTCAGTTCGTTCACAGAGTCGAAGAAAGAAAACTGAGAAGCAGACCTGAACTTCATCAACTCGTAATTTCCTGCCGAGGATTTTATCATCTCATTTATCCTGCTTAACAAGAATTTGTCAACCATTTGAATAGAAGTCCTTCTTGTTTTTTTCAAATCTTTCGCAAGTTTCATCAAAAATAAGATTCTGGATTCATACCCTGAAAGGCTCTCGTCTCTCCAATTGGCATCGTTCATTCCTTCGGCATCAGCTACTACATTTATTCTTACCAAATCAGCGCCGACTTTTTCAATCAACTCATCCATAGGAGTGATGTTCCCCTTTGACTTGCTCATCTTAGTCCCTGAAACATTCACAAACCCATTCACCCCAATCGACTTGGGCCAGTACTTTTTGTCGAACAGTGCGACATGGTGGAAGATGAAAAAAGTGAGGTGGTGCTGGACAAGGTCTTTTCCAGAATTCCTCAAATCCACAGGATAGAAATAATCAAACTCCCTTCTCAATTTTTTTAAAACTTCCTTACTCAACTTGGAATTTTTGCTAATCATTATCGGGTTTCCTCTTCCAGAGAAAATGTAATCGAAAACTTCGTCAGTCAATTTCTTTGATGGAATGTTCTTTTGATCTATCAATTTTGCAAGAGTGTAATAAGCCATGTAAATAGTCGAATCACTGAGAGTCTCTACAATCCACTGCCTGTCCCAAGGAAGCGGTGTCCCGAGACCACCTTTTCTTGTGCATGCCTTGTCCTTCAACCAGTCAACTGTGTTCAAGAACTGTGATCTGACTTCTTCTGGATAGAACTTCATCTGAGAAATGCATTCTTTCGTCAATCTCTTCCACTCAGGATCAGAATATTTCAGGAACCACTGATTTTCTAGAATCTTCACATGACAGACTGTCATGCATCTGCAGACTACCCTTCCTGTAGACTCCCAAATGGAATCTATCGCATTCATTTTTTTGAATTCTTCAATCAGAACTTCTTTGATTTCAGAAATTCTCTTGCCTGCATAATTTTCATACAGATTATTCAGAACACCCTTGTGGAATTCTGCCTTGTAAAGTTCAGAAGTCGCCTTTTCCAGCCTCATCTTATCCTTCTGGTCTGTTATCCTCATCTTCTCCACTAACTCGACAGCTGGGAATTCTCCGAAACCCGGAACTTTTATCAGGGAAATAGGTTTTATCTTCAAGACCAAATCCAGGTTCAATCCATATTTCTTTATCTGGTCAGGATTCTGCTGGAGATCTCTCAACCCAACCCAGTCGTATGGAGCATGAGCAGGAACCGACACTACTATTCCTGTCGCAGCTTCCGGATCCACATAACTTGCAGGCAAAACCATTATCTTATTCCTAGTCACAGGATTTGTCACCTGCTTTCCCATCAACTCATATCCCCTGACTTTTCCGATTATCTTTACCTTTTTCAACTGGTCTGCCAACTTCCCAGCAGCCTGTTTGCTGATAATCCATGTTTCCTTGCCCACGTTCGCTTTCACATACTCAACTTCTGGATTCACCCACAGGTTTGTCGCTCCGTATACAGTCTCAGGCCTGAGAGTTCCGCATGGAAGAACCTCGCCAGAATCCAGCCTGAATTTCAAAATTGTATATTCAATCGTGCTCTCTCCTTCACCTTCCAACCTGTCATGATCTCCTGTAGGCGACTGGTCGTGAGGACACCAGATGACCGGATGAGTTCCTTGGACGACAAAACCTTTCTTCTTCAGTGTGTTGTACTGCCATTCGACGAATCTGGAATAAGTTGGAGTCATAGTTGTAGTGATGAAAGATCTTCTCCAATCAATCGAGAATCCACCTTTCTTCAATGTCTGGATCCATTTTTTCATCCAATACTTTGCAGTGAACTCAGGTCCGTGCTTTATGAAATTTTTTATGTCAGAATCAGAAGCCCCGAACAGTTTGAAAGTTGAAATCTGGACAGGATCTTTTTTGTCCAACCTTTCAATAGCTCCGACAATCGGTTGTCCTGTTGCATGAAATCCCTGAGGATAGAGGACATTGAATCCGTTCATCCTCTTGAATCTAGCATAAACATCTCCTCTGAAATTGGTAAAACTGTGTCCGACATGCGGACCTCCGTTGACATAAGGATAAGGAATAGTAAGAAAGAATTTTGGCTTCTTAGAAATATTCGACTCAAATATTTTCCCTTTTTCCCACTTCTGCTGCCATTTTTTTTCAATCTTCGCAAATTTGGATTTTTTCATTTAAGCATGTCCCTCTAGTTAATTTTATAATTAGAAGCAAATTAAAGCTCTTCTCAAAAGAGTTCAGTAAGGATTTCCTGTAGTTTGAGGAGTTACTGTTCCTGCACTGCCTGCGGAAGATCCGAAACTTTCCAGAAGACCCTTGGCATAGTAGATTATCGGCGGTTGAGTTGGGAACATGATAGAAATTATCACTAGCAAAAACAACGCAGCGAATATCGAAATTATTCCGGAGACGATTCCTTCAGACCTGTTCCTTCTTCCCAGCCAGTATGGAAGTCCGAATAGGGAGAGTACGAGAACTGCAGCATTCAGGAGGAAGAACAAAATTGTTGTCGGCGGCTGGTTATAATAATATCCTGTGTTGAACAATCCTGAGAGGTATGTCATCCCGAAGTAAGCTACGACAAAAAGAAATCCAGATACCACTCCAACAACCAACGCTCTTCCTAATGAGAAGTTGATCTTTCTTCTGACTTCTCCACCCTCATATCTCCTCTGGAAAACTTTTCTTATCCTTCTTATCAGGAAGAAGTAGAAGACGAAAAGGAATACTGCAATTCCCACAAGTCCCCACACGATTTCTTGGATGTACAGCAACCAGAAGTTACTACCGTAGAGTCCTTTGACAGTGAATGATTCTCCTGGGAGAAGATTCTGCGCCGAATACTGGTCTCCACCATAATAAGGCGGATAAGGTGCTCTTATCGAAGCTACCGAATTCACCAGTTCTTGCGCGCTCCCCTTTGATATGGCCGCGAGGATGTCAGAAGACTTGTAGTTTATGTCGAACTTCGGTTTTCCCTTCAGTTCCATGTCCTGAGGAACAGAAACGCTCGCAGAAACATATCTGATCAATGCCTTCGGATCTTGGACTGTCTTGAAAGTGAATTCATAACCTTGGAAAGTCTGTTTTGCAATCCTCGGTGTGGAGTAAACAAGATAGATCGTGTTCTGCTGGGTTGGCATCAGTGGATATGCAAGATCGCTTTTCAGCACAGTCGACTCTGCAAGATTCTCAATCGTGTAATTCAGAAACTGCGGCTCGTAGTAGATTGGATAATTGGGTTCTCCAAGAGGGCAAGGCTTTATCTGGCACGGATAGTAGTAACCACCTTGCTGGACGAGTTTGTATATCTGGACATTGTAGTTAGGAATTTCCAAGACCAATGATGTGACGTTCTTGTCAGAAAGGCTCTCTATGTTCATAGTAGCGACGACGAATGCATTGCCATTCCCGCCCAACTCGACATTGTAATAATCATTAGCATGCCAATAAAATGCAGTACCATAAGGCTTGGTATTTGTTTGCGCCGAGGATAAAACTGGAGAAGCAACCAACATCAGAATTGTGAAAATTGCAATTAACTTTTTCATTTGAATCCTCCTTTTAGACTTCGTCTTTCAATCAGATAATAAACTATGCCTATGAATCCTGCCACCAACAAAAATTCTGAGGCGTATAACAAGTAGGGAGATTGGGAGACTATTGAAGTCGTAGTTCCCGCAGCATTACTGGCCAAAGGTGCTGCTTCTTTTTGGGCAATCGCTTGGAAAGAAGTCTGTCCTTGATAGAAATAAGTTCCTACACTTGCTGCAATAGCCAAAATCGATGTTGACAAAATTATTATCAGACGTCTTGATTTCGAAGAAATGATTCCCTGACCTCTGTCTGTCAAAGTATAGAAGACCCACTTCTTTCCAGGCTGTTCCACCTTTGTTACTAAACCAGCTTTAGTCAAAACTTCCAAATGTTCGACTATAGTCGCATCACTTTTCTTCAGTTTCTTGCTTATGTCCGACGGAGTCCTTGCTCCTTCTCCCAGAATCTTCAGTATATCCATTCTAGTATCTGCGGCCAGAACTTTCAGAACATCCCTGTCTATTAACGTAATCTTCTCTTCCATAAAAAGAATGTGTTTGATAAAGTAGATAAAAAGGTCAGATTTTGTTTGGTCTACACCTAATGTTTTATTAATGAAGTTGTTATGATAATTTAGAATAATGCCCCTGATGGCTAATGCCCTTGTAGTAATACGAGGAAAGCTCAGTTTGGATAGAGCAACTGCCTTCTAAGCAGGAGGTCCAGGGTTCAAATCCCTGCAGGGGCATGCTATCTAACAAAAATGATGGGGAATGGAGAAAATTATTCGAAAAACTTGGGCTGAAAATAAAAGATGTCATCAAGGAAATTTCCCGCGTTTTTGATTTGGAGGAAAGCAAAGCTAAGCAGAAACTTGCAGAGCTGGAAAAACAGAAAAAAGTTAAATCAAAGCTTCTCGCCGGTCAACCGCACTGGTTTGCAAAGTCCTAAGGTATATTTTGTCAAAAAATAAAAAGTAATTTGATGAAGAAGACAAAGATGATTCTTCGAGTAACTGCAATAATCCTTCTGACAAGCTTTCTTTACGGAATATTTGAGGCGTTGGTGAAATCTCCTCCAAGTGTTCCAAGAAACTGGCCGTGGGGCTATCTATATGCAGCAGTTGTTTATTTCGTATCCTCTCTGGTTGTTCTGTACTCCCTGAAAAGATACAACCTGTTGTCGGCAAAATCTGCAATAGCCCGCATACTGATTTTTTCCCTGGTCTGGGTCACAGTGGAGGATTTTTCCTACTGGATTGCAGAGCGGGTTGTATTGCCGTGGAAATTTGAATACCCGTTTCCTGTGAACAACTGGTGGGCGGACTATTTCTCCTTCGTAGGAACTGCGATTGGACAGCCCTTCCTTTTCGCAATGCCATTCCTCTACTTTTTTACGCTGGGTCTCTTTGCAGTTTATTTATTTTGGGAGTTGAAAATCAACAAGAAGGAAATTTACAAAACAGTTAATTTAACAAAAAACAAGAGGATAAGATGAAAGAAAAAAGAAACCAACTACTTCTGATAACAACTTTTGTCCTGACTCAGATTGTCGCTGTCCTATTCACACAAAATTTCATCATTTCACAAATTCCAGTAGAGCAGTATGCTCCATTTGGAAATGAAAATGTGGCACAGGCTTCAGCCAACTCAGGAATTTTAGTCATCTATGTAGCATTATTCACCATATTCCTGATTTTCATCTTGAAATACAGACTGAGAGTAGTTTTCAAATTCATCGTCATTATTTTACCGTTAATTTTCCTGTTCGGATTTACAGATTGGCAATTGATGGTTCTTCTTAACCGATATTCAGGAACAGACCTTTTCACGCTTTCAACTTCAATAACACTCTTGTTCATTCTCGCGATAGTCTACGGCCTTTACAACAAAAATTATCTGATAGTAACTTCGTCAGTTCTTTTGCTGACAACAGAGATAGCATCTTATTTGGCTCTGAGTTTATCACCACCTACTTTATACATCCTTCCTCTAGCTTTTGCTCTTTATGACATCTATGCCGTCTTCCGCGGTCCTCTGAAAAAACTGATTAAAATACAACCCAAGAAAACTTTGCAAGAGAAATTCATCTATTCTGATCTCGGTTTAATTATTACAAGAATAGGAGGATTCACCATTGGAACAGGTGATTTCGTCTTTTACTCTCTCCTTGTCGCTTCAGGATTCATCCAAAAAAGTTTCCTCGGAGCAGCCATAGTTGGAATTGCAATTAATCTCGGAGTCCTACTCACACTTTACATCCTTGAGAAGTACAACAAACCACTACCCGGATTACCAATTCCCATCTTCCTTGCAGTCGGGATTTTACTGCTTTTGCCGTATGTTTAACAAGAACATTCAAAACTTTTATCTTCAGAAATCAGATTATTTCAATATGAAAGGCATTTCTGTTATTATCTCCGCAGTCTTACTCATCTTGATTGTTTTTGTTCTTGCAATAGTTCTCGGCAGTTGGGCTGGCTATACAAACTCAAAAATCCTGACAGACTCTTACGCCAACTACGTCAACAGAACCAAGGATCTTGTCGCCTCTGTATTCACTTTCTTCGGAAGTTAATTGATTTAAAATACCATAAATTCTATATTTAAAATGTGAGCGGATGACTAGAGTGATACTTATAAGTTCTGGGAAGGGAGGTTCCGGGAAGACTACCCTTACTTCCAATCTAGCAGCTTCTCTTGCTCAACTCGGAAAGGACGTAATCGCAATCGACGCCAATCTCACTACCCCAAATCTAGGAATGCATGTCGGCCTTCAAATGCCTGCGAAAACCCTTCATCATGTCCTCAGAGGCGAAGCAAGAATCAGGGAAGCTACATACCCTCATCCTCTCGGTTTCAAGGTGATGCCCGCAAGCATGTCAGTTGATGATTTGAAGAATGTTGATGTGGGAAGACTTCCTGAAGTTACAGTAAATTTAATTGGTAAAACAGATTTCGTTCTTTTGGACTGTGCTGCCGGTTTGGGGAGAGAAGCAGTCTCAGCAATAGAAGCAGCAGACGAGATGCTTGTCGTGACTAATCCTGAGATGACTTCTGTCGTAGATTCACTGAAAGCAGTGGATTTAGCGAAAAGAAGGAACAAGAAAATCCTAGGAGTCGTAGTCAACAGGAAGAAGAACAGATGGCATGAGATGCCCAACCACAAGATAGAAGACCTGATTGGCGCACCTATCATCGCAGAGATTCCAGAAGATCCTTACATCCAGCAGAGCATCCATCTGAAAAAACCTCTTGTGAGCATGATGCCTGATTCTCCTGCTGCAGTTGAAGTGAGGAGATTGGCTCATTGGCTGATAGACAAACCATTCGAGTACGAATATCCAGAAGAAGAATATCCGACTCTCGTCCACAGGCTTGCTAAATGGTTAAACGGATAAAATCATGAGCGATAATTACTACAAAAAATTCCTTTCTCTGTTCTATCCTGAAAGAATAATCCTTCTAGGCATTCTCCTTATCGTCGCCACACTTATCCAAACTACATTTTACGGTTATACTTCTATCGTCAATCCCAACCTCAAACTTTTCGAGAGCCGATGAACAAAACATCTTTCGGGATCATGGTCATATTGACAGGAATCGTGACATACTTATTTTGGAAAAAGTACAAATTAGGAAGAATCAAACTCGGCCTGTTCACTTTGCTTTTCCCTCTTTCGATCAGAACATTTTGGGAAATTAACTGGGCGACCGGAGCATACATGTCGTCTCTATACGTATACTGGTCTTTGACCAACAAGATTTCTCCCATCTATCCAGGTTCAGCTTGGCCGACCCTCGACTACCTCGGGACGACGCCGTTCTATATGAATTTCATCCTCCCTATTTTTGCAGTCTCGACCGCTGCTTCAATTTTCCTAATCGTGTCGTTGATATTTGAATACCTGAAATCAAAATAATTTTCATGAACAAGTCGGAAGAGTACTCACGATTGCATTTCATCGTAAAATCTTTCGTGATGGGCCAGATAGGTTCCTTACTGACGCTAATCATAGTATTTTTCGTAGGTAAGATAGATTTCATCCAACTGATCATCATAGGAGGCTTCGTCTACATAATCGTGCTAGTAATCCTCAGATTCGGCAATTCTGCCGTAGAATACCTGACGCATGAAATACTCAGATTTTTAGATAGGCGTCCCAAATTCAAGAAATTTCTCTTACGCTATTTCTAGCTCAAAAACGCAAACAGGCATTTCCAACTTCCAATTCAAGAGAACCTCAGGTCTAATCTCACCTATTACACCAACAGTTTTTTTATCCACAAGAATTTCAGCCATCCTTCCTTCGATGAAACTTGAATGGCTGGTCTTCCTCAATCTGTATTTCTTCTTCCAACTTCTCATGAACCCATCCAATACAGCAACTATGTCATGATATCCTAACTTGGAATCAGCTATCGCTGCAGCCAGCTTTCTGATGTCTCTTGTTCGTGTCTCTTGCTTCTCATCAACCGCTACCACATTTCCGATTTCGAAAATCTTCTGAGGATATTTCACATGCTGATTGTTTGAAAAGAATTCCATCAGACTGGGTATCATCCAGTTCCTGAAAATATTCCAATTGGCAGACACAGGATTCTCTATCTCGACTATTTTTTCTTCCTTGACATTCATCTTTCTGAACAAATGGTCCTTGTTAGTCAAAGTGTACGACATTATCTCCTGCATTCCCAGCTTGGACATTATCCTTCCGATTTTTTCCGACGCCTCTTCCATCTCGTTCATTTTCCCGAGCGTCTTATACTTTATCGGAAGAGGTTCCACCTTGTTGTAGCCATAAGAAATGATTACATCCTCAACCACGTCCCTCGGATGCATGATGTCCTGCCTGTACGCAGGATAATGAACTTCTATTCTTTTTCCCTTGATCACGGGGTTGTACCTAGCTTGCAGAAGCAATTTCACAATGTCTTTAGGTTTCAATTTCAGGCCAGAGACTTTGTTTACATAATCAATATCAACAACTGCTTTCTTCGGCAGCAGGTCGGGAGTCATCACGCTTTTGTTGTGATACTCTACCTTCACCGATTCTATTTTCGCCCCCCTGTCAGCCAACGCGGACACAATCACATTCAGTGCAGGCACAAGGAACTTGAAATTGTAACCACTGCACTCTATGAAGACGTCTCTGGTCTCTTCATCTACTTTTCCTGTGTGGTCTGAATTGATTATCGGTGGCATCGACAAGACCTGATTCGCGGAGTCTATGAAAATAGGATACTCGTTATATCCTGACAGCAGATGGCCGAACTCCTTCCCCTTCGGATGCCTTTCAAGAATCTCTTTCGGGGTCATCTCTTCCTTGAATTCGAGGGGGACAAATCTGATTCCTTCTGGTTGGACAGTCGTGTAAGTGATCGGCGGTTTTATCTTGTGAAAATCATAAACTCCTATGGCAACTTCCTTCCTGTTTCTTCCGAACGTCGTCGCGACTTTCTCCTGCAATTGAATCATCTGGGAAAGGACCTGCTTGTTTATTTTCAAGTCTCTCACTACTGCGCAGACTGTCAGAGGTCTGACACGAGAAACTTTCTTGTCAACATGCACAACCAAATTTCCTCTTTTGATTTTATATTCAGGCAATCCTACTTTGCTCGTGACCCTTCCTTTGATTTCCCTTGCGATTCCTTCCGCTGACCACAAATCTGGCCTGTTAGAATCCTTCAAATCAACCTTTAGTGTATCTTCTTCAACTCCGTCTATCTCCCCCTTTGCATAAAGAATATTCTGCTTCAAACTTTCAATTGGAATTTTTTTCCCGATTAACGAGCACAAATCTGATTGTGAGATTTCAAGCTTTGGCATATCTAAACTCCTGATTTTTCAGCCATTCCAGATTTCTTGAGAAGAGTTCCCTGATGTCATTGACCTTGAGGGCGTTCATGGCCAATCTGTCTATTCCAAATCCCCACGCGATGACAGGCTCTTTCACACCCAAAGGTTCTGTCAGTTCCGGCCTGAAGATTCCCGCTCCTGCCAGTTCAATCCATCCCAGCTTAGGATGCTCTCCGGAAATCTGGACCGAGGGTTCAGTGAACGGGTAATAATCTGTGAAGAACTTCACTTTCTTGATTCCGGTAATCTCAACCGCGAACTGCTTCAACAGTCCGAGCAAATGCCTGAAATTAAGATCTTTGGCAACGACAATTCCTCCGGTCTGAATGAATTCTACTCCGTGCGTGGCGTCAATCACATCCGGCCTGTAGCATCTTACCATGTCGAAATATCTTCCAGGGATGTCCACACCTTTGACAAGATATCTTGGGGTGATGGCAGTGTCATGAGCTCTGGGCATCAACTGGGACGCTTTCTCGGAACTCCATTTGTATCCCCATCCAGTAGATCCAGTCCTCCATCCGTTCTCATGAGTAAGCTTCACCCTTTCGACAATATTTTTCGCAGGCAATCTCCCTGCCTCCTTCGGATATTTCAAAGAATATATCTGCGTCCAGTCTCTTGCAGGATGATTTTGCGGCTGGAAGAGTGCGTCGAAATTCCAGAATTCGGTCTCGATTGTCGGCCCTGTCATTTCTTTGAAACCGAGTTTTACTAATTTCTCTCTCACATACATCAGAAACTGGTTGTAGGGCTGCCTTTTCCCAGGAGAAATTCTTTTCGGCAATTTTTTCCTGGTAGTTTCTACATCCACTTGCTTGAATTTCTTGCCCTTCCACAATCCAGTAACCATCATCTCATATGTCAATTCCCCAATAACATTCCCGGTCTTAGCAAGCTCCTTTTCAGTTTTGACAAAAGTTTCGCTGACTTTGACTACCAGATTCCTCTGCATCAAAACATTCAAAATCTTCTCATCAATTTTCTTCCCCTCGTGAATTTTCTTCAGAGCTGCCTCTTCCGCAGTCTCATGAGGCGGTTTCAAGAGCGTCAGCTGGTCTGCCTGCTTCATCACCCAGCCTTTCTCCATCGCCCACTTCAAAGCAATCGGATAATTCTTAACCTTGGAGAAAGTCCTTCCTATGGTCGCAGTCTTCTGAGGAAGAGAATTAAGGAAAACGACCAGATTCTTCTCAGGAAGTCCTTCCTTCAGATACTTTTCGCCTTCTTCAGTCAGTTTGTAATTAGACATCTCATCTCGTCCTTAAAATCAATACGCCTAAACCAATCACAGGTATTACAACTAGAATTTTCCAAATATTTAAAACGAGATTCGCCTGATTGATGTCCGTTGAGTATAACACATCCAGCTTCGATCCTTCCTGATAGCTCTTCACATCCTCAGAAATCAGGATCCAGAAATCATTGTGGACGGTCTTTTGCGAGATTATCAAATCCCACCACAGAAACTGCTCTAGAGAAATTGCGATCAGGGCTCCCAAAAAAAGGAAAATCAGATTTTTTCTCTCTATCCCCATTTATCTAAATTTATAAATCTAGCTATTTGAATTATATTCAAAATGATAAAGTGCAGCATAATAATATCCACTAAAAACGAGAAAGAAAACATTCATCAAGTAATTCATACAATACCCAAATCATTGAAGTCATGTTCTGAAATTATCGTAGTTGATGCTTCTACTGATGGCACAGACAAGATTGCTAAAAAACTTGGTGCAAAAGTTATTAGTTCACCCCCTGGGAAAGGCTTGCAAATGAAAATTGGTGCAAGAGTCGCCAAGGGCAGTATTTTGGTATTTATTGATGGAGACGGCGAGCACCCTTCTGAAAAAATAGCAGAAGGTGTAAAATTATTAAATCCCTGTGATCTTGTAATAGGAGACGAAAGTTCCTACAATTCTTTTAGTAGATTCGTCAGTGGCGAAATTGGTTTCACCGATTGGTTTCTGTCCAAGACAACTGACCTAGAATTCCAAATTTATTGCAATTATCCTCCTATTCTTTCAAAAGACTCCTTGAATGGCTTTCGTGTTATAAGGAAAAAGGATTTTTGGAGACTGAGCCTCGAAGCAGATTTTTTTGAAATAGAAACTGAAATGAACTTGAATGCACTAGAAAAAGGCTTTAAAATTAAGAGACTGGCTTTGTCTAACGTGAAGAGACTGTCTGGTAGAAGCAAATCTATTCTTGACTTTGTTTCTGGAATAAAAGCTAGAAAGTTGGCCTTAGCTAGAAGATTCAACTGATTCGTTTATCTTACTGGCGGATAATCAGGTGTTTTTTTCAAAACTTTGTATTGAATATATCCAAATGGCCACGCATTTATTATTTTCAAAGGCCCCCATTTCTTGTGCCTTCTTGTAGAGGATATCACAAAAGTTTCTTGGATGAATTTGTATTTTCCTTTAATCTTTCTAAGCCTCGACGAGAATTCTATGTCTTCGACGAGTTTCATAGTTTCATCATATCCTCCGGCTTTATTGAACGCATCTTTCCTGCAGGCAAAACAAATACCCGGAAACACTGGCTTCCCCAATTTAATCGAGGTCTTCAAGAGGAACATATTAAGCAGCCACGTTCCGATAAGCTCTATATTGGTGTAAGAATCAGGAAGTATTGGGCATGTCGTAGCGACAACTTTTTTATCTTTGAATGTCTCATCAAATTTGTTAATGAAATTATACATGGGAATGGTATCCGCATCTAAAAAAATCAAAACTTCTCCGTTAGCTGCCTTTGCTCCGGCATTCCTGCCTGCACCTACCGTCCTTTTATCAATCACTACAACTCTGTCAGCGTACTTCCTTGCAATTTTTACTGTCTTGTCCTTGCTTCTAGAATCAGAAACAATTATCTCGAATTTCTTGTTGAAGTCTTGGTTTTTCAGAGATTTGAGAGTCCTCTCAATATATTTTTCCTCATTCAAAGTCGGGATTATCACCGAAATAAACGGTTTCATAATAAAACAATGACTCCTATTAAATTTATCTCTTAAACACCGCTATTATGTCCTTACCTATTTTAATCGTTTCCTTCGCTCCGTTAGATTTGAAAAAGTCCACAAGATTCTTTTTGGTTTTGAACTTCCCTTTCCATCCCAAAGGCCCTCTTTTTGAGCTGTTCGGATTAACACCATCGAAGTCAAAATAAGGTGCCATGGTTTCACCGAATGGCTCGCAGACTATGATTTCTTTGGATTTTCTTAGCAAATTTCTCAATAAAAATTCATGTTTTGGGAATATGTGATGCAATAAATCCACGGCCACTATGACATCAGCCTTTGGATACTTTTTGAGCTCGAAAATGTTTCCATGTATAAGATTTATTCCTTCTCTTTTTCCCTTACCATAATCCATGAACTTTCTGTTCAAATCCAGACCGTAATAAGTGTTACTCTCGTCGATGAATTTAGAGAGTTCGCAGGTGCCACATCCTACCTCCAGAACCTTCTTTCTTTTACCTATTTTTCTCGATATGACTTTGTATCTTCTTTCGAAATTTTTACCATGTACAATACTTAAGACAAATTCATAAAATCGAGGTGAAAAATAGAAATTAAACTTGTCCAGCAACTACCATCAATCCTTGAAAATAAATTTATCGTAATGATCTTTTGCTTTCTCTCTTTTCTTCTGATGCTCTTTTAGGAAGGAGTTCAACTTGTAGATTAGTATTTGTTTCAATTCACCTGTTAGAAGTTTTCCCGAAATGTAATCATCATGAATCTTTTTCAATTTCTTATCATCATCCTCAAAGAAAGTCAGCCACTGGTAAGAGACATCTACGTCTGGATTCCCACCTTTCTTCCTATGTTCTTCAATCGTAGCAGCTCCACCGGAGAAAGCATATTTGACTATCTTTCTTTTGACAGTCTCAGGATCATCAGTAGTGTAAATGGTCGTCTCCTCTTCTGAAGAAGACATCTTTCCCTGTTCGACAATTCCTCCCAGGCCAGGCAAGAATATGCAGTGAATAGCAGCAGGCTTGTAGTATCCCAACTTCGGCAACACATCCCTGGAAATCCTGAAATGGGCGTCCTGATCAATGGCGTATGGAATCAGACAAGGAATGTTCTTCCCTTTCATAACTGAAGGCAGAAACGCCGGAACAGTCTGCATGGCAGTGTAAAATATGGCTCCTATGTTCGTATCATTCGAAAATCCGAACACAGCCTTTGTCGTAGAAAATGTAATCTTCTTTGCAACCTTCACAGCCTCCTTATACATAGTTTTAGCATTAACTGTGTCAATCAAAAAGTGTGTGTTCTTCGGATCAAATCCAAGAGCAATCACATCAAGCGCATTTTCATATGTAAACTTTTTCGTATCTTCAAGTGTCAGATTCTCTTTGAAAAATGTTTTCTCCTCGTCTGGAAACTGGAACCACAGCTCAACATCAAACTTCTCCTGAAGCCATTTAGTAAAAATCCACGGAATCAAATGCCCTATGTGTACTGGTCCTGACGGTGCTCTCCCAGTATACAAAAAGAACTTATTTCCCTTTTCATATTCATTAAGAATCCAGTCCAAATCTCTGTGAGAAAAGAAAATTCCCCTTCTAAGAAATGGATGAAGTTCTCCTGTATGTTTCTTTATTCTTTCTAGAAGTTTCTGATTTATATGTTTAGTCCCGAACTCTTTTACAAGTTTTTCATAATCTATCTGTCCTCTCACTTCCCAAGGGGTGACGATGAATTTCTCTACCATATCTATTATTTTTTCGTGTTTACTCTTTAAATTCTTCAATCCTAATGAAACTGTTTGATTAATGTTTCTGCGGCAACCCATATCTTTGGCATAACATGTTCCAACTTCTTCCTTCAACCAACCTCAATCTGTGAAAATTTCCAAGCAATCTGGCATAGTTAGTGAAATCAGAATTCGTCACAAAATCACCCCTTCTTACACATGTATCCAAAAGTTTCACTACGAAGTTCGCGACTTCTTCTTGAGTCACTTTGTCCCCATTATTCTTGTACTTGCACTCTACAGCTGTCTCTGTGATTCCAAAAAGTCCTTTTTTCACGGCATATATGTCGAGTTCATGAATTACGCCACTTCGTCCCTTGATCCTTCTGTTTATATCAACATAATCAGCGTGAACTTGGTAATACAAAGCAACTTCCTTTTCAAAATCATCTCCAATTTCATTCTGGCTTCTCATTTTTGTTCACGTTTAAAACCTCGTCTACCACTTCCTTTCCTATGACCCCAGTTGCAACTCCAGCACCATAGGCCGTCAAGTAATTGATTATTTCCTGAACTTCGTTCTTGTTAGGTCTCCCAAGAATTATTATCGAATCAAAAATCTGATTTGACAAAGAATCCTTATAGCAAGAAAGTAGGTTTGGATCTAAAATAACTTCATCAGAAAGCCTCTGCAATTCCTTCAATCTCTCTTCGTATGCAGACTTATTCGCCCTAAAGTATGGAGCTGTAGTTGGAGTGACTTCCAGACCTTTCCATCTCGTCCAGTATTCGAGAACCCTGTCAATTTTAATCACCAGCCAACTTTTCAGCTATCTTCATCACATAACTCAATCCTCCGGATCTTGCCAATTTCAGAAAGAGTCTAGCCGAAGCTGGTATCATCTGCTCGTATGGTTTAGCCATCTCCCCAACAGTTTTCAGAACATCATCAATTTTAAACGGTTCTTTTTTTGTAACTTCAGTTCTGTATTCATTCATATAATCTGGAAAAGACATACAAGCCTTGAAAAGAGAATAGATGATAGGCTTGAGTATGTCCTCTGGCTTTTCTTGACTCATTTTTGCCCACCTTTCAATTCAGCTACCCCATCTTTGAACCCTTGCTTGACTGCTGCAGTCATTGCATTTGTCAATGCAGCATACGGTTCTGAAGGCTGACTCCCAGTTATCGGAGCTAATGTGTAGCCCTGATTTCTCAGTTCGTCGACCAGATTTTTCGCATCTTGCCTTTTCCACTCTCTCACAACTTGTGGGCCTTTAGTCGCCACATATGCTCCTCCAAGAAGACCAACAAGGAGTCCCAGTTTTCCCCTATTTTCATCAATCACACCCAATACTCCGCCATCTCTAACATATCTCAAATCTTGACTCATCTTTTCACCCCCTAAGGTTTTCCAAAAAACCAGTCTAGTAAATCGTTTTTCATCTTCCAAGACAATACCCACGCTACTCCGCCTGATCCTCCTCCAACAAGCATGCCCATGTTGCGGGCGTTGTAAAGAATATCCATTACTGAGTTTCCTTGAGTGTGACCAGTCACAAGAGTATACAATCCTTGTGAAACCAAAGTTCCACTTGATGCAAGTGCATATCCGATTATCCCTACAGAAACCCCCGTTCCTACCGGAACGTATTTTACCACTCCTCTTACGGTTCTCTCAATCAAACCCTGTCTTCTTACATATTCCATCAATTTTCAACCTCCTCTATGAGCTTCCTGAAAAGAAAAATTATTTTGGTCCAGATCTTCTCTGTCCTTTTTTTGCTCATAGGAACTAGATGTGAAAAGGCATTTGATTAAAATTTAGAACTGGATATCGTGGTATTGAATGAAAAAACCACCACCATTAGTGGTATTTTTCAAATTCTTAAGTTTAAGTTTCTAAGGAAGAAATTATAATAGTTTCAAAGCGGGGTGGAGCAGCCTGGAGTGCTCGTCGGGCTCATATGAAATATATCTAAGAAACCCGAAGGTCCTCGGTTCAAATCCGAGCCCCGCTATTCTCTTACGAAGGAACTTTCTTGAAATCAACAGGAACAGAATTCTGCCAAAGATTCTTCATGTACGTGTCTATGACTTTGACAAGTGAAGGATCTTGCGAAGAAATAGAATGAAATGCAAATTTTTTCTTCGTATGATCATGATCCAATCTTATGTTCACTTCTTTTCCGTCTATCACAAGAATTCTTGGGTGAACAATCGTGTCGAACACCCTAACAGGGATTCCATTCACATGATACCATTTCGCTCTCAGATAATTCTCTGAAGTTATCTCTCCCATCCCTATAATTTTCAAATCAATTTTTCTCCTCTTGCAACTTTTTATCGCTTCCCTCAATCTAGATGAATATGAAAAATTTTTTGTTATCGCGATTGCATATTTCTCAGTTCTGCCGAACATGTCTGAAAGGATATCAAAGAATTCATTGAACTTCCTGCCTTTGACCATCCATACTCCTTCCAAAATTTCCTTCTCCTCTTTATTTTGTTTCAGAACTTTCGTCAAATTGATGCTATCTTCCTTCAATTTCTGAATCCCGACCTCCTTTTCTTCTATCAGATTTCTCAATGTTTGATCAGGTGGCAGTGCTTTATACTCTTTCGGTCTGCCTTCGAAAACTTCTATCATCCGCCTTTCCATCAACATCTCCAAAGTCTCGTAAATTTTCGACTGCGGCACTCCAGATTCAAAACTCAAGTCGCCCGCTTTCGATGGTCCTGCTACAAGAAGACTAGAATACGTCTTAGCCTCATACTCGCTCAATCCAAAATTCTTCAATATTTCCAGCACTTCCTTCTTTTCCATTAATTAATCCTTCTCTACGTGCAGATAAAACCTTATTTTACCACTCAACCCAGTGGTATTTCATAGATTTGAGTCTGAATTTTCTCCGACAGCAGTCAAACAACAAATTTAAGAATAACTATGCATATTAAGAATTCAGGTGAATCAATGGCTTCAATGAAATTGGTTATTTCCAACCCATCAACAAGGAAAACCCATCAGGTAGAATTAGATCAATCAAAGACATACTCATTGATAGGAAAAAAAATCGGCGACGAGATCGACGGTGACTTTGCCGGTTTGTCTGGTTATACCTTCAAGATTACAGGCGGAACTGACAGGGACGGCTTCCCAATGCATCCTCAGGTAAGAGGACCTGTCAGGAAGAAAGTCTTATTGTCATCACCACCCGGATTCCATCCAGCCATGAAAGGCCAAAGAAAAAGGAAAATGGTCAGGGGAGACACACTTTCTGATTCTATCGCACAGGTGAATGTGAAAGTCGTGAAAATGGGAACTAAATCCTTAGATGAAGTAGCGCCAACCAAATCCAAAGCAGAAGCGAAGGCCGAACCACAGCCTGAAGTCAAAAAGGAAGAACCGAAACAAGAAGTGAAGCAAGAAAAAGCAGGCGGAGGGGAGGAAGGTAAAGAAGGATAAAGAACTCTCTCCAAAAATGATTCCAGAAATCAACATTGGGATGGTAGGACATGTCGCGCACGGAAAAACAACTCTGACAGAAGCCTTAACTGGAAAACTCACACTCACTCATTCTGAAGAACTGAAGAGAGGAATTACGATAAGGTTGGGATATGCAGACGCTACATTCTACAAGTGCAAGAACGGGCACTACATAACCTCTGAGAAATGTCCAATCTGTTTTAGCGATGCAGAGATTCTGAGAACTGTCAGTTTTATTGACGCACCAGGTCACGAGACATTGATGGCCACGGTCTTGACAGGCGCCAGCCTTATGGACGGAGCCCTGCTTTTGGTTGCAGCAAACGAGAAATGCCCTCAACCACAAACCCGCGAACACCTGACAGCTCTGGAAGTCGTGGGAATAAAAAATGTGATAATAGTCCAGAACAAAATAGATTTGGTCACTCCTGAAAGGGCTATGGAAAACTACAATGAAATAAAAAATTTTATCAAAGGGGGTTCCCTAGAAAATTCTCCGATAATTCCTGTTTCAGCCCAGCAGAAGGTTAACATAGACTCTCTTATCGAAAGTATAGAAGAAACCATCCCGACCCCTGAAAGAGATTCTCAGAAAGATCCAAAGATGCTTGTGGTCAGAAGTTTCGACATAAACAAACCAGGAAATAAACCAAAGGATTTGGTCGGAGGAATAGTCGGAGGAGCTCTTGTGTCTGGGAATCTGAAAGTAGGAGACGAGATAGAGTTGAGCCCAGGCATCCGCAACGGCAACAAATATGTGAGCCTGAAAGCAGAGGTAGTCGGACTTCAGAAGGCAAACAGGAACATGGACATTGCCGGACCTGGAGGTCTGCTCGGAGTGATGACATCACTCGACCCTTCTCTGACAAAATCTGATGCACTTGTAGGAAACATAGCAGGGCTCGTCGGAAAATTGCCGCCGCCAACCTTTTCACTGAATCTCCAAATAAAAATCATCCAAAGATCTGTAGGATTGAACGAACCCGTTTCTGTCAAGGTTAATGACGAGCTGATGGTAAACGTCGGAACGGCAAGGTCAATAGGCAAAGTCTCTTCGATGAAGAAGGACAAGACAGAGATGAATCTAAAAATACCTGTCATAATCGAGAAAAACGATAGGGTCGCTATTTCTAAGTTGATTGCAGGAAGATGGCGTCTTATAGGATATGGGACAATTCTCTAGCAACTTATTGGAGTCCTGATTGTGTTCGTTGGACCAAGCCCTTTACCAGAAACAATGATTGTGTTGAATCCTTGAGAGGTCCCTGTAATCGAATTCTCGCACAATACCGATGCACCACCAGGAGGAACTGCCGTGTCACCTGCTGCAGTAGAATTACAATCACGTAATGTGGACCCTTGCAATCCTATGTTCAAATTAGACTTTGAGAATGATTGTGTACCTGTATTCTTCACGTACAAGAATATTCCAGTCGTGTTGCAGAATGTTGCGGACTCTTCCAGAGCAACAATCCTTCCAGTCTGCTGGGTGAAAATCCCACTGATGTAAAGATAAGCAACACCTGCCAAGGCAATCGTAATAACAAGCATCATTATAGTCGCAATGACAGCAGAAATTCCTTTCATGATTTCCTATATACATTTAGTAAAGGCTATATAAATGTTTTGTAGGTGTTCCCATGGAAATCATATACGATACTAATTTCATCATGAGTATCATCAAGTTCAAGTTAGACTTGTTCGCAGAACTAGAACTAATTCTCGACGAACCTTATGAAAACATAATTCTCGATTCTGTCGAAAAAGAGCTGAAGAATTTGGCAAAAGGAACTAAGAAATCTAGCAACGAAGCCAAACTGTCTCTGAAATTTATTAATTCAGACAACTTTCATGTGATGAAATCTCCAAAGGGAAATGTTGACGATGTCATCCATTCCATCGCAGACAAAGGCACTCTCGTCGCGACAAACGACATGGAATTGAGAAAAAGATTAAAAAGCAAGGGAATCAAAACTATTTATTTGAGGGCGAAGAAACATTTAGCTATCGGTTAGGGGAAAAACGATGTTAGAATTTCCATTAGCAGCTGGTGTCGTGTCTTTAGCATTCGCTCTCGGACTAGCTTTCTACATAAACAAACAGCCCCGCGGGACGCCGAAGATGATTGAGATCCATGATGCAATCAGACAAGGCTCGAAAGCTTATCTGAAGAGGCAGTACAAATCAATTTCAATAATTGCAGCCATAGTCGCAGTTCTTCTTTATTTCGCTTTCGATTTCAACACATCCTCCAAGATGCCTCTGACTTCATTTGCATTTATCTTCGGTGCTGCTTCTTCACTCATCGCAGGTTTCGTTTCCATGGATGTGGCAACAAGAGCAAATGTCCGAGCTACTTTTGCTGCAAGGAAGAATTCCAGGCAACCATTGAAGATTGCATTTTACGGTGGAATGGTAATGGGTCTCTTCAATGTCGCGCTCAGCCTTCTCGGAATTACGACACTCTATTATTTTTACGGCAAACCTGAGTTGATAATCGGGTTTGGTTTCGGAGCTTCCCTCGCAGCCTTGTTCGCTCAGCTTGGCGGAGGAATATTCACAAAGGCGGCTGATGTCGGAGCTGATCTTGTTGGAAAAATAGAAGCCGGAATTCCAGAAGACGATCCAAGAAATGCTGCAGTGATTGCTGATAATGTCGGAGATAATGTGGGTGACTGTGCAGGTCGTGGTGCTGATTTATTCGAATCAACTGCCGGAGAGAATATTGCTGCTATGTTACTTGGTTCCCTTGTCGCGCTTGTAACTGGAAACGCTCTATTCGTGATTTTCCCATTACTTGCGAGAGCTCTTGGAATTTTCGCCACCCTCTTCGGTTTCTTTTTCGTCAGAGGAAAAGAAGGACAGAACGCATTCAAACCTCTGAGAAACGGAGTGATAGCAACAACAGTTTTTCTCATCGTGGCTTTCTATTTCCTCGTGAACTTCACCTTGCATAACATCAACCTTTATTACTCGGCATTAGTCGGAGTGATTGCGAGCATGTTGATTCTTCTTGTAACTGAATACTACACAGGAACTAAATACAGACCTGTTCAAGATATTGCAAACGCTTCAAAAACCGGTGTGGCAACAAACATCATTACAGGTTATGCAGTCAGTTTAGAAACTACAGCTCTTCCAGTTGTGATTATCGCAGGTGCTATTCTTGCTTCATTTTATTTCGGCGGTCTGTTCGCTGCTGATACTGGTGTGAGCTCCCATCTTGGGGGAGTCTACGGAACTGCTGTCGCAACTATGGGAATGCTCGCAGTGGCAGGAATGGTACTGGGTTTAGATGGTTTCGGTCCGATTGCAGACAATGCTTCTGGAATCGCAGAGATGAGCGGTGCAGACAAATCTTTGAGAAAAAGATTAGATCCTCTTGATTCAGTTGGAAATACAACAAAAGCATTGACAAAAGGATATGCGATGGGTTCTGCAGGGCTTGCTGCGCTCCTACTTTTCCAGGCGTATATTGAAATCACTGGGGTAAAATCCCTGGACATTTCCACACCAAAAATCATAGTCGGTTTATTCTTAGGCTCCATGGTCCCATTCCTTTTCGCTTCATTCGCAATCCGAGCAGTCGGTAAGGCCGCGTTCAAGATGGTCGAGGAAGTCAGAAGGCAGTTCAGGACTATCAAAGGGCTCATGCAGGGAAAAGCAAAGCCAGACTATTCTCGTGCAGTCGACATCAGCACTATTGCAGCACAGAAGGAGATGATAATTCCAGGTCTGATGCCTGTGATAATTCCGATTGTCATAGGATTTACTCTAGGCGCTGACACTGTTGGAGCTTTCTTAATGGGTGCCACTTTTACAGGGTTCATTCTCGCAATGTTGATGAACACAGGAGGGGCCGCATGGGATAATGCCAAGAAGTATATAGAAGCAGGATTCTTAGGAGGAAAAGGATCTGAAGCTCACAAGGCAGCAGTTGTTGGTGACACATTTGGAGACCCTCAAAAAGACACTGCAGGACCAAGTTTACATGTTTTGATCAAACTTTTAGGAACCATCTCACTCACATTCGGAACTCTTTTTGTGATGTATTCATTAGTTCATTAATTTAAAAGCATACAGGTAGAATTATATTTGTGATTTTAGATGTATCGCATAGTAACTCTTGAGGACAAGATCCGCGTTCCTCCGACAAAATTGAACATGGAAGTAGGAAAAGCAGTAAAGGAGAGCATAGCCGAGCAGATGGAGGGCTTGCTAGACCCAAGAATAGGAGTGATTCTATCAGTAACTGAAATAAATTCAGTTGGTGAAGGGAAAATTACAGCCGGGGATCCAGGAGTTTTCTATAACACGAATTTCAACATACTAGCATACAAGCCGGAGCTTCAGGAACTTGCCTCCGGAGAAGTGATTGACAACACAGAGTTTGGTTCTTTTGTCAGAATCGGTCCTATGGATGGATTGATTCATATCTCGCAGCTGATGGACGATTATGTGAGCTATGACAATAAGAATTCAGTTTTCCTCGGCAAAGAATCAAAAAGAACCCTGAAAGAGAAAGACCTGGTCCGAGCAAGAATAATCGCAGTCAGTTTTGGAAAAGAAGAAAACAAGATAGGGTTGACGATGAGGCAGAGCGGCCTTGGAGTCTTGTCATGGATTGAGGATGAGAAGAGGAAGGCAAAGAAGGGAAAATAGATGGCAAGAAAGATGCAAGTCTGCAGAAACTGTAAGAGGTTTACAAATGAGAAAGTTTGTCCTTTTTGTAAATCCACAAACCTTTCCACAAGCTGGAAGGGGATGGTCCTGATTCTCGATCCTAACAGTGAGATAGCAAAAGTTTTGAAGGTGAACGAGGCTGGAAAGTATGCCTTGTACGTGGGATGATTGAATGGAATGGGAAGTCCTAGACGAAAAGGAAAACAAACTCTTCAACAGAAAAGAAGTCAAACTCACTCTTAAACATCCTAAACTTTCTACTCCTTCCAAAGTCGAGATTGTAAAAGAACTCGCAGCCAGATATTCCTCGCCTGAAGAAAACGTTTTAATCGATTATGTCCTCACGCATAAAGGGACGAATGAATCCTTTGTCAAAGCAAAAATCTACAAGGAAAAACCGAAAGTGAAAGTCAAAAAATCTAAGGAGGGGAAGAAAGGTGAAGCACAAACCAGTCAAGCAAAGTAGTTTCTACAAAGTAACAGGAGATTCAATCCAGAGGATAAAAAAATACTGTCCGAGATGCGGGGACGGCTTCATCCTCTCAGAACACAAGGACAGATTCTATTGCGGGAATTGCAAATACATGGAGACAAAAAAAGTTCCCAAGTGATTTTACAAAAGATTTAACGTTTCCATCAATGTGTTTACTTCCGGACCAGTCGTCGAATCACCTATTACCGCACCTTTGTCATTAGCGATGATGCATGCCCCCACGAACGGGGACCCGAAGTTCGCAGAGCCTATGTCTACGTTCACTTTGAGAATTTCCTCAATCTTCTTAGTTTCTTCTTCTGAAGCATCTCTGTGTATCAAACAGCCCTTGTTTGTAGCGATTCCTGTAGATCCAACCATTTGCATTCCTGCGATTGTGGAATGATTTACTTCAACACCCAGAAGATCCTTTATTTTATTAACTTCAATTTTGGAGAAAACTTTTGATACGACTGCTCCTTTGTCGTTTGCGAGAATCAGATTTCCAATGGCTGTGAATTTCGTTTTCAGTTCGAGGATGTTAACATCAAGTTCCTTCTTCAGAACTTTTAGCCTGCTCATCTCCTTCTCGGTAATTATCTTAGGAACCACAATCCCGTTTGAGTTGAACGCAAAAAACATCCCGCTCAGGTCAGTATTCGCAGCTGTCATCCTGAACGCCTTCACACCCAGTATTTCAGAAAGTTTTTTGAAATCTTTTTCCGTCACGAAATTCCCAATGATGCAGAATCTTCCGCATGCCTTTCCGTACAAACCAAGATTATGATCCCCATGGAAATTTGTCTGAAGGATTCTCATCTGTTCACTTTTCTAGGAGTTCAGCTTTCACCGTCTTATCGTCTACTTTCATTATCTTCAGCCTGAAAATTGTCGGAGGGCTTTGAGCGCTCTTAGACCAAATTTTTTCGTTCAGAGACTTGTCTATCTTCACATTTTCCACCTTGGCATGCTTTTTCACAAGTTCCCTTATGATTCTCATCCCGTACGAGTTTCTCCTCCATTTCGGCCCGTTTACAATCCTCTTCTTCAAGTTGATTGTGAGTATCCTTTCGTCTACCATACAGTTAATATCAGCTTGGCATATTTAAAAACGCATTCCGTATAACTCTGTTATATTCTTATTTACCAAACTGAAAATTTTCTATCTGGTAGGAAAGCTTTATATTCCGATTTCGACAAATTTTATAAAGATATCATGAAAGGAATCTCTCCTATGATTGCAGTCATTCTTTTGATTGCTTTTACAGTAGCAATCGGAGGAGTTCTCTCTATATGGATCACTGGCCTGACAACAACTCAGACCCAGCAAGTTTCAAATCAATCTTCCTCTCAAGTAAAATGCACACCTTCCTTGATGATTGACAGAGTAGATTCCAACACAGCCGCTGCTACAGATCTCATTAATGTGACAGTTACAAATCCCAGTCAAAACCAGATAATTAACATCAACGTTTCTGTAGTTTCAGGATCAACAGTCACTACAAACGCATCTGTCGTTCCAAATCTAGGCTCAGGTGCTTCATATTTCATAACAGTTGGTAATTATTCGACATTACCCACACTTGTAAGAGTGAGCGGTGTATGTACTGGTTTGCCT
>Ga0209541_10002148_pt1 | contig 37872 bp, 33 predicted proteins | sample RifCSPlowO2_01_FD_184027 | JGI IMG/M metagenome (GOLD analysis project Ga0209541, IMG submission 184027) | Groundwater microbial communities from Rifle, Colorado - Rifle CSP2_plank lowO2_0.1 (SPAdes) (version 2) | ecosystem: Environmental > Aquatic > Deep subsurface > Groundwater | place...
ATTCCCAATCTTTACCAACAGAAACCCGTGTTCTATTTCGTTTTAATTCTCGTCGAATAGTCAAAACAGGACGATTGAGTCTCCGGGCTATCTCTTTGTTCGCAATTCCTTCCTTTTTCCACTGACTAAGTAATTCCCGTTCTTTTTGCGTTATCTTTGTATGATGCATAATTCACCTCCTCCCACATCTCAGGAAGTGAATTGTACCTAACTAAATCTTACGGGGGGGGGTGCAATCGTTTCTAGAACTTAGGCTCTATTAGAGACAAGAAACCTGATATAATTTCAATAAGAATTGGTATGGGCTATTTTACGCATACGGTTAAAGGAGTCACATGGATAGGAGCTCTTAGGGTCTTCACGAGAGCCATTTCATATGGGAGAACAGCATTAATCGCACGCATACTATCCCCAACGCAATTTGGTATCTATGGAATCGCCTCATTAGTTTTATCACTTCTAGAAATACTTACCGAGACAGGTATTAATGTATTCTTGGTGCAGAATGAGGAAAAAGTCGAAAGATTTATCAATGCTGCATGGTTAATCTCAATAATTCGAGGAGTTGTAATTTCAATCCTCATATTTTTGTTCTCAGGTTTAGTTGCAGATTTCTTTAACGTTACGGATGTAAAACCACTTATCGTCCTAATTAGCATAGTACCGTTGATAAGAGGATTTATTAACCCCTCGATAGTAAAATTTCAAAAAAATTTGGAATTTCAAAAAGAGTTCTACTACAGATCAGTAATTTTTCTTGTTGAATCTGCAGTTTCGGTTGCTCTGGTTATTTTCACATTATCCCCCATTGCCCTTATTTGGGGACTTGTTGCCGGAGCTATTTTCGAAGTTGGTATATCTTTCATCTTCGTCCGGCCAGTTCCTAAATTATTTTTTGAATTTAGTTCTGTTAAACAAATATTTAAAAAAGGAAAATGGATGACACTAACTGGTATTTTTGCATATTTTTTCCATAACGGTGATAATATCGTTGTTGGAAAAATTCTTGGCGCTGGGTCTTTGGGTATTTACGACATGGCGTATAAATTATCTATACTTCCAATTACTGAAGTAGCTGCAGTTATTTCGCAAGTTACGTTTCCCGTATACGTAAGAATCGGACAGGATAAAAAAAGACTAAGGCGAGCATTTGGGCGAACGTTGCTTTTGGTTAGTACTATATCCTTGCCTATAGGAGCGATTTTCATTCTTTTTTCCAGAGAAATTGTGCTTACAATACTAGGACCCAAATGGACATCTTCAATTCAAATATTACAGGTTCTAGCAATATTCGGTGTTATCAGAGCAATCACTAGCTGTGCAAATGCAGTATTTCTGGCTCTTAAAAGACAAGAATATGTAACAATTATAACGCTTTCTGGTTTAATTGCTTTATCGTTAATAATTGTTCCATTCATTAGAATTTTTGGGTTAATCGGGGTTGGACTTGCAGTGACTGTAGCAACAGTTGCAACCATACCGTTTGTCCTGTATTATCTTTGGATCGTTTTTAGAGATTGATGTAGCTTTCCCTAAAAGCACCTAATAATAAAATGGTTAAGCTATCTATTATCATTGTGTTATATAACGAATTTGATCTCGTTAAGCAATGTATACGCTCTGTCTACGAAGATACTATTCCAGATACAGAGATAATTCTTGTAGACAACAGCTCCGAAAAAAAAGGAGTACAAAAGCTTATTAAAAAATTTTCGAAAATAAAATATATAAAAAATAAAAAAAATCTTGGGTTTTCCAGAGCCGCCAACATAGGATTCAGAAATGCGAGGGGAAAGTTTTTGCTTCTTTTGACTCCTGATACAATTCTTATAAGAGGTACAATAATTTCAACAGTTAGATATATAGCTAATCATCCAAGCATTGCATTGGTGGGATGCAGAGTTTACTCTGAGCCCAAAAGGTTCCATTTATCTGCTTTTCATTCGTTTCCAAATCTGTTGACACACTTTTTTGAATATAACGTTTTATTTTACAAACTTTGCAGGCTCATAAATAAGGATTATCACCCCGCATTTTATTCCAGGGAAGATCATCGAAGAAGACTATTCGCAAAACACATAATAGGAGCATACCTACTTCTACGAGCAGAGGCGGGCAGAATGGTTAATTTTTTTGATGAGAGCTATTTTATGTATCGTGAAGAGACAGATCTTTGCAAGAAGCTCTGTGACAACAATTGGAAAATAGTATATTTACCGGTAGGAGGACTTATACACTATAGTAATCCATCAAAACTAAATGTTATAGCCCAATGCCTGCCACATTATCAAGAAAGTACATATGTATTTTTCAAAAAACACTATGGTCTTTTCTATGCTTTGGCCGCTTGGATGACGGCCTTTGTTTCATCTATTATAAATATACCAATTTTGGCTGCTACAATAATTGTAAAAAAAATATTTGGTAAGGATAGTCAATCGAAAATGCTACTTGGGTGCTTTCTAAAAATTTTCAGATGGCATATTGAATCTGGATTAAAAGTTGTATTTCTCAAACAATAAGGTTAAGCAACTTCAAGCTTAGGTAAAGGAAAAATAAAGTGCCCGCCGTTCAATAAGTATTTTTTTTCCCGTTTGAGAAATTCTTCTTTAAAATACCATGGCAATACAAGCATATAATCGGGCTGATCTCTTCTTGCTTCTTTCTCTGAAATTATAGGAATCCCAGTTGATGCAATTTTTTTACCCCACTTCTCAGAATTTCTCTCAACAGCACAAGAAATTAATTTTTTATTTAGATTAAAATACTGAAGAAGCGTATTCCCCCTCGTCGAGGCGCCGTAAACATATATCTTTTTTCCATTTTTTACCTCATTTATTATAAAATCTCTTACTCTTTTTTTGTTTTCTCTTATCCTTTTTGCAAAATCGTAATATATTTTTTTTTGTTTAAAATTTAACTTTCTTTCTTCTCTTAACAATTTACTTACTGAGTCGAGTACTTTCCTTTCTTTTTTAAAACCTATATACGTTCTGAAGCTACCTCCATTTATTTCATTTAATTCTACGTTGAAAACTTCAAGGCCATGTCTGTTCAGTAAATTCTGTAATGAAATTAAAGAATAGTATTCAAGATGCTCATGAACTATGTTATCAAAGGCGTTTTGCTCAAGCATTGATTTTAAATAATTTTGCTGAATAACAAAAATACCACCCTTTTTTAAAATCTTTGTAATATCACGCAAGAACTTATTTGGATTATCTATATCGTAAAAACAGGAAATGGCAGTTATAATATCAGCTTTTTTATCTTTTAAGACTTTTTTATAAGATTCGTAGCTAAAGAAATCATTTATAACAACATCGGCATATTTTTTGGCTTCTTTGGCAAGTTTTTTAATTGGTTCTACAGCTACCTTATAAACGCTTTTAGGATAAAACTTAAGAAGTGTTCCGTCATTTGCTCCTATATCGACAGCAAGAATTTTTTTCTTATGATTTTTTACCTTCCTGACTGATTTTTCAGCAATTTCTTTGAGATGATCCTTCATTGTTTGATTCATTCCGGATTTATATCCATAGTTATCCGTGTACAAAAGAAATGAGGGCGTGGTATGCTTTAATTGTACCAAAAAGCATTTTTCACAAACAACAAGTTTAAGAGGATGCTTGGGTGTTTTTTTATTTTTTGTGATAAAATCTGAGAGATAAAGATTACCTAGGGAAATTATGTTGTAAAGCTTATTTGATTTACATGATCGACATAATCGCAGCATATGTAAGAAGCTTAATGATACTCGATATTATACGCGAAACATAAGTCTAATTTCAATAACATTTTTTCACAGGTAAATGAAAATTGCAATATTTTACAATTTAACATTTAGCGGAGCAAAGAGAACTGTATTTGAACATGCAAGGGGGTTAAGGGAGCTTGGACATACGATTGATGTTTATACATTAGATGAGGGGCATGATATTTTTGATCCGGGGAGCGTTGTCGATAAGGAATATAGATACGCCTATGAGCAAAAAATAATTAATCTTCCGTTACTTAAAAAAATAACAAATGATCTAAGTGATTTTTATCTATTAAAATCGGTTCACAAGAAAATCGCAGGAGATATAGACAGTAAAAAGTATGACATCACTCTTATTCATACAGACAAATTTACTCAAGCTCCTTTCCTTCTGCGTTTTTTGAAAACTAAAAACGTATATTTCTGTCTTGAACCATTGAAAATAGCATATGAATATGGACTAAGAATTTCTGATAATTTCTCGTTTCTGAATAAGATATACGAAGTCTTAAACCGTAGTATCAGAAAAAAAATAGACAGAGACAATGCAAGAGCTTCAAATTCTATTCTTACAATTAGCTATTTCGGTCGAGAATTAATGATTCAAGCATTTGATTTATATCCTAAAGTTTCATATCTGGGGGTAGATGAAAAAACATTTAAAAATTTGGAAATTCCTAAAAAAAACCAAGTTCTTTTCATGGGTCAGAAATTGAAGATGAATGGATATGATTATGCTCAGGAAGCAATAAGGTTAGTTCCAAAAAATATAAGGCCCGAGTTGAAGATACTTCCAATATCCGAAGACAGAAGCGAAAGCTTGTCCAATATGGGAATTGTGGAGCTATACAATGAATCCCTGATTACTCTTTCTTTGAGTAATTTTGATACTTTTGGCTTAGTGCCTTTAGAGTCTATGGCTTGCGAAGTACCGGTAATAGCTTTTAATGTTGCAGGATATAGAGAGACGGTGATTGATAAGAAAACTGGATACCTTGTGGGTTTTGATGCTAAGGAAATTGCGAATAAAATAACGCTTTTATTAAAAAATCCACAAATGGCTCAAGAAATGGGTAAAGCAGGACGAGAGTGGATAAAACAAAAATGGACATGGAAAATTCAAATCGAGAGCCTCGAAAAACTTTTACTAGCATTTTCCAAAAAAAAATGATTTCAATTATTATAGTTAATTATAAGGTAGTGGAAGAAGTCATAAGCTGTATCACTTCTATACTTAATTCAAGAACAAAAGTTAACTATGAAATTATTGTTGTAGATAACGATGAAGAAAATACAATTGGACAAGATTTAAAAAAGCAATTCCCCAAATTAAGATATATAAAAAGTTCTAAAAATATTGGATTTGGAGCGGGGTGCAATTTGGGAGAGAAATTAGCAAAGAGAGAATATCTTTTTTTCTTAAACCCCGATACGGAATTACTGCCCGATACTCTGGATGAATTATGTAAATTTATTGTAAATAAAAAAAATGCAGGAGCAGTTTCTCCTTTACTTATAGACAAAAATAAAAAGGTGCATAAAGTAATTGGTTCGCAATTTCCAACACCTATAAGAGTAGTCTTTAGTCTTTCCTTTATTCATAAATTATTCCCAAATAATTTTATTGCAAGGAAATTTTTCTTAAAAGATTGGAGCGCACGACAGATAGATGTATTTCCCGGTTCGGCATTTCTTATAAAGAAAGATGTATTCGAAAAAGCGAATAAATTTGATGAGAATTATTTTTTGTTTTATGAAGAAGCCGACTTGGCACGTAAAATTTTTGATCTTGGGTATAAAAATTATATAGTGCCAAACGCCAAGCTCATACACTTAGGCGGAAAAAGTACAAAAACCCGAAAAGATATAAAAGAGATTTTGCAAAAAAGCCAATTTTATTATTTTAAAAAATGGTACGGTATAATTCCTGCAATTTTTGTAAAGGTGGTTACAAGTTTTGATAAGTATCATTTGGTCATATTTTTAATTTTAGGAATTGCACTTTTTCTTAGGTTTTATAAAGTCGATGAATATATGACTTTTATCGGAGATCAGGGATGGTTTTATCTTTCAGCCAGAGATATGCTCTTAACAGGAAAAATTCCTTTAGTAGGTATTACGGCAAGCCATACATGGCTTCACCAAGGACCTTATTGGACTTATATACTTGCAATAATTTTTAAGCTTTTTAATTTTAACCCAATTGCGCCCGCATATTTTACTGCGATTTTGGGTACTATCACAGTTTTTCTTTTCTACAAAATATTGAAAGAAATCCAGTCCAGAAACGCTGGGTTAATCGCAGCTTTGATTTACGCAACATCTCCATTGGTAATTTTAAATGACCGCCTTGCATATCATACATCTCTTATTCCATTTTTTTCCTTACTTTTTATTTATTTCTTTTACAAGTGGCTTAATGGAAGGACTATATTTTTTCCATTAATAATCTTTATTCTTTCATTCTTGTATAATCTCGAACTTTTTACAGTAGTTTTATGGATTGTTTTTATTTTATTTGGTTCTTACGGATTAATAAAAAAGGAGGTTTGGATTACAAAAATTAATAAAAAAATTATATTACTCTCGTTCATTTCACTTATAATTCCCATGCTTCCGATCCTTATTTATGATACTAGTCATGGTTTTCGTCAAACTATAATTTTTTCAGGATGGGTATTCTACAAAAGTATTACATTCGTAGGCAGTAATCATCTAGGAAACATTTTTCAATTGATAAAGTATCTTTGGCTTAATTACCAAAAACTAATATATCCCTTGAGCAGTCAAGTCTCTTTAATTTTGCTATTAGGCAGCTTAGGATATCTATTTTACTCTCTAAAGAGAAAATCATACTTTAATTATTTTATCGCTTTTGCTTTTATAGTTCTTATATTTGGAGTAGTTATAAACAAAACTTCTTCCGAGGCATATCTCCCAGCGTTTTTTCCATTTCTAATTATAATTTCTTCCATATTTTTTACAAAGTTAATCAGTATCAAAAGTATAAATTTTATTGTTTTTTCTTTGTTTCTTATAATCGTTGGATTTAATTCGATGTATCTTGTTGCTACTAATTTTTTCTCCAATAATAATTTTAGTTTTATAAAAAGAATTGAATCAGCTGATAGGATTATAAATATAGTTAAAAATCAAAAATATAATATTTTAGGAAGAGGAGAGGGAAGTCAGTTTGAGAGTTTTACCATGAACTATGAGTATTTGCTTTGGTGGAAAGGTCATCCGCCATCTAAAGAGATTGCAAGGATAAAGATCATAATTAGTGAAAGCCCAAGTGGAATTGCAATAGAGAAAAAAGAGTGAACAAAATTCTAATCATTTTAATCATTTTTTGCCTCTCGTTTACTTTAAGACTGTGGAATTTAAATCAAATGGGGAGAACATGGGATGAAAATGCGTATGTTGAATATGGTTATAAATTCTTGCAACTTGTAAAAAAAGGCGATTTTACCAATGATTATTGGTATAAAACATCAGATGAACCTCCTTTAGTTAGATATATATATGCTATTCCAAGCTATTTTGATGTTGATCATCTCTTACCAAACGGAAATGTAAAATTTAAATACGATTATACTTATAGCCGAATAGTCTCTGCTATTGCATCATCAGTGTCGGTTATATTTGTTGTTTTGGTAGGTTGGGAACTATTGTCTCCTTTTATAGGAATTATTGCCGGAATAATATTTTCTATGCTCCCATTTTATTTAGGATTATCGCAGTTAGCGACGCTTGAAAGTTTTATAATGTTATTTTTCACATCTTCAATTTATTTTTTTTTAAAGTTTCTTAGAAGATTTTCATTAAAATTTCTAATATTATCGGGTATATCAATAGGATTAGCTCTTCAAACAAAGTATACAAATATTCTATTAATTCCTTTAATAATATGTCTCTACTATATCTGGTACCTTAATAAAGGTAAAAGAAAAAGTAATATATTTGAAATAAAAATAGTATATATATTTCTAATATCACTATTTGTTTTTTTTATTTTATGGCCAATGCCATGGTTTCATTTAAAAGAAGTAATTGAATTTAACTACAAGTGGCGTATTCTTGGATCAAGATACTCAGTTCCTGAAGTTTTTTTTGGAAAATTAATGCTCACGCCTGTAATATACTACGTAATATATTTTTTAATAACAACACCATTTTTAATTCTCACTTTATTCTTGGCAGGAATTAAGAAAGTTGATGAAAACAAAAAATGGATTTCTTATACAATTCTTGCATGGTTTATTCTGCCTTTTATTCAATCTTTTTATAATTTTAGACAGCATGGAGTAAGATATATAATTGAAATATATGCTCCCTTGTCACTGTTGGCCGCTATTGGTTTTGATTCTATTGTAAGTAGATTAACAAAAAAAATATGGTTAAAATTTGTATATTTTATCCCCATTTTTATTTACATGATTATGATACTTTTTAGGATTACTCCCTACTATCTCGATTATTTCAATGAAGTAGTTGGCGGGACAAAAAACGTTTATGAAAAGGAGTTATTCCAATTGGGATGGTGGGGGCAGGGAATGCGTGAAGCAGGAATATATATCAAAGAAAATGCTGCGTCCGGATCGCAAGTTGCAGTTGTAGGAGAAAATTCATTTTCTGTTATGCCTTCAATTAATAATGTGTCAATTACAAAGTATCAGGAGGGTAGAAAGTATGATTATATTATTGTGAGTTATTTTCAAATAATAAGAGAGGGATTTAATGATGAAAAAATAAAGAATAGTTGTTCACCTGTATATAGTGTGCTGGCGGATGGAGCTAATCTAGTTTGGATTTATAAAATTAAAAACCATTGATATATAAATGATAAAAAAAAATATTATTCTAGTAATAATAATATTACTCACATTGTTATTTTTTTATAAATTAATTTTACACCCAACAAGTGTTCTTTATCCTGCTTCTGATATTCTAGCTGCTTATTCTCCGTGGCGAAACTTCTACGCTCAAAGCTTACTGGAAAATAAAATAATACCTTTGTGGAATCCATTTGAATTCTCAGGAGTTCCATTTATTGCTAATGCCTCATCAGGCATTATGTATCCATTTACAATTTTATTCTTGCTGTTTCCAGCAGATTTAGCATTTGGGTATGGGTTCCTACTTGATTTTATTTTACTCGGTTTATTTTCTTATTTATTTATGAGGAGCCTAAATATAGGAAAAATAGGAGCATTGGGTGCATCTATTATACTAACTTTTTCGGGAACTGTTTTTACAAGAATTTATCCGGGGCATTTATTCATTTTAGATACTTTTTTATGGCTACCTCTTTTATTATATTTTGTTGAGAGGACTTATAAAAAAGAAAATTTTCTATATTCTTTATATGCATCAATTCCAATAGCGCTTATGCTTGTCTCGGGAAATCCTCAAATTGCTTTATATGCACTTTTATTTACATTAATTTTTATTTTTTTAAGGATTTTCTTTGCCATCGATAGAAAAGTAATTTTTAAATATAGTCTTGGAATCGTAATTTCATTGTTTTTTGGAGTACTTTTATCATTAGGGCACGTCATTCCTTTATTAGAGTTTTCAAGTGCTTCTTCTCGAGGCGGAGGGGTTGATTATTTCTTCGCTTCTACGTTTTCTCTCCCTCCTAAGCAATTAGTTTCGTTTTTATTGCCTTTTTTCTTTGGCTCACCAGTGGATGGAACATTTTGGGGTAAAGGGAACTTTTGGGAACTTTGTGGCTATATTGGTACGGGATCTTTAATTCTTGTACTTTTTGCATCCCTAAATAAAAAAAATGTATATGTTAAAATATTTTTAATTCTTGCTTTATTTTCCATAATCTTTTCCTTAGGGAGTTATTCTTTTTTATTCCCATTTTTTTATAAGTTTATACCACTGTTTGACGTTTTTAGAGTTCCGGCACGTTTTATATTTTTTTATACTCTAAGTTTTTCTGTTCTTGCAGGAATTGGGATAGATTTAATACTCAATAATAAGAAACCTCGGTTGACTAAAAATATTAAAAGCATAAGCGTTGTTTTGATATGTTTAGGATTAATATTATCTACTCTTTCATTATTTTTAAATTTTATAAATTTTCAAGATCTATTTGAAAAATATGTATTGAGAAACAGTTATGCAGTAGACGTAGATCATAAAATTATATATAGGCACATTATCTCTTCGCTTTCGTTATTATCAATTTTTCTTTTATTGTCATCGATTATAATTTACAAATCTCAAATAAAATCTTTTAAAAAAATTGCCGGATTTTTTATTATAACTTTATTAGTAATTGAGTTATTTATTTTTGATAGTCAATTTTTGGAAACAAAAAAAGTTGAAATTTACTATGAAATTCCTGAAGAAATAAAATTTATTAAAAATGATAAAGATATTTTTAGAATTTATGATTTTGACACAGGAACCTTTAATCTAGCAGAAAGAGAAAAAATAGAGAATATTTCTGGCTATAATCCAACGTACCTTAGCTATTACAGAGATTTTGTCTGGGAAATTGGACCTCATTTAAATAACAAATCTGATTCATATTTTCAAATATCTAAGATAAATAATTTTAATATTCTTAGATTATTAAATGTGAAATATATTTTAAGCAAAAATTCAATAAGTAGTTATGATTTAAATTTTTTGTTCAGGAAAAAATTTTATGTCTATGAACTACTAGGTACTTTGCCAAGAGGATACTTAATTGATTCTAATACTAAAGAAAACAAAAATTTCAAATTACCAACCGATGTGACTAAAGTTTTTGTTTTCAGAAAAAATTCAAACACCTTGAGTTTGAAATTTGATCTGAAGGAACGAAAGAGACTTGTTTTAAGTGAGGTATTGTATCCCGGTTGGGTAGCATACGACAACAACAAGGAGGTACCAATTGAAAAGTTTTATATCTTTAGATCGATCAACTTAGATAAAGGGAAACATGTTATTCGTTTAATCTATAAACCTATGTCTTTTGAAGTAGGAAAGTGGGTTTCAATAATATCATTGTTGATCTTAGCTTTAGCGATTGTTATATATAAAAAAAAATCAAAATAATAATGAAAAGAAATTTATCCTTAGATCAGTTGCATGAAGAAGTGCCTGAAAATTATTACGATAACGCTATCAAAAAAAATCTTCTTCAAAGATTTTGGCATACCAGTAGATTTGTCCAGGCGAAAAAATATCTAGAAACAGTTGATGCAAGACAAATATTAGATGTGGGTTGCAATAGTGGAACCTTTACCAAACAAGTTTATAATGTTTTTCCTGAATCCAGAATTTATGGTATTGATATATCTCAAAAGGCAATTTCTTATGCAAAACAAAAATATAAAAACATAAGCTTCAATGTAGCATGGGCGGAAAAATTACCGTTTAAAAATAAAAGTTTTGATCTTATAACTTGTTTTGAGGTACTCGAGCATGTTGATAACCCGGAAAAAATTATTAAAGAAATGTCAAGGGTTTTAAAAAAAAGAGGAAACATGATTATCATTGTACCAACGGAAAACTTGTTATTTAGGATAATATGGGCTTCGTGGACTATGCTTGGACCAGGCAGCGTTTGGAAGCATACGCATGTTCAAAAATTTACCAAGGGTAAAATGGACTCCCTTTTAAAAAAATTTGGATACAGAATAATTAGAAGGAACACCTTTTTATTGGGGATGCTTTTAATAATTCATGCTAGAAATTCTTAGAGGCGACTAGTATTTATTTAAATTATAATACATAAGAGAGTATTAATGATTACCGCTGTTGTTTTAACAAAAAATGAAGAAAGGAATATAGTAGATTGTCTTGAGAGTCTTTCGTGGTGTGATGAGATTGTTGTTGTAGATGACAATTCAGAAGACCGAACTGTGGAAATTTCCAAAAAAATAGGAGCTAAAATTTTTACACGAAATCTCAATAATGATTTTTCTGCCCAGCGAAATTTTGCCTTATCAAAAGCAAGAGAGGATTGGATATTGTTTATTGATGCAGATGAAAGAGTTTCAGAAGAGCTTAAAGAGGAAATTAAGCATAGGATCAATACTAATAAAGCTGATGGTTATCTAATAAAAAGGACCGATACTATTTGGGATAAAAAATTAAAATATGGAGAGACTGGAAATATTGTCTTGTTAAGACTTGCTAGGAAAAATAAGGGAAAATGGGAAGGAAAAGTACATGAGAAATGGAAGATTGAAGGGAAAGCCGATACTTTAAAAAATCATCTCGATCATTACCCTCATCCAACTGTATCTGAATTTCTCTCTGATGTAAATTTCTACACCGATCTTAGGGCTAAAGAACTTTTTGAAAAAGGAGTGAGATCAGGTTTTATCTCTATATTGCTTTATCCAGCAGCAAAATTTCTAACTAATTACATTTTAAAACTAGGAATGTTGGATGGCGTGGAAGGCTTAGTATTTGCGATTATGATGAGCTTTCATTCGTTCCTTGTTAGAAGTAAGCTTTGGCACTTATGGAACATAAGATAATTTACTTAGCTTTTACTGCCTGGTCGGTGTTTATTCTTTGTCTTTATATTTTTCATTTACTTTGTAGGGGAGGGGTATGTTTGCACTTGCCACTTTAACAGGAATCTATTCTTATTTAATTTTTTCTTTGGGGGTACTGGGACTGCTTAATAAAAATATTATTGGCTTATTGTCTGTATTTTTTATTTCTGGGTTTATAATTTATTTCTTCAAAACTATTAGGCTAACTAAGATAAATCTAGCCTCAGTTTTAAAAGAAAAATTTGTTTTTTTACTTTTAGCGCTTTTAATTGTTCAGGTTGTTATTAATTTTATTGGAGTACTCGGTCAAGAGCTTTCTTTTGACGCGCTGTGGTATCATTTAACGCTTCCTAAGCTTTATATACAAAATCATGCAGTAGTCCATGTTCCAGGCTCACTTCTTTACTATTCCGATATGCCAAAATTAATAGAAATGCTATATGTTCCGGCACTTCTTTTTGGAAATGAGATTTTTGCTAAGTTAATTCATTTTTCTTTTGGCTTACTATCTTGCTCTGCTTTATATTTTTTATGCAGGAAATTATTTGATAGAAAATTATCTATTATTGCTGTTATTATTTTTTACTCTAATTTAGTTGTTGGCTGGCAATCAATCACAGCGTACGTAGATCTAGCAAGAACTTTCTTTGAGATAATAGCTTTATGGGGGTTTATTAATTTTTTAGAAGGAGAAAACAAAAAATGGTTAATTGTATCTGCGGTTATGATAGGGTTAGCGACCTCAGTAAAAATTCTTGCATTGGGTTCACTTTTTATTTTTTTAACTCTAATAATTTATTTTGGAATATTAAATCATCATAAGCCCAGAAAGATAGTTAATCAAATTTCGATTTTTTTGCTTTTTTCTCTTCTGATTCCATTTCCATGGTTTATTTTCTCTTTTCTAAACACTGGTAATCCTTTTTATCCCTTGTTTACAAATATTTACCCAGTTTCTTTTAGTTTGAATCTTTTAAATCCATTCAATTTCTTAACAGAGCTATGGAGCTTACTAATTAGATCTGCCGATCCGGTTTCCCCCTTGTATTTAATATTTTTGCCATTGATAGCAGTCTACTTTATAAAATTTTCTAAAACTTCAAAATTTATCGGACTCTATTCCATGCTTGCTGTTCTCGTTTGGTACTTTACTCCAAGAACAGGAGGGGGAAGATTTATTTTACCTTACTTACCTGCTTTTTCTATTTTGGTAGTACAAGTTATTGCAATTTTCGAAAAAAAAGTAGAGTTCCGTCGTTTGTTTCTAGTATTAGTTGTTGGTATCTCCTTGTCATCGATTATCTATAGGGAGGTGGCAAACGCAAAATTTATTCCTGTAATTCTAGGAAGAGAATCGAAAAATCAATTTCTATCGAATCATTTAAATTTTTCCTTCGGTGATTTTTATGATACTGATGGATATTTTAAAAAAAATATAACTTCAAAAGATACAGTCCTTCTATATGGATTTCATAATCTTTATTATGTTGATTTTCCGTTTGTAGATTCTTCTTGGGTTAAGAAAGGTAATAAGTTCAATTATATTGCGACTCAAAATTCGGATCTTCCTAAAAGATTTTCTAATTGGGACTTAGTTTACTATAATTCAAAAACTCATGTTAATTTATATAGCTTAGGAGGGATAAAATGGGTTTATTAAAAATAATTTTTTTAATTAATATTTTATTTTTCGCAGCAGGAGAACTTCTGCGAATAAGCATTTTTGGAGTCGAGTTAAAGATTATGGATATATCCGTAATGATATTCTCAACGCTCTGGCTCATATACGCGCTTGTTAATAAGAAAATTAATAAGGCAATCTATTTACCTTCTGTCGGATTTATCTGTGCAGGATTCATATCTTTAGTTTTAAGTGTATGGGTATTTAACTTTGATCAAATTATGAAAGGCTCTCTTTATTTAATAAGATGGGTAAGTTATCTAAGCGTACTTACTTTTATCTTTAATACTGAAAATGATTTCAAAAAAATAATTAAAAAACTTTTTGTATTTCTTGGTGGTTTTATAGTCACGATAGGTTACGTCCAGTTTTTTTTCTATCAAAGTCTTAAAAATTTATTTTATCTTGGATGGGATGAGCATTTATACAGAATGTTCTCAGTGTTTTTGGATCCTAATTTTGCAGGAGTTTTCTTTGTATTGTACTTTTTGTTTCTACTGGATCAAATTTTCGATAATTTTAAAAACAGAATTATGTTAATAATTTATTCCGGACTTTCAATATTCACCCTTTTTGCCGTACTGCTTACTTACTCAAGGAGCGCATTGCTCATGCTAACTTTCGGAATTTGTTTTTATCTTTTTCTCAAAAAGAAAAAAATCCTAATACTTTTCATCGTGGTTTCCCTAGCGATACTTACTTTTATATTACCCAGAGCTTATAAAACTGAAGGTACAAATTTCTTCAGAACTGTTTCTTCTGAGGCAAGATTAATATCGTACAGACAATCTGTCGAGATTATTAAGGATAATCCTGTTTTTGGAGTTGGATTTAACAATTATAGATTTGCAAAAGAAAGGCATGGTTTTTCTCATCCCAGGGATTACAAAAGTCATTCAGATGCAAGTAGTGACAATAGTTTGCTGTTTATATTTGCTACGACAGGAATAGTTGGATTAATTGCGTATATCTATATGTGGCACAGAATTTTTATATTAAGTAGAAAATCGGAATTAATATTATCGTCAATTTTTGCGTTATTCTTAAGCAGCTTATTTATAAACAGTCTTTTTTATGTTTTTTTTATTTATTGGTTATTTCTAATAATAGGAATTAAGGAGAATAAGTAACTTTAATTTCTTTTTCAGTTTTGTTTCCCGCCTGATCAACCGCTTCAATCTTTATCGTATTGTCCCCATTTTGTAAGGGAAAATTGTAAGAAAAGCTATTATTTTCATCAATAACAGCCCAAAATCCATTTACGGTTATTTTTATTCCAGAATCTGTTTTGCCGAAAACTTGAGCTGTGTTCTGGTCTTTTTCAAATTTTTGCCCGTCAGTTGGAGAATCTACAGATAAACTGGGAGGCGCATTTTTATATGCAACCTCAAGTTCATTAGAAAAATCGCTTTCCCTATCGTCTTTTTTAGCTTTAGCTTTTATTTTGTTATCTCCTGTTTGTAAAGTTACCCTAAACGAAAAATTACCATTATCCTCGGTTTCTTTTTTATCAAACAGTGAATCATTAACATACACTTCAATTTCTTCATTTTTTAATGCAGTTCCAGTTACAATAAACTCTGCACTATTCGTGGCATTTGCTGTTTGATTTAGAACCGGCGGACTTAAATATGAAGAAGATGCGTTTTTTGAAGGTTCATCTTTTTTTTGACCTGATAAAAATAGACTAAAGTTTACCAAAAGGGGAATACCAAATTTTACAAGGAGTATTAAGACTACAATAATTCCAAATATGCTTAGGAATAGGTTTTTACGTGATTGATTTTCTAGTCTTCTTGATAGCCTTGAGTATCTTTTTTTTGCCATAAATTAATAGCTTGCACTGAGCTTGCCGAAGTGTGAGCCGGAGGTGAGATTTGAACTCACGACTTGCTCTTTACGAAAGAGCTACTCTACCAACTGAGTTACTCCGGCAAAGCCGAGTTTGACTCGGCAGCAACTTATATTTTATGAAATTTAACTTCAAAGAGCAAATTACTTAGATTATTTTGGACTCTTGAAATAAATAACTTATTGCTGTATATTTAAAAAGTAAAATTCTGCCTCTAATAAATTTATGCCACAGAGAATTGAAGCATCAAGACAGCTTGAATTGGGAGAAACTGTTCCTCAAAAATTTGGAGAGAAACTGGAGAGACTGCAAAAGAGAGTAGGACCTCTATGTATAGGACTAGATACAGATTGGAGTAAAGTTCCGGGAGAATTTAAGGTTTTAGGAATAGAAGAAGGTACTTTTCAATTTAATAAAATAATTATAGACAGTACGTATGATTTAGTATGTTCTTTTAAGCCCAACACTGCTTTCTACGAGGATACTCCTGAAGGAGAAAGAGCTCTTGAGAGAACTGTGGAATATATCCACAAGAAATATCCATATATTCCCGTAATTGGAGACATAAAAAGAGCTGATATCGGAAATACAAATGAAGGACATATCCGAACTGCTTTTGAGCGTTATAAGTTTGATGCAGTAACTGTTAACCCATGGCTAGGACAAAAGGCTCTGGAGCCGTTTTTAAATACGGAGGATAAGGGGATAATTTGTGTTGTGAAAACTTCAAATCTGGGATCTGAGGAGTTTCAGAATCTTCCGGTTTCAATCAAGCAAGTCGCAACAACCAAACAAGAACTCCTTGAATTATATGAGGCAGTTGGTGATACAGAAATGCCTATGTATCTTGCAATGGCATGGAGAATTTCTAGATTTTGGAATAAAAATAACAATTGCGGTGTCGTAGTTGGAGCAACATATCCAGAAGAACTTTCTCTAGTTAGGAAAATTGCACCGAATATACAAATACTTCTCCCCGGTGTCGGCACGCAAGGAGCAGAAGTGCAAGCCACAGTAGCAAACGGAATGGATCAAAATGGCCAAGGAATGATTATAAATGCTTCACGAAGTGTTATTTTTGCACAAAGAGAAGAGGATGAGACTGTCGGACAAGCAGCAAGGCGAGAAGCGGAAAAATTACAAAAAGAAATTAACTATTATCGTGATAATCCAGAAGGAATGACGCGGTCTCAAAAAGAACTTGCGGATGCATTATTTGAAATAGGTGCAATAAAATTTGGAGCTTTTAAATTAAAGCTTCATGAAAAAGAACCTAATGCTCCATTGTCCCCAATATACGTAGATCTAAGAGTTTTACGTTCTTCTAGACCGGAAGTAAAATCGCTAATCTGTGGTGTGTATTTAGATTTGATGAAAGACTTGCAGTTCGATCTATTTGCAGATGTTCCAACCGCAATAACGCCGATCGTGTCTTTGCTTTCAAACATGACAGGAATTCCAATGATCACTCCTCGCGGAGAAAAAGGATATGGAAGCGGTGCGCAAATCGATGGCGTGTATAAACATGGGCAAACTGCTGTTTTAGTGGATGACCTAATTACAAAAGGACAAAGCAAAATTGGACCAGCAGGGCTTCTTAAAAAAAATGGTGTAAATGTAAAAGATATTGTCGTTTTGGTCGATCGGGAGCAGGGAGGAACTCAAGATTTAGCAGATCAAGGATATAGACTTCACTCGGCTTTTACTGTGTCCAATCTTCTTAGATATTACTTAAGGTCTGGTCAAATTGATCAGCAAAAGTATAATGAGACTAGAAGTTATCTTGCTAATAGTAGATAGGAAATAACGAATGAAGAAATTCAAGGGGCCTAAAAATTTTCCTACATAAATTAAACTTCCGTAGGTCTTGGGGATTTTCTTTTGTACTTTGTTGCTACTCTAAGCTCTGTAATTGCCCTAATTAAGTCTGCTTGAGCCATTCTAAAGTCTCTGTCACTAGTTTTTTCTGCCATCAGTTTTTCTGCCCTTTTTTGAGCTTCCTGCGCTTTGGCAACTTCTATGTCTTCCGCTCTTATTGCATAGTCCGCAAGGATACTTACGTGGTTTTTTGCTACTTCTAAAAATCCTCCGGTTACGGCAACAACCTGCTGAGAGTTGGCTTTTCGAATGATTAATTCTCCCGGAATTATTTTTGCAAAAAGTCCGACATGATTTGGAAGGATTGCAATTTGACCGTTAACGGTTGGGGCAACCAGTTCATCTATCTCATTCTTATATACGACTTTCTCAGGTGTAATTATCTCCAAAGTTAAATTCATATTAAGTTCTTTTAACAACTTCATCAATTGTTCCTGCCATAAAGAAGGCAGATTCCGGAATTTTATCGTGCTTTCCCGAAAGAATTTCCGAAAAGCCCCCAACCGTATCTTCTATTTTTACATACTTACCCGGCTGTCCCGTAAATATTTCGGCAACAAACATGGGCTGGCTTAAAAATCTTTGGATTTTTCGAGCACGGGAGACAATAAGTTTATCTTCATCTGACAGCTCATCTATTCCTAAGATTGCAATAATATCCTGAAGATCTTTATGTCGCTGGAGGACCCTTTTCACTTCTTGGGTAACATTATAATGGTCTTGTCCTACAACACTTGGATCAAGGATTCTAGAAGAGGATATTAGAGGATCTACTGCCGGATAAAGTCCCTGCTCGGCGATAGATCTTTCCAAAGTTAAAGTTGAATCAAGATGAGAAAAAATGGTTACGGGAGCAGGATCTGTGTAGTCGTCTGCCGGAACATAAACTGCCTGAACAGATGTTATCGAGCCATGCTTGGTAGATGTTATTCTTTCCTGAAGGTTTCCCATTTCCGAAGCTAAAGTTGGTTGATATCCAACGGCCGATGGCATTCTTCCCAAAAGTGCAGAAACCTCAGATCCTGCCTGAGCAAATCTAAAAACATTGTCTATAAAAAGCAGAACATCTTCTTTTTTTTCATCCCTAAAATACTCTGCCATTGTTAGAGCAGTTAATGCGACTCTTAATCTATTTGCCGGAGGTTCATTCATTTGTCCAAAAACCATAACAGTTTTGTCTAAAACCTTTGCTTCTTTCATTTCAAGCCAAAGGTCATTTCCTTCGCGAGTTCGCTCACCCACTCCTGCGAAGACAGAGTGTCCTTTATGTTCAACCGCAATATTTCTAATAAGTTCTTTTACGATCACGGTTTTACCAACTCCTGCACCTCCAAAAACAGCTATTTTTCCGCCTTTTGTAAATGGGGTTATTAAATCAATTACTTTAATTCCGGTTTCAAGAATTTGAGGTTTTGTTTCTTGCTCAACAAGCGATGGAGGGCTTTGATGAATTGACTCATACTTAATAGAGTTTTTTTCTAATTTTTTCCCATCTATCGGTTGTCCTAATACATTGAATATTCGGCCGAGTGTTTTAGGGCCTGTAGGCACCTTTATCGGAGCATTTGTTCTTTCTACCCTCGTCCCTCTTCGGAGTCCGTCGGTTGGTCCCATGGCAAGTGTTTTTACTTCGTTATCTCCCGTTACAAAAGCTACCTCAAGAATTAATTGCTTTTTATCTTTAGTTTCTAAAACCAGTGCTTCGTTAATCGAGGGCGGATTAACAGGAAATCGAACATCGACAATCGGTCCTTGAATTTTTATAATAAACCCTTCGTTTTTATTCATAGGCAAAAGCGACGCTTGCACTACCAATATCTAGTATTTCATTAGTAATTTTCTCTTGTCTCTGTTTGTTGTACTCAAGTTTTAAATAATCTATTATCTCTTGCGCGTTTTCCGTGGCACCCTTCATTGCAACCATTCTGGCTGCTTGCTCCGATAGATAACTTTCCAGTAAATATTGATATAAAACCATTTCAAGATAGTGCCTTAAAAGCGAAGGTAAAATTTCTTTTGGACTTGGCTCAAATAGAGTGAATGGAGGACTTTCTTTACTGCTCTCGTCTGTTTTCCGTATTGTAATAGGTAAAATAGTTTCTACTCTTGGTGCTTGAGAAAATACAGTCAAAAAATGAGTGTATAAAATCTTTACATTTGCGATTTTTTTATTTAAAAAATAATCATCTATGATTTTTGCCATTGGATAAACCATATCAAATATTGGCAGACTAGTGCCAAAATTGAAGGAGGCAACTATTTCTTTTCCAAACCTAGCTGTTATATTCTCAATTTTTTTACCTACTGTTACATACTTTATTTTCCCCTCGTTTTTATTTTGATTGATCAATTCCTTTGCTAAATTCGTTATTAGCCCTCCGCAAAGTCCTTTATCCGGTGAAAAAACCAAAAGAAGGGCATCTCTGGGATCTTTTGGTTCTATCATATATTCATTTAAATCATCCTCTCCCAATTTATCTGTGAGTGCTTTTGATAATCCCATCAGTTTTTCTACGTATGGCCTTGCGGAAATTGCAGCGTTCTGGGCTTTTTTAAGCTTTGATGTTGCAATCATTTGCATTGCTCGGGTTGTTTTTGAGACATTTAATGCCGTTTGGATTCGCCTTTTTATTATAATAGTACTTGCCATAGTTATTTACTAAAAATTTTCTTAAATTCGTCCGTTGCTTTCCCCATTTTTTTAATAATATCTTCGGTTAGCTTTTCTCCTAAAGATAACGTTTTAATTATATCGAGGTGATGTTTCTCTATATAACTGTGATATTCCGATTCAAATTTTTTAACCGATTCAACCGCAATATCATCTAAAAATCCGTTCGTCACTGACCAGATACTTAAGACCTGAAGAGGCTCCTGCAGGGGTTGGTACTGTGGCTGTTTCAAAATTTCTGTCATTCTTTTTCCTCTCTCAAGCTGGGCAAAAGTAGCTTGATCAAGTTCTGACCCAAATTGAGCAAATACCGCAAGTTCCCGGTATTGCGCAAGTTCAAGGCGCATTTTTCCGGCGGCAGATTTTATCGCGGGAGTTTGAGCGGCTCCCCCAACTCTCGACACAGAATTACCTATGTTTATTGCAGGTTTTATGCCTGCATTAAACAAATCTGATTGAAGGTAAATCTGTCCATCTGTTATAGAAATTATATTTGTGGGAATGTAGGCTGAAATATCGTTTGCCTGAGTTTCTACAATCGGAAGAGCGGTAATAGATCCTCCTCCAAATTCCTTATTAAGTTTTACGGCTCGCTCAAGGAGCCTTGAGTGTAAATAAAATATATCTCCGGGATACGCTTCTCGTCCCGCAGGTCTTCTTAAAACTAGAGAAATTTGCCTATATGCCCATGCATGCTTTGATAAATCATCATAAACAATTAAAACATCTTCTCCTTTTTCCATAAAGTATTCGGCAATAGCGACTCCCGCGTAAGGCGCTAAATATTGAAGCGCTACGGGATCTGCTGCTGTTGCAGAAACTACAATGGTATAATCCATTGCTCCGGTTTCCTTTAATTTTCCAATAACTTGAGCAACAGTGCTTTGTTTTTGTCCTATTGCCACGTATATGCAAACAACGGGTTTTAGTTTGGAATTTTTTTGGGGTTTTTGGTTAATTATTGCATCGACTGCAATAGCTGTTTTTCCTAATCCTCGGTCTCCGATAATCAGCTCTCTTTGTCCTCTGCCGATTGGAACAATCGCATCTATTAGTTTAATCCCTGTCTTCAAGGGGGTATGTACCGGTTCTCTCTGAATAACGCCGGCTGCTATTTTCTCAAGCGGCATAGATTTTCTGGTTTTAATACTGGGTTTTCCATCCAGCGGATTTCCTAGTGGAGATACAATTCTGCCTATTAACTTTTCCGATGCCGTTATACTTAAAATTTTTCCTGTCGTCTTGACTTTATTTCCTTCTGTTATCTTCTCTCCACCTTCAAAAAGAATTATAGAAACATAATCTTCATCAAGATTTAGTATCATCCCTTTTTCTCCATTTTCAAATTCTACCTGCTCTCCCATGAAGGCTTGGGATAGTCCCGAGGCAACCACAACTCCATCGCTGTTTTTTTCAACAACGCCAACATTTTTGACTCTTGCGTCATCAGAAAACGTCATTAAATTCTTCTCAAGTTCTTTTATAATCTCTTCGTTTTTAACCATACGATCGTTTTAGATGTGTAATTAAGTTATCTAAGGAATCTTTTAGGTTGAATTCATAAACCATGTCGTTATCAACTACTCGCAGTCCTACAATCAAATTAGGATCTTTTACATATTCTATTTTTTTGTTAGGGAAGATACTTTTAATTTTGCCGCTTATTTTATCCTCAACTTTATCCATGGGTGTAAATACCCAAACGAGCCTTTCATTTTCCAGTTTTTTTAAAAACTTTATGTACACTTTTAATTGTTTTTTCCCAAGCAAACCTATAGTCCTTTTTATTTTATTAATGTCCAAATTTTCATTTGTAAAACTTTGCTCTGCCAGTTTTTTTATCTCTCTTATTTTCATTTTAATCTGCTTTTCTCATCTTTTTAAGAGCTGCTTGCGTTAATTCTTCTTGCTCTTTATCGCCAAAGATATCCCGCATTGATTTTTGCAAAAATTCAACCGCTAGTTCACTTACCTTAATGGCTATTTTCTTTTCTGCCTCTTTTGCTTCCTGCATCATTTGTTCTCGGGCCGTTGTCATCATACTTTCTGCTTGTTTTTTTGTATTCTCCGCCACTTCCTTTCCATTCTCGATTGATTGATCTCTTGCATCTTTCATTATTTTTTCTGCTCTCCTATGCGCTTCCTGCAATATCTTCTTCTCTTTTTCTAAAGCTTCATCTAAAAAAAATTTTCCCTCCTCAGCTTGTTTTAAACCCTCCCTAATGGAATCTTCTCGTTTTTTTAATATATCCAAAATAGGCTTGTAGGCAAACCTTTTAAGAATAAAAAAAATTATTAGAAAGTTTATTATTTGAGCTCCCAAAACAAGAGGGTCAAGCCCAAAGTTTTTTATAATTTCCATAAATTAATCTTATTTTAGAAAAGCTAGTATTAGGGAGTAAATTGCAATTGCCTCGGCAAATGCCATAGCCAATAACATTGCAGGCAATATCCTCCCTGAGCTTTCAGGATTTCGGCCAATAGCTTCCATAGCCTTGCCTCCAATAACTCCAATGGCCAGAGCCGGAAGCATTCCTCCAAGCGCTATAATAAGTCCTCCGGATATGCTAAAGTTCATTACACTTCACCCCCTTTATTTTAATAATCAATATTTTCCAGAATTTGCATTTGTCGATATATCACGGTGTGGAGTAGTAAGAATAGCCATAAAAGACATAGTAAGCATAGAAAAAACAAGCGCCTGAACGAATCCCACTATAACTTCAAGAAAAAGAAACGGCAAGGGAAATAAAAATGCAAAAATTGAGGATACAGTAAGTAAAACTACTTCGCCTGCGAAAATATTACCAAATAAACGGAAAGAAAGAGAAATGACTTTAGTTATTTCTGATATTATTTCTAAAAAACCAATAAAAAGATTAATAGGGTTGAATGAAAAGTATCTGCTGATATAATCTTTTAAACCTACTGTTTTAATACTCATAATATGTGTTGCTATGGCAGACACCAAAGCAAGACCCAGTGTTGTATTTAAATCGCTAGTAGCACTTCTTAAGATAGGTACAAACTTCCCATCTTCAAAAAACCCGATGCTGTTAACACCAGGGAGGAGTCCGCTCCAATTAGCAAGTAGAATAAAAATAAAAAAACTCATAAAGTAGGGAAATATCTTCTTAGCTTTTTCTTGTGCAACCGACTCGGTTATCTCGTAAAACATCTGTATGACCATCTCTACTGAATTTTGAAAAATTCCTGGAATTATTTTAATATTTTTGGATATTATTACGGAAAAAATTATTAAAACGGTGTCTATCAGCAAAGTATCTATTAATGAGTTTGTAATTTTGAAAGATCCAATGTGGAACAAGACTTCAGATTGGAATGAGAACATCTTATTACTATTTTATGCGTAAAATGAGGGCAAGTCAAGACGAGAAATTACCAATTACACCAGTTATTTTTTTTACAATGACAACAGGTCTCTCATTTTTAGTGTCGACTCGACCCTCTATGATTATCACAGCGTCTTTAGATAAATAACTTCTATATTGTTCAAAAATTTTTGGAAATATTACACATTCAACGGCAATACCTTTTTCATCTCCTATGGTTACAAATGCCATTTCACTTCCTGTTTTTTTTGTAAAAATTCTTCTCATATTCTCTATAATACCTCCGATTTTAACATTAGATCCTTCTGGTTCTTCCATGATTAAACGGATTTCATGGGTAATTTTATTTTTTATTAAAGAAAGTTCGTCAATCATTGGGTGAGAAGTTAAGTATAGCCCAAGAAATTCTTTTTCAAAGCCTAATTTTTCTTTTAAAGTAAAGTCTTCAATATCAATTGCCCTGATATTATCAGAATCTTGAGCTTTTTCAAAAAGAGAAGTTTGTCCTTCTTTTTCTTCTTTCTTAATCTTATGGGAAGACTCGAGAATTTCAGAATACCTTATTAAAAGAGAAGCTCTTTTGTCAAAAGCGTCCATTGCTCCGGATTTTATTAAACTTTCTATTGTTTTTTTGTTTACAGACCCCAAATCAACCTTTTTGCAAAAGTCACTTAAGTCTTTAAATGGCTCTTCTCTTCTACTTGAAGTTATACTTTTAATTGCTGCCTCTCCAATATTTTTTATTGCGGAAAGTCCAAATCTTATGCTGTTTTCTCCTTCTATAGAGAACTCGCTTTTCGATTTGTTTATATCGGGCGGGAGAACTTTTATATTTAATCTTTTACATTCTGCAACTCCCTCTGCTATCTTTTCGTTTTTTGAAGGTCCACTTGCGCCTCTTGATTCGGCTGTTAAAAATGCAGTCATGAACTCTACGGGGTAGTGTGCTTTAAGATAGGCAGTTCTATAGGCGATAGTTGCATAACAGGCAGCATGTGCCTTACCAAAACCATATCCGGCAAACGGCTCAAACAAAGTCCACAACTTCTCAGCACTCTTTTTGTTCATTCCGTTTGATACACACCCTTCTACAAACTTATCGTGTTGTTGTTTCATTTCGGAGGAAATTTTCTTTCCTACGGCTTTTCTTAATTTGTCTGCTCCAATCCACGAATATCCTGCAACTCTTATTGCCGTGAGTAGCAAATCGTCCTGAAAAGTAATAATTCCATAAGACTGCTTTAAAACATCTTCTAATCTTTTATCGGGGTATCTTATAAGCGAGGGGTTATGCTTTCTTTTTATAAATTCAGGAATATTCGCCATTGGCCCCGGCCGGTAAAGTGCAACCATTGCCTGGAGGTCAAAAATAGAAGTAGGTTTAAGTTCCTTTATATACCTTCTCATTCCGGATGACTCGAGTTGAAATATGCCGGTTGTTTCTCCAGAGGCCAAGAGTTTATATGTATTAGTGTCGTCAAAAGAAAGGTTAGAAAAGTCGATGCTCAGTCCACTCTTTTCTTTTACAAATCTTAAAGTTTCCTGAATAATTGTTAAATTCCGCAGACCTAAAAAATCGATCTTTAGAAGTCCTACACCGTCTTCACCCACCGTATACATATCGTATTGAGTTATAATCTTTTCGCCATTTGGTTCTTTTTGAAGGGGAGTATATTCAGTTAAAGGTTTGTCTGCTATTACAACTCCTGCTGCGTGTACAGAAGCGTGTCTTGCGACTCCTTCAATCTTTTTTGCCAAATCTAATAGTCTTTTGGTCTCCGGCTCTGTTTGATATATGATTGCAAGTTCCGGACTCTGCTCAAGTGCCTTATCAATTGTCATCGCATGTCCCTGCCATCCAAGAGGCATCATTTTTGCTATTCTGTCGGGGACAGAGTAGGGAAGACCTAAAGCTCTTCCGGTATCTCTTACGGATCCTCTTGCTTCCATTGTGCCAAACGTTATTATTTGAGCAACCTTGTCACGTCCGTATTTTTTAGTTACATATTCAATTACATCATCCCTTCTATTATCGGCAAAATCTAGATCGATATCAGGAGGAGATGGTCTTTCTGGATTTAGAAATCTTTCGAAAGGAAGTTTAAAAAAAAGCGGATCAACGTCCGAGATACCAAGCGCATATGAAACAATCGAGCCCGCATTAGATCCTCTTCCTGGACCTACGGTAATTCCTTGACTTTTTGCCCAGTTAACAAAGTCGGAAACTATTAAAATATATTTTTCATAACCTTTTTTAAGGATCGTAGAAAGCTCGTAATTTGATCTTTCTCTTATTTCTTTTGTTATTTTTTTGTATCTTTTTTTAAGGCCTTCTTCTATTTTTTCTTGGATAAATTTTGCCGGAGATTTTTTATTGGGGACGTCAAATAGAGGCATTATCCATTGTCCGAGCGCAATCTCAACGTTACACATGTCGGCAATTTTTGATGAATTTTCAAGTGCTTGTGGAACATTTAAAAACTGCCCTGTCATTTCTTCTTTGCTTTTTATGTAAAAATCAGGAGAAGAAATCATTGTAAGTCTCCTGTCTTTATCATTTAATGTTCTCTGCGTTTGAATACAAAGAAGTGTCTCCTGTGCCTCTGCATCCTGCGGATAAATATAGTGGTTATCATTTGTTGCAATAAGCGGAATGCCCAGTTTCCCGGATAAATCAATTAATTTTTCATTTAAAATATCCTGCTTATCGATGTTTATATGTTTTTGAATCTCCAAATAAAAATTTCCTTCTCCAAATATTTTTGATAGTGTTTTTGCCCTTTCTATTGCAGTGTCTTCCTGTCCTTCAAGAAGCGGCTGCGAAATGAATCCGTTTATGCAGGCAGACAAACAAATAATGCCTTCGCTAAATTCTTTTAAAAGTTCTAAATCGCTTCTGGGACGATAGTAATATCCTTCAAGATTGGCAACTGAAATTATCTTCATTAAATTTTTATACCCCTTCTCATTTTTTGCAAGAAGTATTAGATGATTAGAATCCGAGTCAAGTCCGGTTTCCTTATCGTGTCTGGTTCTTTTGCTTACGTACATCTCACAGCCTATTATAGGTTTTATTCCTTGCACAACACATTCCTTATAAAATTTAATCGTTCCATACATGTTTCCATGGTCTGTTATAGCAATTGCTTTCATATCCAATTCTTTAGCCCTTTTTACCATTTCAGGAATTTTGGATAATCCATCCAGAAGTGAATATTCGCTATGATTGTGAAGATGAACAAAATCTGTCATAAGTTTAAATCTTTACGCTGCGCGCATTTCAGTATTACACATAACTGTTCTATTTCTGCCTTGACCTTTTGCTTCATAGAGTGCACCATCGACACTTTCAAAAAACGCTTCTCTATCTCCATTTCTAAATATACCGCCTCCAATACTAATAGTTACATCTATCTCTGTACCTTTTACACTGAATGGGTGGCTTCCTACGGATATTCTGATCTTTTCCGCGGTTTTTTCCAAATCCGTCTCATCTTCCATGTTGCCTAACAAAACGGCGATTTCCTCTCCTCCGTATCTTGCAACAATATCGTCTTGTTCCTCTCCTTGCCTTAATTGCCTGGTGTTGCTTCTTATCTCCATGCCCATTTGAATTAGTATTGCATCTCCGACCTGGTGTCCATAAGTATCATTTACCCCTTTAAAGTGATCTATATCAATTATTAATAGTCCAAATGCCTTACCACTTTTAACATAAGAATCGTAGTATTCCTTAAAAGCGCCTCGGTTATATAGTCCTGTTAAGGGATCTGTTCGTGCTTTTTTACTCGCTCTTTCTTTAAGTAAATCGCTAGCTACCATTGCCCTTGCAATTCGATTATACATTTCCATTTCTGTAATTAGTCCTCTAACTACCATCTCCCGAAGCGTGTGGAGCCAATCATGATAGCCTTCAGTTCTTTTACCAGTATTTATTCGTCCTTCACTTCTCCTTTCTGGTTGTTCTGATGTACCTTCTGCCATTATTTTAGTTCCTCCATAATTATTTTTTTTAAAATTTCTGTATCTATTTTCTTTCTTATTATATACATTACTTGACCTATGGCAAATTGGATAACTGAATCTTTTCCTTTCTTGTAATCTTCTGCAATTTTTGGGTTATCTTTTAATACTTCTTTGATAATTTTCCGCAAGGTTTCGTCGTTTATCTCATCTGTTTTACCGGCTGAAATAATTTGTTCAATGAGTTTTGTAGGCAGAATTTTCTCAAGATTAATCTTTCGATTAATAATAAAGTTTGCGATATGTTTTGGGGTTAATCCATGTTTTTTGCCTAACATAACAGCTTCTTCAAAATAATCTGCCAGAATTGTTTCTCTTGTGAGAATTTCAGCGTCATAATCTGATAATTCATAACCCTTCTTAAATCTCTTGAACTTTTCTTCCGGTAGTTCTCCTATTTGAGATTTGAGATTTGAGATTTGAGATTTTGTCCAACGTATAGGCGGTATATCCGGTTCTGGAAAATACCTGTAGTCGCTTGATTCTTCTTTTATCCTCTGGGAAACAGTCTTTTGTTTGTTTTGGTCCCATCCTCTTGTTTCCTGCGTTGGTTTTTTTCCAGATTCAAGAATCTCTCTTTGTCGTTCAATTTCAAAATTAATCGCCTTTTCTACAAACTTAAATGAATTAATATTTTTTACTTCAACTTTATATTTCGGCAGTTCCTCATTTTTGATTTTTAATTTTTGATTTTTAATTTTTAGAACCGAGATATTCGGTTCTAATCGCATATCTCCTTTTTCCATGTCTGCGTTTGAAATATCAAGATATCTTGTGATCTGTTGAATTTTTTTTAGGTAATCTATGACGTCTTTAGCATTGTCAAAATCGGGTTCTGTGACTATTTCTACAAGGGGCACACCGCTTCTGTTAAAATCTATGAGAGTCACGTCTTGCCCGTTTACGTTTTCGTGAATTAACTTTCCAGTATCCTCTTCCATGTGAACTCTTGTTATTCCGATCGTTTTACCGCTACTAAGTTTTATTGAACCTTTTAAACAGAATGGTTCATCGTACTGGCTTATCTGATAACCTTTCGGAAGATCCGGATAAAAATAGTTTTTTCTGTCAAGCTTTGAAAATTGGGGAATATCGCAGCCCAACGCCATTCCGAGCATTACGCACCATTCAATTGCCTTTTTATTCGGAACAGGTAAGGCTCCGGGGAGGCCTAGGCAAACAGGGCAAGTATGAGTATTTGGTTTTTGCCCAAAATAACCCGCGGAACATCCGCAAAACATCTTTGATTTAGTTTTTAACTCCACATGGACTTCAAGTCCAATTACAGGTTTCATAAGCTTGAATCCTCAACAGCCTGTCCTACCTGAAATAATTTTCCTTCAGAAAAATGAGGACCGAGTATTTGCATCCCGACGGGTAAATCATCAATAAGTCCAATTGGTACAGAAAGTCCGGGAATTCCTGCAAGATTTACAGTCACCGTATAAATATCAGAGAGGTACATCGCAAGCGGATCAGATGCTTTCTCTCCAAGATTCCAGGGAAGAGTAGGCGACACCGGCGTAATAATCACATCGACTTTTTTAAACGCTTCATCAAAATCTTTTTTAATCAAAGTCCGCACCCGCATTGCCCTTTTATAATAGGCGTCATAGTATCCAGAGGAAAGAACATACGTTCCAAGCATTATTCTTCGCTTTGCTTCATCTCCGAAATTCTGCCTTGCAGAGCCATATCTTATGCCGTCATATCTTGCGAGATTTGATGAAACTTCAGCTGGCTGGATTATGTAATAACAGGCAATAGCATATTCGGTATTTGGAAGAGAAATGGTTTCGATTCTTGCTCCTTCTTTTTCTAGGGATTTTACAGATTTTTCTATTTTTTCTTTTATTCTTTTATCAAGACCTTGCGCAAAATATTCCTTCGGAATTCCAATTTTTAAACCTTCAATGCCTCTTTCTAAGTAACTTTCATAATCATCAACCTTAGTGCTTGGCATAGTTGCGTCATTTAGATCTTTTCCTGCTGTAATAGATAACACTAAGGCTGAATCTTCCACGTTTTTAGTAAAATGTCCGATAGAATCAAGAGAAGATGCCATGGCAATTACTCCATATCTTGAAACTCTACCGTAAGTTGGTTTAAGTCCGACCACATTACAAAAACTCGCTGGAAGTCTTATTGAACCACCTGTATCGCTTCCCATAGCAGCCAAAGACATATCCGTTGCAACAGACACCGCAGAGCCCGAGCTTGAACCGCCCGGCACATACTTTTCATTCCACGGATTCCTAGTTGGTCCGTAATCAGAGTTTTCTCCGCTTGATCCATGTGCCCATGCGTCACAATTGGTTTTTCCAACAATAATTGCTCCTGCATCTTCCAGTTTTTCTACAACTGTTGCGCTGTATTGTGGAATATAGTCGTCCAAAACTTTAGAAGCAGCTGTTGTTCTAATTCCTTTTGTAAGATAAATGTCCTTAAGAGAAATTGGGATTCCCAAAAACGGTAAGTTAATTCCGTCTTTTATTTTTTTGTCCGCTTCCCTGGCCTTTTCGAGAGCCTCTTTTTCACAAACAGTAATGAAGGCATTTAAATTTTCTCTTTCTTTTATTGTTTCAATACAGGCTTTTACAATGTCCAAAGATGAGAAATGTTTTTTTTTAAGACCTGACCTTGCTCCTTTTATTGAATTGTTTGGGAAATTCAAAGACATTAGAGTATTTTTTTTATTTTAAACATTCCATTGTGGGTATTTTTAGTATTAAATAATGCTTCATCCTGTGTTAACGAGGGCGAAGCTTGATCATCTCTTGTTACATTTTCAAGGCCTGTAATCTGGCTCGTTTCCTCAACTTTTTTAACATCTTTCTTACTTAATTTTTCTACATAAGAAAGGACTTCGTTGAGTTGTTTTTCGAATTTTTTTTCTTCTTTTTCCGAAAGAGGAAGATTGGCAAGTTTTGCCACATGTTTCACATTAATTTTCATGCTTCAATTATATTCGGCTTTGTTAATTTTCGCAATGATTGAAGTTTAGAATGCCATTTTTTAAAGCACTGAATTTCTTGCTTTTTGGGAGAGGGAGTCGTCGAGTTTCTCAAGTTTTATCTTCTTTTTATATTTTCGCTCAAGCGCTTTTTCTGTAAGCCAATCTGCGATCTCGGGATTTTTGGGAAGAATTGGACCGTGAAGGTAAGTTCCGATAGAGTTTTCGTAGATTGCGCCTTCTGTCTTATCTTTTCCGTTATTTCCAAATCCTTTTAGTACTTGTCCAAACGATTTTATACCTTTTCCTAAATATGTTCTTCCGCCATGATTTTCAAAACCAATAGCGACACTACCATCAGAACTTTTAATTGCGATATTCCCAATAAGTCTTTCATTTCCTTCTCCTGGGTTTTCAGTGAAAAGATCAAGAATTCCAAGTCCTTTCATTTTCGTACCACCTGCTTCCTTATAGTATTTCCCCAGGAACTGATATGCACCGCAGATATAAAGTCCCGGCGTACCATTTTCAATCTTCCTTTTTAAAGCTTCAATTTTCCTTGATGTAAAGTCATTGGATACAATTTTCTGCTGAACATCCTGTGCTCCTCCCATAAATAAAATGTCAATATCATCAAGAAGTTTTTCATCAAATCCAATGTTAAGCTCCAAAACTTGGACATTGATGTTTCTCCATTCACATCTTTTTGTAAGAGCGATAATATTCCCTCTGTCTCCATAGGTGCTCATAAGATCCGGATATAGCCACCCAATCGTAAGAGAATATTGACGATTGACGATTGACGATTGACGATTTTTCATAAAATCGATCTCCCTGTTAGAATTTTTCTTACATCAAGCATTGCAGAGTAGGTTGGAAGAACGTATAAAATTTCATCTTTAGATAGACTTGAAATTGCTTTTCCTAGAGCCTCTTTCAAATTCTCATATATTTTAATTCCCGATTTGTCATTTACCATCTCGTCCTGAGTCTGTCGAACGGGTTGCCATTTTCCATTTTCGCAATATCTTATTCTGAGTGCCATATCGTATACCCTATCTCCAGATATGGATATATTTTTAAAACTTTTAATAAATAATTCGAAATCAACATCCCATATCCATGAGATATCCCTTCCATCAGGTATCCTGCTATTTAAAACTATCAGAATATTTTTGCCGTTAATATCTTTAACCGTTTGAAGAGACTGATTAAAGCTTGCAGGGTTTTTAGATAGAAAAATTTGTATTTTTTTATTCTTATATTTTATAATTTCCTGCCTTCCAAACGCAGGAGTAAATTCTTCTAGAGCTTTGTCTATCTGTTTTGCATCGATTTTTAAAAGTCTTGCTAGAAGTACTGCTCCCAGCGCATTGTATTTATTATATTTGCCTGGCAATGGATACTTTTCTAATTTACTTATATAAAGGTCCGGTCTTGAATATTCGCAATTTTCACACTTCCATTTTCCAAGGTGAGAGAAGTATATTGCTTTATAAGTAAGTTTGAAGTTACATAACGGGCAATAAATTGAATCCGAAGCGTGTTGTAGAATTAAATTATTGGTTTTTTCATTTAAACCAAAATAATAAGAATTTTTCATATTTATCCCAAGAGATGCAATTTGCGGATCATCGGCATTAAGAATTAATTTTGTTTTTTTAGGTAATTTCAAAAAAGCCTTTTTCCACATATCTGAAATAGTATTTACCTCTCCGTATCTATCGAGTTGGTCTCTAAACAAGTTTAGGCAAATTGTAAAATCCGCAGCAATGTTTTTTAGAATAATAGGAAGATTGTTTTCATCTATTTCAAAGATTGCAAAATCATAGTTTAATTTTCCGAACATATCTGAATTGTTAATAATAGAAGATGCTACTCCGTTTATAAGATTTGCACCTGATTCATTTTTAAATACTCTTTTCCCGAATTTTTCTAATATATTTTTAATTAGCTTACTCGTTGTAGTTTTGCCATTTGTACCCGCAACAAGAATAATTTGAAATTTTCTTTTTGCGAGAGTATCTTTTAAAAAATTCTTATTAATGCTAAGAGCTATGTGACCCGGCCAAGTAGAGCCGTTTCCAAGGTTTAAAATTTTGGCAGTGAATATCACTATTTTCCCGAAAAGGATTAGTAGGAGATTCATAGAATAATTATACATGGATCCTTCGCTTTACGCTCAGGAAAATTTTGAACAAAATTACATTGAGCGGAGAATTTTTATTCTTTCTTCAACAAGGGGATGGGTGTTGAAAAGACCGGCGAACCAACTTCCTGATATCTTTCCTTTAAAAGGATTGGCTATATACAAATGCGCGGTTGCGTTGTTGGCAACTTCAAGTGGTTCTTTGTCTTTGCTTATTTTCTCAAGAGCAGCGGCTAAGCCTTCCGGATATCTCGTAAGAAGAGCTCCCGATGCATCTGCTAAGAACTCTCGTTTTCGGGATACGGCAAGTTGGATAAGGGTTGCGATAATTGGAGAGAGAATTGCAAGAATAATGCCGATAAGTAAAAAAATTCCCGCAGCGTTGTTTCCTTCTCGACTATTTTTTCTTTCTCCTCCATACCAAAGGCTTCGCAGAAAAAAATCAGCCAAAAGTGCTACTAACCCCACCAATACAACAACAATTGCCATCAGTCTGATGTCAAAGTTCCTAATATGAGATACTTCATGTGCAATAACCCCTTCAAGTTCTATTTTGTTTAATTTTTGTAAAATTCCTGTAGTTGCGCAAACAACCGCGTGTTTTGGGTCACGACCAGTTGCAAATGCGTTTGGGGCCGAGTCATCAATCACGTAAACTTTTGGCATCGGTATCCCAGCTCCTATGCAAAGATTTTCTACAATTCTAAAAAGCTCTGGGTAATCGCTCTTTTTAATTTGCTTTGCCTTTGACATTCCTAGAATTATCTTGTCAGAATAGTAGTAGCTCGCAAAACTCATAATTCCTGAGATTATAAGCGCCATTCCTGCAAACGACAATCCATAGCCCGAAGCATTACCATAAACGTACAGTAATGTTGTTATGAAAATAACAAACAAGCTAATAATAACCCATGTTTTCAGCTTATTCGAGCTAATTTGCGAGTAAATGTTCATATCTGGGATCCTTCGCTTTGCTCAGGATGGCATTTTTTCAAAATGCCACCTTTACCGATTTTCTTTCTCCTTCTTCAGCCTCGAAGAACTCTTCCCCCTTAAAACCAAATCCACGGCCAATTGCTCCGCTTGGAAAGTTGGCAAGAGTTGCGTTGTAGTCTCTAACATTGGTGTTATAAAACTGTCTTGCATAGGCAATCTTGGCTTCAATGTCAGAAAGCTCTTCCTGCAATTTTAAAAAATTTTGAGAAGCTTTAAGGTCGGGATAGTTCTCTGAAACCGCAAATAAACTCTTCAAAGCGCCAGTGAGCATATTATCTGATTGCGCTTTCTCATGCGGAGAACTTGCTTTCATAAGTGATGTACGTGCTTCTGTTACTTTCTCAAGCAATTCCTTTTCGTGCTTAGCGTATCCTTTGACTGTTTCAACAAGATTTGGAACTAAATCAACACGTCTTTTAAGTTGAACATCAATTCCAGAAAAGGCTTCTTTTATACGTACTTTTCCAGTTGCAAGACCGTTGTACGTAGACCAAATAAATAAAACTATAGCAACTACAAATCCTACTATAGTTATCGTGGTTATGTCCATTTATTAATCACCTCCTTAGCAAATTTGTAAATTCATTATACTCTAAAGTATTTAAGATGTCACTTTTTGTAGCCCAGCCTCTTCTTGCCATTGAAACGCCGTACTTCATATTTTCCATTTGATAAGAAGAATGACTGTCTGTATTTATAATTAGTTTCACCCCCAGACTAACAGCCTGTCTTATTAATTGGTCTGATAAGTCAAGTCTTGTAGGCCATGAATTAATCTCGAGTGCTTTATTATTATCCTTGCAGAAATTAAAAATTTCTTCCCAGTCCAACTCATAACCGGGTCGTTGATTTAAAAGCCTGCCTGTAGGATGTGCAAGAACCTTTGCTTTTGGGTGGGAAAGTCCCCTTATAACACGTAGGGTCATATTAGCTTTGTCCATAGAAAAAACGCTGTGCACTGAAACAATTGCAAAGTCCAAAAGACTTAAGGATTTATCATCAATTGCCAAACCTCCGCTGGGTAAAATATCTACTTCGAGCAGTTTTAATACTCGAATACTTTTTGTGTTAGATAAAATGTGATCAATCTCATTGTTTCTTGATTTAATTAAATTATAAATTTGTCCTTTCGTATGATTAGAAATACTTGGATTGTGTTCGGAAAAACCGATATAACTATAGTTAAGCGATACTGCTTTACTTATCATTTCTTTTATTGAGTCTTTTCCTAAATCGTGACTTGGCTCAATTGGAAAACTTGAGTGCAAATGAAAGTCTCCGTTAATGTCTCCAACTTCTACAAGTTTTGGCAACTTATTTTTAGCCGAAAGTTCTACTTCTCCTGTATTTTCTCTAATTTCCGGTGGTATCAGCACTAGGCCTAGAGTTTTGTAAAAATCTTCCTCCGAGGAGTACAATTGAATTTTTGAATTTTTCTTTTTAAGATTTTTTATTCCGTACTCGGAAAGAGATAAGCCTTTTTTGAGTGCAAATTCGCGAAGAGCTATATTATGATTTTTACTTCCAGTAAAATGCTGCAGAAGTGATCCAAAGGCATTAGGCGGTTGAACCATAAGATCTACCTGTCTTCCGCCTGACACAAGAATGGATACCGTTATGTCTCCTTTTTCTATTATTCGTTCAAGGTATGGGTATGACACAAAATATTCTATTACTTCTTCGGGGTTATTTGAAGCTACAGCTATATCGATATCTCCAACGGTTGGCACCATTCGTCTCAAACTGCCAAGAGTACGGGCATCTACAACAGCGGGAGATTTGCTCAAATACTCTATAATCTTATCGGCAATCTCAGAAGCGAACGGCAAAACCATTCTTGTAGTTTTCCTTTTACCTTCTTTAAACTCAAGGAGCGCCCGTAAAATATCGCTTTGAGACTTTTGTCCAAACCCTTTAAGCGGAGAAATCTTTCCTTTTGTTGCAAGTTTTTTAAGATCCGAAATTACAGATTTTGGATTGACCAGCTCGAATTCTTCAACTAACCTATAGGATTTTTTAGGACCAAAAGAAGGTATATTCATTAAAACAAAAACGGACTCAGGGATTCCTGCAAGAGCCCAGTCAAAATATTTAACTTTACCTGTTGCAAACAGCTCCTCAAGGTGTCCTTTAATTGACGTACCGATTCCGGGAATATTTTGAAGCTCGCCGTCTTTATGATAATCCGCAAGCTCAATAGAGCTATTCTCAATAGAATCCGCCGCTTTTTGATAGGCAATAATTTGGAAACGGAACTTTTTTTCGTTTTTAATCGTATAAGCTGCGGCAACATTTCGCAAAAGTTTCGCAATTTGTTCGTTACTCATTCAAGGCAATGATATCAAAGGATTGACTATAATTCAATTATTTGTTAGGATTACTTTTGCTTTGGGGTGGTAGCTCAGTTTGGTTAGAGCGCTTCCCTGTCACGGAAGAGGTCGCGGGTTCGAGTCCCGTTCACCCCGCCCAAAATAAAATTACCATATCTGCCCCAAAATCTTCTGTCCGGAAAGGAGGCATATGCCAAGAAGTAAAAAAACAACAATAAAGAGGGAAATTAAAAAAAAGAATTTTTTTTCTCAAGTTAAATGGGACGAATCATATGTGAGTCTTTTAATTGGACTTATTGTAGTTGTAGTAATTGCAGGACTAGGAATATTTTTTGTAAGATCTCAAAAAATTTCCCAGACAAGCTCAACGCAGTTTGACCCTTCTATTCAGATTCAGGAAGAAAAAAACGCAAACAAGAATAATGCTCAAAATACATACATAGTAAAACCGGGAGACAATCTTTGGAGTATATCGGAGAATTTTTACAAATCCGGATATAATTGGGTAGATATAGCAAAAGCAAACAATCTAGAGAATCCGGGAATGATTTCTGCAGGAAGCAAACTAATTATTCCCAAAGCCGAACCAAAACTTACAACAGTCGGGTCAAATAGTCAAATTGCGCAAGAAAATCAATCAATTGCCGGCAATTCCTATACGATTGCAAAAGATGATAATTTATGGAGCATATCGGTAAGAGCATATGGAGATGGATATTCCTGGACAAGAATCGCACAGGCAAATAGCTTAACAAATCCAAACTTAATATTTTCCGGAAATGTTTTAAAAATCCCGCGGTAGTTTGATATAATAAAACTGTCGCGGTGGTAGTTCAGCGGTAGAATGTTTCCTTCCCAAGGAGAAGGTCGCCGGTTCGAATCCGGTCCACCGCTCAATTGACCCGATAGACAAATCGGAATTTACTGATATAATTTGCAGACATGGCAATTGAAAGACAAGAACTTACCCCGGGACAGCAGGAATCTGTTAGAAGGGCTCACATTGCAGCTCTCGCGATAGCCTTTGGCGCTGGTGGACAGCAGGCAGTTTTGATGGCGTCTGAATTAATGGCAGATTCTGAAAGATTTAGTCGCCTGAATCACGAAATAGACGGCTGGGATCAAAAACCCCAGAATCTTGCAAGAATAGAGAGATTGGGTTCTCAATTTATTACCAATAAAGATTACGAGAGTTTAAAATATACAGTTGGTGCAAGGGTTTTAGGTTTGCTCAGAGAAGATGTGCACACGGGAACATTTACCAATTTATGGGATTGGATAAATATGTGGACGAAAAGCGACAGCACCGCAGTCTACAAAAAAGCCTTACGTAAACTCACAAGACAGCCGGCGTCAAGTTAATAGTAATTTGCATTTAGGTGATTTTTAAACGCCTCAAGCTGAAACGTCAGTAGTCTTGCCGCACCTGAAGTAAGCTTAAAAAGCTTTCGCAGATCCGAATCTATCGCCATAACCCGCTTCAAGGATTTCGTTAATGCTCGTAAATTAATTTCCCCATTGACGGGTTATTTGTGATTTGGTAAGATTAATCGTGCCCCTATCAAAAATCGGAAATAAAACTAAGTACATTTTTGTATCCGGAGGTGTCATATCCGGCATAGGAAAAGGAACCACAGTTTCCTCTATAGCATTTCTTCTTAAGCAAGCAGGATACAGAGTTGCTCCAATTAAATTCGAGAATTATCTAAATGT